>Ga0315902_10004078_pt1 | contig 21378 bp, 19 predicted proteins | sample LakEriMetagenome_9_FD_203523 | JGI IMG/M metagenome (GOLD analysis project Ga0315902, IMG submission 203523) | Freshwater fungal communities from buoy surface, Lake Erie, Ohio, United States - Buoy 12 MA117 | ecosystem: Environmental > Aquatic > Freshwater > Lake > Lake biofilm | place: USA... | reverse complement strand
CAAATCTCGTTCGGTTCGAAGTTTGGCACCTGAAGTCGCGTATCGACGTATGCATGGAGCGCTCTCGCGACGTGGCTTCTCCGGCCATATCGTGAATCGAGTCCTTGCAGAGCTAGGTATTACTCGGAGTTAGTTTAAGAGTGAAACGTGCTTGGGGTTGAGTTCCTTGAGGTTCTTAACTCCAAGCAACTTCATGGTCCGAATAATCTGAGATTGAAGAATACTCAAGCAACGTTCCACACCTTCTTGGCCACCAGCCATCAATCCATATAGATATGCCTTGCCAATGTAAGTGAAGTTAGCGCCGAGGGCGATAGCCGCCACGATATCTGCGCCACTCATAATTCCTGTGTCGAGATGAACCTCTACATCTTTTTTCAATTCCCTTGTAACTTGTTGTACCAACATAAGAGGCACTGGAGCTCGATCTAGTTGTCGCCCTCCGTGATTAGAGAGAATCACCGCATCTGCTCCACACTTTGCAGCGCTCTTGGCATCGTCAAGAGTTTGAATTCCTTTAACCGTTAAATGTCCGTCCCACTGCTTACGAAGCCACTTAAGGTCTTCAAAAGTCATAGTCGGGTCGAACATGTAATCGAGTAATTCAGCCACTGTACCTGGCCAATTCGACATGGAAGCAAACTCAAGTGGCTTCGTTGTAAGGAAATTCCACCACCATTCCCGGCGCGGAATCGCATCAATGATTGTCTTGATGGACAACGTTGGTGGAACTGTAAGCCCGTTACGGACATCTCTTAAACGCGCACCTGCGACTGGCACATCCACTGTGAGCACTAAATTCTTAACACCTGAAGCTTTGGCACGTTCGACTAATCTCATCGATGCGTCGCGGTCTTTCCACATGTAGAGCTGAAACCAATTTGTTCCTTGTGGAGAGGCAGAAGCGACTTCTTCAATCGAAGTTGTTCCGAGAGTAGAAAGAGTGAATGGAATTCCAAATCTTTGGGCTGCACGTGAACCTGCCAATTCGCCCTCGGCATGCATCATGCGAGTAAAGCCGGTAGGGGCGATTCCGAATGGAAGAGCAAATGTGTCATTAAAAACTTTTGTTTCCGTAGAAAGTTGAGAAACATCTTGCAAAATTCGGGGATGAAACTCGATGTTACGGAAAGACTCTCGTGAACGATTGAGTGAGATTTCTAATTCAGAGCCTCCATCAGTGTAATCAAATGGCCCAACAGGAGTGCGTCTCTTTGCAATTTCGCGAAGATCCCACACAGTGTGCGCTTTAGAGAGTCTGCGCTTCCGTCCATTCCACTCAATTTTTCGAAACTTTATTAGCCCGCTTATGGCTTTTGGACTTGGCAATGTCCGCTGTAGGTTCTGCTTCACAGGGTTATTTCTCGAGATTTCATCCCCGGAGAGCTCTTGAAATCGCTACGAAGAGTAAGGCCATGTCCCGCAGCATCAGTCACTTTCATGGAACCACCAGTGATAGCCGGTAATCCATCCACTAAGTGTGGATACCAGGTGCGTAGGGCGGAGCGGACAGTCTCTTGGATCGCTGCATTGGTATCTGCCGTTGAGAGATGGGCGCCAGCAAGTAATCCGACTGGACCAGTGCAGTCATGAGGCGCGATATTGACACCATTCTTACTTGCCTGTTCGGCAAAACGTAAGCCGGCAGTAATACCACCACACCAGGAAAGATCTAAGGTAAGAAAATCGATTAGTTTGCGAGAGGTAAGTGTCTTCACTCTATTTTCACTCGCGATAGTTTCTCCGTGAGCAATCTTGGGAAGTGAATTGCCTCGAAGCATTTCTAGTTCATCTACTAAATCGGGATAGATGGGATCTTCGACCCAGAAGACATCAAATTCTTGTAGCGCTCTCATAATCTTGAGAGCTGCGCTTGGGGACCAGAGCGCGTGAAGTTCAACCATGACATCAATTTTGTTCCCTACTGCATTCCTAATCTTTCTGATTGCCTCAAGGCCAGAGTTGAGATCAGCATCGGAGATCTCATTGCCCCAATTCTTCTCAGCGTAAACGTCAAAGGGCCAAATCTTCATCGCTGTAATTCCTTCAGAGAGCAACTCTCTAGCCAAGATTCCAGCATCACTCATAAAAGCTTTGAGATCTTCTAGCTCATGAGTGTCATTGTCGATTCCCCAAGACTTTGAACTTTGGTTTGAGCGGCGCATGTACTCCTTGCCAGCGCAAGTGTTATAGATGCGCAAATCTCTGGATTGTTGGCCACCTAAGAGGCGATACAGCGGCAGATTTTGACTCTTGCTCTCGATATCCCATAGCGCAATATCGATTGCCGAACGTGTTCTCGTTTCCACTCCAGAGCTGTTGTAGCCCACATATGTCGTGAGCGCCTTGCCGATGTCCTCACGTTTAGTGGGGTCTTTACCGAGAATTTGTGGACCTGCGAACTCTTCGGTGAAGTGGGCAAGAGATGAGGCAAAGTAGTAACTCTCGCCTAAGCCAACGAGCCCTGAATCTGTCTCTACTTCAATATGAAATACATTGGGAAAGTCTGTGTGGACATAGGTTCTTACGCGCGAAATCTTCATAATTTATTGGGAATTCCTAGGGAGTAGTTTTGCAGAGCAGCATCCAGAATTTGGTCAACTGAGAGAGTGGTATGTAATACATCTTTGACGATTCGCTCTGCGATTTCGCTGAGTTGGCGATCTAAGTCCGATTTATAAGACTTCTCAGCGAGATGGATGTGCTTCGACATAGCTCCAAGAGCTGCCTTTGGATCACGCTTCTTAATCGCATTGAGAATAACGCCATGGAGTGGCGCACCGACGGCATAGATTTTTGGGTCTGAAAGGCTTCGTAACATAGTGTCGAATGCAAGTTTTGTGATCGAACCAAACATAACTAAAAGGACAGGATTATGAGTGCTTTTTGCGATGAGTGAGTGAAATGCTATATCGGCTTGAGCACGTGGAATCAGGCTTGTTGCATCATCAAATGCTTTTAGCGCGATTTCAAGTTGTTCGATATCAGTATCCGTGGCTCGCTGTGCTGCAAGACTTGCACATTGTTCTTCTAGATGTGAGCGGGCTTCAATTAGGTCTCGAGCAGTTGCAGAAGATTGACGAACCGCAGTATGAACATTACTCGCAGCATTTAACATGTCGGGTTTCTTTACGTACACACCTTTACCAGGAAAAGTTTCTATCAATCCTTGCCGTTGTAATCCCGCAAGAACTTCGCGAAGGAAGAGCCGTGAAACTCCGTACTCCTCTGCGAGGATACGAGTGGAAGGCAACATTCCGTTGCGTGCTTCAGAACCAAGCACAAAGCGATCCATAAGATTTCGAGCCAGGTCATCTTGAGAGATGACGACGCGTCGCGTTGTTTGCGCCATACTTAAATTTCCTCAGGGTCCATGGGGTAGAGGCTTGCTCCGCCATCGATCAGGAGGGTGGAGCCCGTCATGTAGCTAGCTCTGTCGGACAGCAAGAAAGCGATACCTTGAGCAACTTCTTCAGGTGATTGCAGTCGCCCTAACGGAATCGCTCGAGAAGCCCGCGCACGATAATCTGGCTCTTCGCGCCATTGTTTAGCTGCCATTCCTACATCGACGATCCCTGGTGAAATTACGTTTGCACGAATTCCAAAACGTGCATATTCACGCGCGATTCCGCGACTGGCGGACACGAGTCCAGCTTTTGACGCTGCATAGGGCGTTATTCCGGGCCATGGAACGTGGTCCACCCATGAACTAACAAAGACGATATTTCCAGCAATTTTCTCGTCAAGCCAGTATTGAATAACTTGTTTAGCAAGTTCAATCTGAGAAATTAGATTTACATCAATTACTTCGCGGATTGACTTTTCGCTCTGTGAAATTAAATCTCCACTAATAACAATTCCTGCGAGAGCCACAAGGCAATTTGGTTTCTTGTTCTCAAGAGAGCGAATTAGACTCTCAATTTCGCCTGAATTTGTAAGTTCAACTTTCAGATACTGAGCTGCACTCTGAGTTTCCTCTGATAAAACCTGCGCAGCTTCTTTTTCGTCACGGCGATCAACGGCAAATAACTGGGCGCCCATCTCCGATAACGTTTTGGTAACGGGTAAACCGATTCCTCCGAGCGCACCGGTAACAATCACGCGTTTGTTCGTGAGTTGTTCCATTTCCACTCCTTTGCGAATCGCTGAAAAAACTCTCGTAATGTTATTGACAAGCGATAGTGCCGAGAGCAGACTCTCTCACCACATGGGCCTATCTGACAAGTCAGATAGCCAGAAGATTCAGGAGAGGAAAGCATGAAGAATTCCCGTCGTGCCGCAGCACTAGCCTCCGTTGGTGCTTTGGTTGCTTCGCTCATGCTCGGAGTTACATCAGCTAGCCAAAGCTCGGCGGCAGGATGGTGCTCGGGTGTGAAAATCAGTTATTTCAAAGGTGGAACTGCAGACAGTTTCTCCGACATCTTGGAAAAAGGCGCGAGAGCTGCAGCTGCTGATACCGGTGCAGATGTAACAATCGTTAGCTCAGGTTGGGACTTTCCAAAGATGGTTCAGCAATTCAAGGAAGAAATCCAAAAGAAACCAGATGCAATTTCATTCATGGGACACCCTGGTGATGCAGCGATTCTTTCTGCAGCAAAAGATGCGAAAGCAGCGGGAATTCTCGTAGATTTCGCAAACGTTCCTGCACCAAAGTCAATTGCAGAACTTAATGCCGGATTCGTTGGTGCAAACCTCTCAAAGATGGGTCAGGCACTTGCAGCTCGAGCAATTAAGGATTTCGGCTTGAAGAAGGGTGACGAAGCAATCGTCGTTGGAACATTTGGCGTCAAAGGACGTTCAGATCGTGAAGATGGCGTAGTTTCAGTACTCAAGAAGGCTGGAGTGAAAGTTATTGAACTTAACCTTCAGTCCATTGGTAAGGATGTAAATGGAAACCCAGATCTCCTTACTCCATATCTCACAGCGAGCATCAAGAAAGCCAAGAAGTTGAAGCTCATTGTTGCTGAAGGCCCAACGCTTGGAAACATGCCTGCTTACTTCAATGCAGCAGGTCTCAAGGCTGGCGCTGTCAAGGTCGCAGGTTTTGACCTCGGACCAACAGTTCTTGCAGCGTTCGCAAGCGGCCATGTTCAGCTCTCCGCTGATCAAGAGCCATTCAAACAAGGTTATGTTCCAGTAGTTTCACTCTGCTTGCAGAAGGTTTACGGACTTTCCGCATCCAGCGTTGATACTTCCTCCGGGTTCGTAACGGTTAACAACTACAAGACGGTGGCAGCACTTCCTAAGGGCTATCGTTAAAAAGTAAGTGACTATGGCGGCATCAGGTAACTGGTGCCGCCATATTCCACATCAAGGCAACATCGGTATTTTGAGTTCGCAGCAAAGATTCAAGTTTAATATTTGAAAAGAAAGAACCAATAGAGAGAGAAGAATGAGTAGCGAGCCATTAGTCGAGTTAGTAAAAGTTGAAAAAACTTTCGGACGAGTACAGGCACTAACTGATATCAATCTCAAGCTTTTTCCAGGAGAGATTGTCTCTCTAGTGGGAGATAACGGCGCTGGTAAATCGACCCTTACGAAAATCATTGCGGGAACCGAAAAAGCCGATTCTGGTGGAGTCATTAGATTACGTGGTGAAGATCAAAAAGTTTGGAATGCCGCAAAAGCTCGACAACTAGGAATAGAAACTGTCCACCAAAATAGAGCACTATCTGAGCAACAAAGTATTTATGCAAACGTTTTCATGGGACGTGAGATAACAAACCGATTCGGCTTTGTGAAGAGAAAAAAGGAGATTGAGGAAACTGAGTCTCTCATGCGCCGAATCGGATACACCTCGAAAGTGTGGACCCCGCAATCGCAGGTACTCAAGCTATCTGGTGGTGAGCGCCAAGGCGTAGCAATCTCTCGAGCCATTCTCTTTGACAGCAGCTTGGTCATGCTTGATGAGCCGACTACTGCGATGGCTCTCTCAGAACAAGCGGAAGTAATCGAATTCATTAAAGATTTAAAGAAACAGGGCAAGTCAGTAATTTTCATTAGCCACAATCCTTGGGATGCACACGCCGTTGCAGATCGCTTTGTCATCTTGGACCGTGGCCGCCTCGTCTTTGATGGTCCGAAAGGAAACATGTCCGCTGATGATTTCATTCAAATGTTGCGCGATATCGCAAAGAAGGGCAGTCTCTAATGAGCGAAAGTGCTTCCGTCGTCGAAAATGCAGTTGTTAAGAAATTTGTAATTCCTGACAAGTTCAAACCTGTCATTGGTGCGGCTGGTTTCTACTTGATGATGATGGCCATATTCATCTTCTTTGCTCCTGATGTATTTCTCAACATAGGAATGTTTACGGCAGTTTTCCTATCTCTTCCTTTATACATCATCATGGGTTTGGCACTCGTTTTTGTTACAGTCGCTGGTGAAATTGATCTCTCCTTCCCATCGATAGTTCCTTTATCAGGGCTCGCTTTTGCGATTACTTTGCCGGCAACAAATTTCAATTTTTTTGCAGCGTTTCTAGCTTCTTTACTTACAGGAATTGCGTGTGGGCTCCTTAATGGATTTCTTGTAACAAAGCTGGGATTCTCATCGCTGATAACAACTTTGGGTGTTAACTTCATGCTGATTGGATTAACGCAAGTCCTCAATCGCGGTGAAGTTCGTCAATTCACTGAGTTTGACGAATCGCCAATTCGTAAAGCAATTGTTGGGTCTTGGGGTCCAATTCCCGCCCAGATGTTCTGGGGGCTAGGTTTAGCGGTCATCCTTGGTTTCATATTCAATCGCCATCGATTCGGCATTCATGTTCACATTGCTGGCGATAATCCTGAAGCTGGCCGCGCAATGGGTATCAATATTGAGCGAGTAAAGATCTATTGCTTTGTTTTGGTAGGGATTTGCTGCTCCCTAACTTCCACGGTAGGAATTCTTCTCAACTCAACGTACTACTCGACAATGGGAGAGGGCTACCTTTTGCCTGTGCTCGCTGCTGTCTTCGTTGGTGGTACTCCAGTCACTGGTGGTCGTGGAACGATTGCGGGTCTAGTAATTGGCGCAACGACAGTCGTTTTCATCAACACAGGAGTCATCGCTGTAGGCCTTGATGGCTACTACACACAGTTAGGTTTTGGCTTAGTCATCATTCTCTCTTTGCTCGGACACCGAACACTTTCGGGTCGACTAACGCGATAGTTGAAGCGAAAATGAAGATAAGTCATGTTGAATCAAGCCATGTCCTCGAGATTGATGACAAGTCAGGGTTACCGAAATCGATCACCTTGGAGAGCGATGATACAAAGCTAAAGATTGCAATCCAATCCCAATTTAAAATTGAAATAGGGGGATATGATCGTCGTAATCCAGTTGGTGGTCTTGAATATTACGATACCGAGTGGTCAAGCGATGTTGCAGTTCAATCTGCTCCTCAACTTGTTCAAAATATAGATGGCGTTGTTTGGGCTGTGCCGGTAAAGATTGGTCCAGTAAACGCAGCAATCACGTATAGCTTTAATCGTATAGGTCCTGCAGTTTCTATTGGTGTTAACTTCGAAGGCAATCAAAAAATTGTGGTGAGGAATCTCGTCGCGGAAATTTCATGTGATCTAGGTGGTGGGAATTGGTTAGTGAATATGCCAGGCAATGGTGCTCATTCCAATCTTCCTCTGACCCAGCTGAAAACTTCAACAGGTATTTCGCCTATGGGTGGATTACGAGGTTCGAGTGGTCTGATTTTTCTATCTGATAACGAAACCAATCGAAATGTAGCTCTGTGGGCTGATGGAAACGTAGAAATTCCGGAAGTTGAAATTGTCGGCCTAGGCTCAAGTCAAACCGGCATCAAGATAAAGAGTGAGTTTTGCAGCGATTTAGCAAAAGTAAAAAACCTTCCGTTACGACTCTTCTCAATTGATCTAACTGTGCCAAGCTGGCAAGAGTTTCCAATGCTTTTCCAATCATGGCTTGATGAATATGGAGTTACTTCTCCAGCCAATCCACCTGATTGGGTAAAACCCACGATGATTTTTGAAGCACAGCTGGGTTACTCTATATTTGGAAAGATTAATACTTACGGCCCGTATCCCACTGCAACTGACCTTATTGCTGATTTGGATCGAGTCAAGAAGCTTGGATTTTCCTGTATTCAGTTAATGCCACGCCAGCCATATCCAAGTTATAACGTTCATGATTATTGGGACATCGATACATCATACGGTGATAAATCTGAGATTAAGCGTTTGGTCAAGGAAGCGCACGCTCGCGGAATCAAGGTGATTCTTGATGTTCTTTTGCATGGAGTTTTAGATAAGGAGTCCATTACTACCGCAGCGGATGGAGTTAGGAGTGGTCCATACAAGGACCGCATAGATGAGAAGACTTTTGATAGTTTCAGCTCAGATGTAAAAGACTCTTCAAACTATTACATCGCTTGGTCTAGACACATTATTGACTTCGAGGATTCGTGGCGCGATGGAAGCCCTCAAGTTTCACCCTTAATTCAAGAACATCCCGAATGGTTCTATAGGGATGCTCAAGGAAATGTGACTGGTGTTTATACAAAAGCTTTTGATGCGCGTAGCGCATCTTGGCAGGAGTATTTCATGTCTGCCATGCTCTTTCTTGTAGAGGAGTTGGATATCGACGGTTTTAGATTCGATGCTCCCACGTACAACGAGTATCCCAACTGGGCGGATTGGGCGAGTGGTCGAGCAAATGCATCAGCGCTGGCCTGCGTGGGTCTCTTCCAAAAACTTCGTCCTCGCATTAAAGCGCTAAAGCCGGATGCGTTGATGTACACAGAACCATCTGGTCATTTACTGCGTAAATCAATGGATTTGAATTACAACTACGATGAACAATGGCTTGTAACGTCACTAGTTTCGAAGGATGCCCGCTCGCCTCACGGAATTAGAAACGGAAAAGATCTAGCGCTCTGGATGCGCGATCGAGATTTACTTCTTCCACGCGGAGCTATGACTGCACATCATATTGATTCACACGATACTTTTTGGTGGCCATCTTGGGGCATCAAATGGCGTCGCGAACAATTTGGACTAAAGATGACACAGATTCTCACTTGTATTTTCGGCGCACTACCTGGTCCATTCATGATGTTTATCGGTGGCGAGGAAGGCATAGAGGAGATTCTTCCCAAGATTGCACAATTCAAGCAGAGTGAGGAATACAGGCACGGTGAGAATCATTGGTGGGTAGATGAATCCTGCCCTGACGATTTGTTTGGCATTACTTATCTATTCAATGGAGTATCAAAGTCCGTAGTTGTGAATCCAAGTGAAGCCGCAGCTAGAGTCAGCCTAAAATCCTGGAAATCGAACGCAATTCAAGAGAACCTTGTCGGCTCTGCAACTATTCGAGAGAATGAATTGGTGGTTGAACCGCAATCAGCGGTGATCTTGACGCACGTGGAGGGATGATGGCAGCCGTACTCGTCATTACCGGTGCTGCCGGCGGCATGGGACGAGCCACTGTTAGGGAATTCAGATCGCATGGGTTCAAGATTGTCGGCTTTGATCGATCTCCCGATAAAGAGGCTTGCGACCTTTTTTTTCGAGGTGAGGTCACCGATGAAGAATTATGGAGTAACGCTAGAGACTCAATTGAAAATACGTACGGCCAAGTGGATGTTTTGGTAAATCTTGCTGGGCGAAACTATCTTTCAAATATTGATGAATGTGCTCTTGATGAGTGGCGCAATATGTTTGAAGTAAATGTTGTAGGAATGGTTGCATCGATAAAGCACATGAAGGGCCTGCTTGAGCGCGCCAGTGCGCCAGCCATTGTGAATATGAGCTCTATTTCAGGATATATCGGTTCGGTTGGTTACGCCGCTTACTGCAGTACTAAAGGCGCCATTGACTCACTCACGAAATCCCTCGCGCTTGAACTTGCTCCAAAAATTCGAATCAATGCGATCGCTCCTGGCTGGATCGAGACTCCTTTTACCGTTGAAGGGCTTGAGAAGTCTCCTGATCCCATCAAATATCGAAAAGATGTTGAATCTATGCATGCCCTTGCAAGAGTCGGAAAACCTGAGGAGATAGCAAAATCGATTTACTGGATGAGTTCCTCCGACTCGTCGTTTATGACAGGTTCTGTCGTCATCGTTGACGGCGGGTACATGATTAAGAATTGATGACAATGAGTATTACAAGAAACTTCTCTGTCGTACCAGTGCTCGTTATAGAAGATTCGACATGGGCCAGTGATCTTGGGAGTTGTCTTGTTGAGTCTGGCTTGCCCATTGTTGAGGTAACTTTACGAACACCCCAGAGCTGGGAAGCGCTCACCGAAATGAAGAAAGTCAAAGGATTAACGGTTGGTCTTGGTTCAGTTTCTAAAGTGAGTGATCTCGAGCGCGGCAGGGACTTAGGTGTCGATTTTGCCGTATCAGCTGGCATTCGCCGTGATTTGGTAGAAAAGTCTCAAACTTTAGGAATTGAATATTTTCCAGGAGTAGCAACTCCTTCCGAAATTTTGACTGCTCTTGATTGCCAATTACAGATTCTGAAATGGTTTCCCGCTGAAACGCTTGGGGGAATTACGGCGCTCAAGGCAATTTCGGCACCATTTCCGCAACTTAAATTTGTACCAACAGGGGGAATTAATGGCGAAAACGCTCAAGAGTATTTGAGAGAAAGTAATGTTGTGGCCGTGGGTGGTAGTTGGATGTTTTCAAAAGAAGCATTAGCTTCAAAGAATCTTCAATTGATTAGCGAAAAAGCGCGTGCTGCCTCAACATTGTCGAAGGGGAGAAAATGATTGAAATCAAGAGAGATGCAAGTTTTGATTTGATCGCGCTGGGTGAAGTGATGCTCAGACTAGATCCTGGCAATTCTCGTACTCGAACAGCGCGCCATTTTGATGTATGGGAGGGTGGAGGCGAATACAACGTAGCCCGAGGACTAAGGAAGTGTTTCGGACTCAAGACTGCGATTCTTACCGCCCTAGTCGATAACGAAGTTGGCCGGCTTGTTGAAGATCTAATCTCGCAAGGTGGAGTAAATGCAGAGCACATTGTTTGGCGGAATTTTGATGGAGTGGGACGCGAGGCAAGAAACGGTTTAAATTTCACCGAACGCGGATTTGGAGTTCGCGGTGCTGTCGGAGTCTCAGATCGAGGTCATACTGCTGTATCTCAATTGAAATCGTCCGACTTTAACTGGACGGAGATTTTTTCCGATCAAGGTACAAGGTGGCTCCACACGGGTGGGATTTTTGCAGCCCTGTCATCCTCAACAGCTGAGGTTGCACTTCGCGCCGCACAAGAAGCACGTGCGAGTGGCGCTCGAGTCTCTTATGACCTGAACTATCGACCGAGCTTGTGGAAAGCAATTGGTGGAAAAGAGAAAGCCCAGAGCGTCAATCAGGCTTTGGCGAGAGAGGTTGATGTTCTTTTTGGCAATGAGGAAGACTTTGAAGTTGCATTAGGAATAAAGATAGAGGGTGTGGACTCAAATTTTAAGGAATTGAATGTCGATTCTTATAAAAAAATGATTGAACAAGTTTCACGACTCTATCCAAATCTTGAAATAATTGCGGTAACCCTCCGCACTGTGAAGAGCGCTAGTACCAACGATTGGTCTGGAGTTGCTTGGTCAAAAAATGAAGGTTTTATCGTGGGACGTACTTATGAGAACTTAGAAATATTTGATCGTGTTGGCGGGGGAGATAGTTTCGCATCAGGAATGATTTATGGCGTGCTCCAAGGATACTCGCTGGAGAAGTCATTGGAGTGGGGCCTTGCACATGGCGCAATAGCTATGAGTACTCCAGGTGATACCAGTATGGCTACTGCGGCAGAAGTGAGGAAGCTAGCTGAAGGTGGAAGTTCACGAGTTGATCGATGAATCTTGATGTTGCTCACCGAGGTGTAGACGAAGTCGGCGAAGGTCCAATTTGGGACTTCCGAGCGCAAGAATTGCTTTGGATTGACGTGACTCAAGGTGTAGTGCATCGACTAAACCCCATCACATCTGCACACACCTCTCTCTCGATCGGCGTGCACATAGGTGCCGTTGCTTTTTACTCAGATGAGTTCTTGATTGCCGCGATCCGGGATGGTTTTGCCACTATTTCCAAGAGTAATGGATCAATAAATTATCTTTCGCAAGTAATTCACGAAAATACTATTCGCTTTAACGACGGTAAGTGCGACCCCTTGGGAAGGTTTATTGCAGGGACTATGCGTTACCTACCCGAACCCGGATCCGCCGCACTTTATTCATACAACAAAGCTGGGGAAGTCAGAGAGATTCTCAATGGAGTGGGATTGAGCAATGGACTCTGCTGGGATGCATCGGGGACACGCTTCTATTACATCGATACTCTGACTAAGGAGATTTCATTATTTGAGTACAACACAGAAAATGGGGCTTTGAGCAATAGGAAAACCTTTTACACCTTCGCCACAAATGACGGTTCACCTGATGGCATGACAATTGACGTCAATGGAAACCTTTGGGTGGCTCTTTGGGGTGGCGGTAAAGTTAGATGCATCAATACACACGCTCAAGTCATCGCAGAGATAAAACTTCCAGTCTCGCAACCCACAAGCGTTGCATTTGGAGGAGAAAAGCTAGACCAACTGTTTATCACTTCAGCAAGATTTCAACTAAGCAGTGAGCAGCAATCCAAAGAACCCCTTGCGGGATCCTTATTTGTTGCAGATGTTGGAGTTCAAGGCGTAAATGAACCCACCTTCGGAATTGGCCGGTAAATCTCTTAACTAGTTATTTAGCGCGCTCAGCGCCTCTTGATAGAACCTGGTGTTCTTTCCTGCATACCAAGAAACCCATTTAGCGGCTCCGATAAGAAAATTCCAACGATCAGGATGATTTGATTCGCGGAACTCCTCTAAACATGAATGAAGGTGCTTTACATTGTGCATTAGAGTGCCATCATCAGAGCATGCAACTTCAACCAGGAGAGCGATGAGAGGCTCTGCGGGTTCGCCAGCATCGCGATACGCAGCAATTGAAGCAGTAGTGAGGCGAACATCGTGTTCAAAGAGTGCGGCCTTCAAAGTACTTAAGAGCGATGCGCCATCGTGGGAACGCAGAGCAACAACATCTTCTGCATAGGGATAACTGCGTGAAGGAGCAAATGGGATAAATTCGAAGTTCTCATTCAGGATGCTGGGGCCGCGTTCAAGTAAACAGCCACCCATAACAAGAGCAATGGCCTGAGTGCGAGGAGACATGTGGTGCAAAGAAGCCCGCAGGATATTCAGGGTTGTGCCAATATGAATGGGGGCTACTTCACGACTTACTGCGTCAAAATCCTCATGAGGAACTGGATTAATCTGCAAGAGCATGTCACATGCTGCCAGCGATAGCGCTGAAATTACGGTGTCTGCACTTGCACCTTCATTAGCGAGTGCTTGAGCGACGCGACGGGGGCGCTCAGATGCGGACAGTTCCAACAACTCAATACGAAGTTTTGAAATTGCATCAAGGTCTTTTTTACCCAACGAGACCTTCTTCGCTAAGTGAAACTCTTCAACCAAACTCGTTGCCTTCTGGTAAGGCTCAAGATTTCTTGGGAAGGTGCATGAATAACGGAGCGTTCCTCGCAACATTGGGAAACCAGCTTCCCAACCAGTCAACTCCATCATGTCGAGTGATAGCGAAGGAGTAATGAGGGTGTGATCATCGGTGACAATTCCCTCAAGTCCGATATCTAGGAGGAGATCAACTAACTTCTCTTTGCTCATCACTTTGGAAAGTCCGACTAAACGATGGTCGGCTCTCATCCATTCACCCATACGCACGTCGTTGCGAAGTTGGGCGATACCCTCTTCTTCCGAAGTCTCGCCAATGCCCCAAACATCAAGCAACTCATATGGCGCAAAACAAGGATCATGAAGATCGGTGACCACTTGAGCCAGCGCTTGAATAAGAAGAATTCTCTGAATTCTCTCCGGTTGACCCAGAGCTGATTGACGAGCATCCTCACAACCCACCATGGCATGCGAGACAAACCCCAAGAGATTCCTAGCTTGGTTGCTTACGTATCGCGCAGCGGTTAAAGCACCCGCTGCCCATAAATCATCAATTGAGATACCGCTCGAGAGCGCTGCGATTGTGTTTCTGACAACGGTTTCAGGCTTTTCGTGGCGCAACCATTGGACTAAGTCATCCCTCGTCATACCTTCGAACTGAATCTTCGAAAGATCAATCGCCGTAGACATGTGCGCCCCCAAGCTCTGCCATGAGCCGACGATACTCTCTATTGTCTGCTCCGCCCACTAGAAACCAGTGCCGATATTGCTTTGATGATGAGTAATCAGAGTTGGGAAACAAAAGATCTGGCTCGCGAAGTCTCATGTTGAGAGGCTGGGATTATCCAAAGTCCACCCACTCCCGGAGAGCTTTCTATCTCTTCCTCAACGAGGGTGGCAGTGCCAGTAGTAATCAGTAAATTGTCGTGGGCATCAAAACCACATGAAGTGACATTCGGAGCAGCAAATTTAATGTGTTCTACCAGCCTGCCACTTTCATCAAAGTGCGCGATACCAGACCCGTTCCACAGCGCCGCCCAAATTCCACCATCGGCGTCTGCACACATCCCATCAATGAGTCCCATCCCTTCTGGTAGAGCTGCAAAAGTTCGAGGAGAAGAGAGCTTCCCGTTTTCAAAATCAAATATCTCAATAGTTTTTTTAGGACTATCCACCCACGCTACTCGAAAGCCATCGGATAGAAGAGTGATTCCATTGGAGATACTCGTCTTGTCAACGATAGTGGTGATTTCACGGTTCTTATTGATATGAATGAGTCGACCACAATGTGGCGTCAAATCTCGATCCAATATTCCAAAAAGCAACTCGCCATTTGGCAGAACCATGCCATCAGAGCAACGTAAGTTAGTGGATGCTTCATGAAGTTCGATTCGTTCCACTTCATCTCCATGAAAGTTGATGAGCAGTACTGCTGTTTGGCCAAGAACAACGCTGCCATATTGCCATGGCAACACTTTTGAGATCTCATGATCAAAATGTCGCCATAAGCGATTGAATTCACCATCCCATATAAAGGCATCACCCCGAGGTAGATCTACCCAACGCATCTTTCCATCGGGGAAAAGGTTCATTCCTTCACCTAGTTCAGCGCGGAACGGTAGCAATATTTCGGGAGTAATCATTTATTGATCTCCCTAATGTAGCCCTCCATGACACCGTTAAGTTCACTATGCCTTTGCTCGCGACTGGCTAAGCCATCACGCATCGCATCACGGATTCGAGCTTGAGCTGCTGTGAATTCGAGGTGATTAAAAAGTTCATTGCTGGAGACTACTTTTACGCCGTCAATCGTTACTTCATCAACAACGCCAGCTTCAAGATTAGACCAGAGAACCTGATCACTTTCGGACATTATTCCAGTTGCTAATTGACCACCGGTAGTGAGCGCCTTCAATGCTTGTGTTTCATCAATTGAAAAACGCGCGACTTCGAAGGGCAAATCTTTTGAGAGGATGCTATCCAGCCCAATTGCAAAATTAATTTCCTTGGCAATCCATTGAGGTACATCAGCATTTCCCGCCTTGAGCACTTGATTAGAACGTGGACAAGTGACCAAGTGCGATCCTGTACTTTTGACAAGGGAAAGCTCTTGATCAGTGAGCCAGACTGCATGCGCCAAACTCGTTCGGGGTCCGAGTAGATTGAATCTCTTAAGTCGCTGAATTGGAGATTCTGCAATCCATTTGCGTTGAAGAGAGCTTTCGAGGCAATGAGTGTGTATCCACTTTCCGGTGCTTGCTAATTCACTAATGACGCTCAACATTTCATCTGAGCACCATTGTGGAGCAACTGGCGCAATGCCAAAGTCAATATCCGGAAATGCCCGTTGGATTCTTACAAATAGATTACGAAATGCCTCGGGTTTCATTCGAGCGCCGACATCGACAAAGGAAGGCAAAGAGAAAGGAGGATTCGAGCTCTGTGGCAGAAATTCGTATTGGTCTGTAATCGACACAATCAATCGAAAGCGAATCTTGCTCGCCCGTAGACCTGCAATGACTCTATCTAAGGTAGCGAAGTATTGATCAGGAGTCCCAAAAGTATGGAAGATGACTTGAACTCCAGTGACGCCCGAAAGTAATAATTCACCGGATGCGACTAAAGCATCGTCAAAGGGATCAACAGCCGTCATGGCATTCATTCGTAAGAGCGCTTCTTCAAGACAGCTGCCTGCGACGCCATGGTCAGAGAGGGAAGTAGCCCGTAAATGGGAGTGAGCATCAATAAATCCAGTAGAGGATTTCACGGAACTCACCTTCTTTCCATTAGTTGCTTCAGTTCAGGTAATCAATGGGTGAGCTTGAGTAAACGAGCAAGGTTTGCACCTTCTATGAGCGCTCGATCGTCTGCGGATGGGACTGCTCGGGCGATCTTGGCTCGTTCTAAGTCGAAGTCGCTACCAGGCCAATCTGTTCCCATCACAATCTTTTCTGCCCCAACTGCGCGATAGGCAAGCTTCACATCGAGAAGTTGGGCACTAGAAGTTTCAAGATAAATATTTGGATTTCGCTTTGCTACCAAAATTGCCTCATTGAGATTCCAAACGGTGCCCATATGTGCAATCAACACAGGGGTGTTAGGGAAAGAGCGCGCAATCTCCTCTATCGACAGAGGCGCACAGAAAGGATCGTCGAGAGCGTTTACCAAAATAGCTAGTCCATTCTTATCCGCCGCATCAAAGATGGGATCGAGTAGTCCGTGATCGGCAAAGTGATAGCCATGCATCGTTGGGTGAAGCTTGAGCCCTTTGAGCTTTAATGATTTTGCACAGTGTTCAATGGTTTGAACTGCGTCAGGAAAGCGCGGATTTACTTGCCCGAAACCAATAATTCGTTCTGGATACTTTGTCATAGTTTGAGCAATGAAATTGTTATCCATCATCTGTCCAAGGGAACAGCCGACCGCCATATCAACACCTGCGGTATCCATTGCTTTAATCATGTCTTCAGGGGTGTAAGACTCCGCCGTCAAATAGTCTGACGTGCCGGCAGCCTGCCAGACATTGTTATAGGCATCTATGATCATCGTTATCTCTCGCTTCCTTTGATTTTCTATTAATTCTTCTGGTTCCAGTGCGTTACAAGATGCCACATTACTTTTGAGACAAGTTCTAAATCTGCAATGCTTACAAATTCATCTGCAGTATGTGCCTGATCGGTAGAGCCGGGTCCAAAGACCGTGCAAGAAGTGCTCTTTGTTAATGCAGCCACCATTGATGCATCGGTGTAAGCCTCGTGGCCATCATTGCCCCCGATAGGAACTTCCTTTCCAGTGACTTCACGATATGCAGAGCGCAATCCAGAAATAATAATCGAGTCATCGCTGGCTTGAACTGGTGGCCGAGCGGCTCCAAGTCCCGTCACCTGAAATGAGGCTCCTGGGAAGTCTTCGATTACTTCCCTTGCGATTTTTTCGACCATTGGAATTACATCATCAATTTTCATCGGCGGAACGATGCGAATGTCAAACTTCGCTTCTGCTGTAGGCGGCACGACATTTGTGGCAACACCAGAATTAAAGACGCCGCAGGTAAACCTTGGACGCCCAAGAATGGGATCAAGATGCGGCAACGCTTCAACATGCTTCTTAAGTCGGTCGACGATGCGAGACATCACATGAGCGGAATCGATACCTAGATGCGCTCTACCTGCATGAGCCATGCGGCCCGTTACTTGTACATCAAGCCAGCGCAAGCCCATTTGAGCAATTCGTAATCTGGTTCCCGTAGGTTCGAGGGCGATTACTTGATCGTCTTCACGTAAGAGTCCGCTTTTGACAATTGCCTGAGCGCCAGCCATATCGGGAGCTTCTTCATCGACAGTTGCAACAAAGAGAATATCTCCCAGCGGCTGGACTTTGTTCTTAACTAACGCTTCAAGGAGTCCGAGTGAAACGGCAACGCCACCTTTCATATCACACGCGCCGCGACCGAAAATTTTCTCGTCAATAATTCTTCCTTCAAGTGGCGGAACGCTCCACCCTGATCCAATTGGAACGGTGTCTAGGTGTCCGAGGATTACGAGACGTGGAGCTCCTGCTGAACCAGGAATTGTTGTGAGAATATTCTTGCGATTACCTTCAACCACAAACTCCTCAGTCTTCAAACCCATACTCATTAAACGTTGCTTAACCCATATTCCGCAGGCTTCCTCTTGAATTCCGGGATTTTGGCTATCGATACGGATGAGATTTTGCGTATCGTCGATTACCTTCTTTATGTCGATCACTATCTGAGCTCTCTACTCTGCAAGCGCGTATGCGCTACGTCGGGGGTCGGTTCCGGTCATCATGAAGGGTGTTCCGTCGGTGTTCGTTTGAGATTGAATAGTTTGGACTGAACCAGCATCGAATTCGAAAGCTGGCCAGACTTCTACGTGATGACCATGATCTGCTAACTTCTTGATTTCAGTCTCACCTAATCTGCTTTCTGCATAAACCAAACGATCAGCAGATGGATGGGGATGGAAAGCACTTGGAGCGTTGAAAGCTGCAACGCGCGGCAACTCGACTGCCTCTTGCAGGTGCGGTGTATCTTTCAAAACGCGCCACACGACTTGTGCCATCGCCTGGACAATCACATCTCCTCCAGGACAGGCAAGCGCCCAGGATTGATCATCCAAGATTCCAATTAATGCAGCTGGCGTTATGACAGGACGACCGCCTGGTGCTAAACGATTGGGATGCTCAGGATCTAATCTGCTTTGAACTCCACGTGGCGAACAGATAATTCCCAGTCCTGGAATTATCGGTCCACCATCGAGAGTGTCAGATGGAGAGGTAGCAAAAGTATTGCCAGACGCATCCATAGTTACAACTGCGGTTGTACTTTTCATGGCTGTTGACGAAGTATTTAAACCCGGACGGCCTGGAATTGATGCCTCACTAATGCCCGAAGCTAGCTTGTTTAATCGACTGTCTGAGAGGAATTCAGCCATATCCATTTTCATTTGACCAGGTGCTGCTAGAAAATCTTCTCGGTCATTAAATGCGAGGGTGATTGCTTCTACCAACTCATGCCAAGTTGATTTTGTTTTGGCAAGAATTCCAAGTATTTCCAGCGCAACAGGACCTTGACTCCACGATGGAGTTGCATGAAATCTCCAATCTCCAAATGACACTGAAGGAGCGATCTCTATCTCTGCTTCAAACTCTGCGAGATCTTCCAAGGTCATAAATCCGCCTTGGGTTGTCACCCAATTAACAATGGTTTCAGCAATCGCACCCGTGTAAAAGGCTGAACGTGCTGCATCGAGCTTTGTCTTGCGATCTCCTGAAGAATTTACTTCACTCGTCACGAGTCGCTCGAGCAGCGCAGCGAGTTGCGGCTGAATTAGGCGATCACCAACTTTGAGAGCAATGTCGTTTGGGCGATAGACCTCAAGGCTTGATGGCCACTTTCTGAAGTTCTTACCTGTGATTTCAAGACTCTTTGACGTACCGTGATCAAGAAGAAAACCTTCCCGCGCAAGCTTTATTGCAGGCGCTGCAACTTGCGCAAACGACATCGTTCCAAATCGTTCTAGCGCAGCAATCCATGCAGCTGGCGCTCCTGGGACTATGGCCGGTGCACCATCAAGGGGCAACTTTCCACCGTGACGTGCCAGCATTGAGTCCAGAGTTACGCTTTTACTCCAGCGTCCAACCCCAGCAACAGAGAACACTTCCTTACTTCCAGCAGGACGAATCAAGATCGGCGCAATTCCACCGAAATTTGCCATATCGACTTGAACGACATTGCTCGCTAGTCCTGCTGCCACGCCAGCATCGACTGCATTTCCACCTGCATTAAAAATTTCAGCTGCAACATTACTAACCTTGGGATGTCCTGCTACCACTGCCCACTTTTCGCCGACAAGTGAAGGGCGCATTGCATTAGGTGGGGGATAAGTTCCGGGGACAAGGCCACCGCCCATCCCGCCTTTAACTTTGGCCTCGCTCACACGCTCTCCTCAAACTCTCCTGAAAATGGAGAAGATTCATCACGAAGATTACAGGTCAGACTATTTCAAAGCGACTACGATTACATAGATGAATCAAGAAATAAAAAAATATTCTGGCAATACTCAAGCATGGGCATGGCATCACACTGGCATTTCAGTTCGCGATATTGATAAGGCTCTTGAGTTTTATGCGAAAAACCTTGGTTTTGATCTGGTTTTCGAAGCCCGCAACATGACGGACTTGATTAGCAGTATCACCGGAGTTGATGGACTGGGCGCCCACCTAATTCAAATGCAATCGCCTTTGAGTACTCATGTTCTCGAATTGATTCAATTTTTTAACGTGCCAGAAAATTTAAATCCAATATTGCCAATCGCCCCCGGTAGGTCTCATACTGCATATCTTGTGGATGACCTCGACATAGCTTTAGAACGATTGGAAAAGTCAGGTGGAACAAGACTTGGAAAAGTCACTGAGTTTGCAGAAGGTAAAGCTGTGTATTGTGCTGATCAATTCGGAACTGTTGTGGAACTAGAGGAACTCAAAGTTGGCTGACATAATTTCACTGAAAGATCGATATGGATACATGTTATGGATGCGTCATTTTGAATTAACGTGTTTAGAGGGAGTTCCAACCAGGGAAATTCATGGTGAGCTACATACCGCGATTGGTCAGGAAGCAATAAGCGCTGCAATGGTGGGATCACTTCGCAAAGAGGATGCCATGTGCAGCACCCATCGAAACCATATGCATGCCATTGCAAAGGGTGTGGACATGCGTGCGATGCTTGCTGAGATTTTCGAGCGAAAGACTGGAATTTGTGGTGGTTTTGGCGGCCATATGCATATTTTTGATCCAAGCGTGAAGTTTTCCGCAACAGGAATTGTTGGGGCTGGAGTCCCAGTTGCGCTAGGCCATGCCTATGCGGCAAGACTTAAAGAGAATGGTGCAATCGCTGTCGCAGTCGTCGGAGATGGCGCAGTCAATACTGGAGCATTTCATGAAGCGATGAACATGGCAGGTGCGATGTCGTTACCGCTTGTGGTTCTTGTAGAAAATAATGAATGGGCGATTTCAGTTCCCTTCTCTGCGTCAAGCGCTACCGAAACGATTGCAGAACGCGCTCCATCATGGGGCGCACATGGAGTAAGAGTGAATGGTCTTGATGTGGAAGCTGTCGCTGATGCTTTTACAAACGCCACCAGTCGTGCTCGCTCTGGTGAAGGTCCGAGCATTGTTGAGGCGATGTGTTATCGATTCAGAGGGCACTTTGAAGGTGATGCTGATATGTATCGGTCGAAAGATGAAAAAGAAGCGCGTCGAGCTCAAGATCCACTTGAAATTACAAAGAACACCTTGATTTCACGCGGGCTTGCTACTGAAGATGAGCTTCGCTCAATGTCGAATTCAGTACAAGAGTCGATGGCGCAAATGCTCT
>Ga0315902_10004077_pt1 | contig 21381 bp, 9 predicted proteins | sample LakEriMetagenome_9_FD_203523 | JGI IMG/M metagenome (GOLD analysis project Ga0315902, IMG submission 203523) | Freshwater fungal communities from buoy surface, Lake Erie, Ohio, United States - Buoy 12 MA117 | ecosystem: Environmental > Aquatic > Freshwater > Lake > Lake biofilm | place: USA... | reverse complement strand
TCCGGATGCAGGCGGGGGCCGCGGGGAGTTCGTGGACGTTCTCGGTGAGCCCGAGCCAGAAGCTCGAGCAGGCGCTCGAGGCACTCGGCGACTTCTCGATCGACGACCTGCCGGCGCTTCTCGACCTGTTCGCGAACTACCTGACGACCTCCGGGCTCTGGGACATCGAGATTCCGTGGGACGGCCGCACGCTCGGCGACCTGCTCGGGATCACCGACGTGTTCGCGAGCCTGCCGGCCTTCGATCTCTCGGGCATCCTCGGACGGCCCAGTGGTGGCACCTGGTCGCCGGGGAGCTTCAACGGCCTCGGCGCCGCGTTTCTCGCGGAACTCGAGGTCGCCCTCCAAAGCCTCTCGACGCTGCCCTCCTTCGACCGCCTGCAGCGGCTCTCCTGGGCGCTCGACGACCTGATGGTCCGCTGGGAAGGCTGGGTGCCGGGCACCGACGGCTTCGATCTGGCCTTCATCGGCGATCTCCGCGCCTGGTCGGCGGAGGCGAATCTCGTGTTCGGCTCGCTGCCCACGTCCGCGGTGCTGGTGAACTTCCGGCTCGCGTTCGGCCGCCTGCTCACTCTCGATGCCACGAAAGACTCGGCGTGGCTCGCGGGCCTGAGCCTCTCCGGCCTGAACCTCGACGGCCTCGACCTCGGCGGGCTCGACGGCTTTGGCGACCTGATCGAGGGGCTGTTCCCGAGCGTTTCGGGCCTGGCGGTAAGCGTGACACCGACGCTCGACACCGCCCCGTCGGGCAGCGGCAAGGCGCTGGTGTTCAAGACCTCGATCACCTACACCGGCCTGTCGGAAAACCTAACGCTCGACGCCCTGTCACTCGGCGACGGTACGCCGTTCGCAATCACCGGCACCGGCAGCATCGCCATCAAGATCGACGGCGAGGTCGCGGCCCGCTTCGGAATCGACCTCTCCACCGCGGCCCCGTTCTTCGACACGGCCAACTCGTCGATCTCGCTCGAGGCCGAGATCGACGACGGCCCGGGCGTGTCGCTCTCCGCCAGCGTCGGCGGCATCGCCGGGATCTCGCTCGGTTCGAGCGACGCGGGCAAGCAGCTCGCCACCGTGACGCTCGCCAACAAGGCGGGCACCGACGCGGCCCAGTTCAAGCTCACCGCGGCTGGCGCCCTGACGGCCGACGCGGCCTTCGCCGCGAACCTGCCGATCTACATCACCGGCCTTGGCGATGCGGGCACGGGGGAGGGACTCGGGGCCCTGGCCCTCTCGGCCACGCTCGACACGTCGCTCCCCGACCCGTTCGCCGTGTCGGCGACCTTCGTGGCCGACGTCGGCTCACCGATCACCCAGCTCAGCGACATCTTCTCGGCGGCCGCGTTCAACCTCGACAGCTGGGTGGACGGCGTGCTGCTGGCCATCGACGGAATCCAGGCGACTCTGCAGACCGATCTGATGCAGAGCCTGCCGCTGATCGGCGATGTGGATCTCTCCAGCGACGGCTACCTCTCCAAGCTGGAGGCATTCTTCACCGGCCTGAAGCCCTACGTCACGACGCCGAGGGCGCTCTCCGACGAGCTCACGACTCGGTTCGGGGCCCTCACCGGCGGCTTCACGGGGAGCTTTTCCTTCACGATCGGCGGCGCGCCCGTGAATGCCAGCTCCCCCAACTGGAACACGAACTTCAGCAGCATCCTCGGCGTTTCCGACGAGTTCATCGTCGACTTCACGCTCTCGGGTTCCACCACCCGCACACTCGACGTCGGCTCCATCGACCTGGGCCTCGACGCCTTGGGGCTGGAGCTTCGCGGGTCGCTCGGCGTCGATCTGCTCGCGGGCTTCACCGTCGATCTCGGCCTCGGCTACAGCCGCACGAAGGGCTTCTTCCTCAAGACCGACTCGGGCAACGAGTTGACCGCCACCTTCGGTCTGGCTCTCCCCACGACATCCGGCCTCGACCTGAGGCTGGGCCCGATCTACTTCAGCCTCGAGGACGCCACCAAGGGGCCGGTCACCGACGCCGCCAACCGAGAGCTCGACGCCTCCCTGACCCTTGACCTTCCCGCCGCGAGCACGAGTATCGCCGGCCTTCCCGGCCTGTTTTCCGCCGCCACGCCCGGCGGCACCTTGAAGGCCGACATCAAACTCGACCTCACGGCGCAGGCCTTCACGATCGGCTCGAGCGCTGCCGGCCTCGGCCTCTCGCTGGCGATGGGCTATACGAACACCGCAGCCCCCGGCGGGGCGGCGGTCGCCTTCAACGCCCTGGCCGCCGACAAGTTCTACTTCCAGATCACCGACACCTACATCGACCTCGGGGGCCTGCTCAACGGGCCTGTCCAGGAGGTGTTCGCGTCCATCAACGACCTTGTCGAGCCGCTCAAGCCGGTGCTCGACCTGCTGACGAGCGACATTCCCCTCGTCTCCGACCTCTCCAAGCTCGTGGGCGGCGAAGGCGTCACCTTCCTCGACGCGATCAGACTGTTCAGCGGCTCGGAGTATGAGTCGGCCGTCACCTTCATCGAGACGGTCGATCAGATTGTGGACACGATCTCGACTCTCTCGGGAATCGCCGACTCCGGCAAGATCTCGCTGGGTGGCCTCACCGGCAACGCCACGAAACTCCTCGGCGGCAGCGGCGACTCGTCGGCCTTCACCACGACGGTGCCCGTGGCCAACGCGATCAAGGGGATCCTCGCCTCGCCGACCGACGCCGCGGCACCCGCGAGCGTCAAGAACGCCTACACCGACATCACCAAGGGCACGCTCACCTTCCCGATCATCACCAGCCCCGGCGAGCAGCTCTTCAAGTTCCTGTTCGGCGGCGACGCCACGCTCGTGAGCTGGCATCTCCCGTCGCTCAATGCCGGCTTCGAGATGAGCCAGAGCTTCCCGATCTTCCCGCCGCTCTTCGCCACGATCTTCGGCGGGGTGCGTTTCGCCACCAACTTCACGGTCGGCTACGACACCTTCGGCCTCCGCCAGGCGATGTCTGGCGACTCGTTCAACGCGGCCAAGCTGCTCAACGGCGTCTACCTCGACGACCACGTCACGTCGGGAAGCGACGCCGCCGAGATGACCTTCACCGCCACGATCGGCGCCGGCGCCGAACTGAACGTGGTGGTGGCAAAGGCGGGCGTGAAGGGGGGCGTCGAGGGCGTGCTCGGGGCCAATCTCAAGGACAACGACGACGACGGACGGGTGCACCTCGACGAGTTCGTGGCCAACCTCCGCAGCGGGCCCGAGTGCATCTTCGACTTCGAGGGAGCGCTCAAGGCCTTCTTCGAGGCTTACATCAAGGTGGGCCTCTCCACGCCGTTCGGCTTCGTGACGCTCTGGAGCGACAGCTTCAAGCTGCTCGACGAGACGATCGTCGATTTCAACGAGGTGACCTGCCCGCCGGTCACGCCGACCCTGTACGAGGTGGTCCCCACCTTCGACCACGACTCGAACGCCGGCACCGCGGCCCTCAACACCCTCGTCCTCAACGCGGGCCCACGGGCCGGCAACGTGCTGCTCGGGGAGACGGAGGACGGCGACGAGGAGTTCACGATCGACTATGACTCGGCGACCAACGAGATCGTGGTCATCGGCTATGACTACGAGCAACGGGAGTCGGCGGCCGGCATCCAGGCGATCTGGTTCGACGCCGGCCTCGGCAACGACATCATCACCGCGACGGCAAAGGTCGCGATCCCGATCTGGGGCTACGGGGGCCCCGGCAACGACCGGCTCACCGGCGGCAAGGGCGCCAACACGCTGTTCGGCGACTCCGGCAGCGTCGCGGGCACCGCGGGCAGCGACAAGCTCATCGGCCGCAAGGGGGACGACTCGCTCGCGGGCGAGGGCGGCGGCGACGTGATCCTCGGCTACGGCGGCAGCGACACGATCTCGGGGGGCGACGGCGACGACCAGCTCTACGGCGAGGACGAGGTCGGCGACATGGTCGCCTTTATTGCCGCGAATCCCACGTTCGAGGCGGGTATCGGCGGCCTCGACGTGATTCGGGGCGGAGCCGACAACGACCTGATCGGTGGCGGCGTCGCGGCCGACGCCCTCTACGGCGACGCGGGAGACGACACGATCGACGGCGGCACCGACGGAGACGTCATCGAGGGAGGCGCCGGCAACGACAAGGCCTACGGTCGGGACGGCAACGATTCGATCTGGGGCGACGACATAACCGGCTCGCTCACCCTCGGCGCGATCGACGTCAACGCCGACTTGATCGAAGGCGGCCCGGGCTACAACGAGATTTACGGCGGTCCCGGCTACGACGCGATCTACGCGGCCGACGAGGCCCAGAAGGCCGCGGCGCCGTCCACCGGCACCAGCGGCGGCTTCTCCTCGAAGCTCTTCGGCGGCGACGGCAACGACACCATCTACGGCACCCTCGGCAGGGACTGGATCGAGGGGGGCTTCGAGAGCGACTCCATCGAGGCCGGCACGGGGGGCGACGAGGTGCTCGGCGGCCCGGGTGGCGACTGCATCATCGTCGCGGGAGGAAGCGCGCGAATCTTCGGTGGCCACGGCAACGACGTCATCGACGGCGGCGACGGCGACAACTGGATCGAGGGCGGCCCGGGTGACGATCGGATCTACGCCCGCGGCGGCGCCGACACCGTCTACGGCGGCACGACCGGCATCGGCTACGCCTACCTGCAGCAGGATCTCGCCAGTGGCCGGCCGGTGATCGCCGCCATCCACGGCGGCTTCACGGCGGTGACGGCCGAAGGCTCCTGCGGCCCCGAGGTGCTGTTCCACCCCGAGGTCTATCCCGACGCGCCCCACAAGCTGCAGGCGACGATCTTCACCGATCTGGATGCCGATGGCATCCGCGACGCGGGCGAGCCGCTCGCCCCCACCGGCGACTCGTGGACGCTGCGGATCATCGACAAGGCGACGCTGAGCGACATCATGGTCGCCACGGTGCCGGGGGGCGCGGTCGTGCTGCCGGAGGTGGGGGGCCTGCCGGCCGGCACCTACACGCTCGTCGTCGATGCCATTCCTGCGGGCTGGGCCGCCTCGAGCTGGGCCAGCGTGATCGCCGAGGTCACCCTCGGCGGTGCGTCGCCGCCGGTCGTGCCCGACCTCGGCTTCTACAAGCCCGGCCAGCTGCGGGGCAAGGTGACGACCAAGGCCGGCTCGCAGACCACGCCGACCGCGGGCGTATCGGTGTTTCTCGACGGCGACAAGGACGGCGTGCTCGACGCGGGCGAGGCGGTCACCGTCACGGGAACCGACGGCACCTACGCCTTCACCGGGCTGTATCCGACCACCTACCGCATCGCGATCCTCGACGCGACGATCTGCGCCAACGTGCAGCCCGACTTCCGCGACGTGGTGCTGGTGAGCGGTGGCAGCACCACGAGCCACGACTTCGAGATCCTGCCCGCGACGGCGCCGGTGGTCGATGCGGTGCTGCTCGGCAAGGCCGGCACTGCGATCACCTGGACGCCGGTGCCCGACGGCGGCGACCAGCTCGACCCGATCGCCGGCGTGTTCTCCCTGATCGCGTTCGAGACCTGCATCGTGCAAGGCAGGGTCACGGCCACGAGCGGTGCCACCCTGCTGCCCGTGTCGTCGACCGGGTCGCTCGGCGCGGCAATTCCGCTCACCTTCCTGGGCGCCGACCCGACGCAGGCCAGCCGGTTCATCTACCAGGTGTCGAGCATCACGGGCGACAACGCACTCAAGGCGGGCCGCTACCGCTTCATCGTGGACGACGCCAAGGTCACGTCGGCGACCGGCGACCTCCTCGACGGCAACTGGACGAACCCGGCGACGGCCACGCCCGACGGATCGCAGTTCCCCTCGGGCAACGGCGCAGCCGGCGGCGATTTCGCCTTCGACTTCGTGGTCGCGGCCACCGCCAACCTCGCGGCGGTGGCGTTCGACAGCACCTCCTGGACGCCGGTGCCCTCGGGCCATGCCGGCGGGGCCACCATCCGGGGCACGGTCTGGCGGCACGACGAGGCCGATCCCGACTTCGGCCGCACGCCGCACGAGCCCGGCCTCAGCGGGCAGGTGGTGAGGCTCAAGAACGGCCAGGGCACCACCGTCGCCACCGCGACGACGGCTCCGATCGACCTCGACGGCGACGGCTCCGTGGAACCGGCGGAGCAGGGGGCCTTCCGGTTCACGGGCGTCGCGCCCGGAACCTACACGGTCGTGCAGGAGCCGGTGTTCCCCTGGGTGCAGGCCACGCCCGGCGGCACGTTCGTCGCCGACACGCTCCACGCCGTGTCCTACTCGTCGGCGCTCGGCAAGAACTCGCTCTGGACGATCGACACGGCCACCCTCGCCGCCACCAAGATTCGCGACTTCCAGACGCTCGTGGCCCGCGACATCACCTTCACCGCTCGCGACACGGCCTACCTCTCGGGCGTGTCGATCCCGGTGGGCACGAGCGGCTCCGCGACGCCGGGTCTGTGGCGGATGAACGTGCCGACCGGCGATCTCACGAGCCTCGGCGACGTGCCCGGCGGGCAGCCGCTGCTGTCGCTCGACACGCTCGACGCCACCACGCTCGTGGGAGTGTCGCGGAGCGGCGAGGTGCTGCTCTACCGGATTCCCGACGGCGTCTGGGAATCGCGGGGACCGCTGCTGACGTCGGCCAACGGCCGGCTGTATCCGGTCGGCGATGCCGTCGTGGTCGCCCCGAACGAGATCTACGTGGTCTGCCTGAGCCAGCAGCTCGACTCGATGAACGTCCAGCTCGCGCCGTCGCAGGTGCTGATCCGCCTCGACGCCACCGTGCTCGGCGGCAACGCCACGCTCGTCCGCGATTTCCGCACCGTCAGCGAACTGCTCGTCGGGCTCGAGCGCGACGCCGCCGGCAACCTCGTCGCCGTCGGCACCGGCAGCGGCCTCTACTCGTTCGCCGCCTCGGCGGCGGGCGTCGTCACCCGCACCGGCACGCTCGTGGGAGCGACCTCCTTCACCTACGGCGGCCTGGCCGTGGCCCCGGCGACGACCGTGATCGACACGGGCCGCACGGACTTCCTCGTTTCCGCGACCGGCGACGAGACGGTGAACGTGGGCTTCGGCGACGTGCCCGAGTGGGAGGTGCTCGAGGACGGCGACGACGTGATCGACGGCGGTTGCGGCACCGAGGCCGACATCCTGTACGGCGACGACGGCACCGGGCTGCCCTGGTACGTGAAGACGATCGGCGGCAACGACGTGATTCGCGGCCGCGCCGGAGACGATCAGATCTTCGGCGGCCAGCAGGGCGACGTGATCCTCGGCGAGGAGGGAGCCGACCAGATCGGTGGCGGGGATTCCGAGCCGAACCGCCTCGACGGCGGCGACGGCAACGACACGATCACCGGCGGGGCGGCGGCCGACGTGATCGTCGGCGGGGGGGGGCACGACACCCTTCAGGGCACGGCGGGCGACGACACGATCTTCGGTGAGGCGGGGGACGACGTCCTATTCGGCGGCGACGGGGGCGACACCCTCGTGGGAGGTGCCGGCCAGGACACCGTGCTCGGCGAGGCGGGCGACGACACGATCTACGTGATCGACACGGTGCTCGGCGGCGGCTTCGCGGCGGCCCCCGGCTCACTCGCCGACACCTATTCCGGCGGCGCCGGCAGCGACACGCTCGTGGTCCGGGCCGACACCGACGCCGCGGTCAGCAACGCCGGCCTCAAGGTCTACGGCACCACCCATGTGCTCGGCTCGATCGACGTCGCCCTGCTCACGGGAGGCGCAAGCGCCAACACGATCGACGCCGGGGCGTTCGCGGGCCGGACCACCATCCGCGGCCTCGGCGCCGGCGACACGCTCATCGGGGGCTCGTCCATCGACCTGATCATCGGCGACCGGGGCAACGACTTGATCAAGGGCAATGCCGGCGACGACGATCTCCGCGGCGACGACGACAACGACCAGGTCGTGGGCGACGCCGGAAACGACACCATCCGGGGCGGCTCTGGATCGAACAGCCTGACGGGGGGTGGCGACAGCGACACATTCATCTTCGTGGGCGTGTTCGACGATCGCGTCGTCGAAGTCGCCGGCGGCGGCGGCAACGACACGATCGACATGACGTCGATCGGAGCGTCGCTCACCGCGACCGTGGGCGTGCCCGCCACCGGGACCCGGATCTACGCGTCAAGCCCGCTGCTCGCCGTGGAGTGGATCAACGACCAGGTCGAGCGGGTCCGCCTCGGCACGGGCGACGACATCGTGTATCTGGCGAACACCGCCTCCACGGTCGCCCGGATCGATGCCGGCACCGGCCTCGACCTGCTCTCCTACGGCGGCTCCGGGAGCGCCTGGGCCGCGGCCGTCAACGCGAACCTCGCGACGGGATCCGCCACCGGCGTGACCGGCGGCATCGCCGGCTTCGAGGACCTCACCGGCGGTGACGGTAACGACGCCCTCGGCGGCGACGCCGGCCCCAACACGATCTTCGGCGGCAAGGGGGACGACACCATCTCCGGCGGCGATGGCAACGACGTGCTCTCCGGCGAGGACGGCAGCGACTCGGTCACCGGTGGTGGCAACGACGACATGCTGTCGGGCGGCGGAGGCACCAACACGCTCGCCGGCGGCCTCGGCGACGACACCTACGCCTTCTTCGCGTCCGGTGCGAGCGACACCGTGATCGAGGCGGCGGGGCAGGGGACCGACGTGCTCGACTTCGCCTACGTCTCGGGCACCGGCATCGACGCCACCATCGCCGGCTCAATCTCGGTCACCTACGGCACGTCCACGATGTCGGCGGCAACGGCGGCGGGCATCGACCGCGTCCGCGGCACCGGCAAGTCGGATCGTTTCCGCGTGAGCGACGGTGCCGCCTACGCCGGCATCCTCGATGGCTACGCCACGGCCACGTCGGCCTTCGCCGACATGGACATCCTCGATCTCTCGGCCTGGACAACGCCAGTGACGGTGAGCTACCTGGGGGCGCTCGACGCGAGTTTCGTGGGCTCGGCGACGGGCACCGGGGGCGTCGTGAACCTCCGGCACGTGATCGGCGGCACGCGGAACGACATCCTCCGGGCCGGTGCGCTGCCCGTCTGGTTCGAGGGCAAGGCCGGCAACGACGTGCTCTCCGGCTCGATCCAGGGCGACCTGCTCGACGGCGGCAACGACGACGACACGCTCACCGGCGGCTCCGGCGACGACACGCTGAAAGGCGGCTGGGGCAGCGACACGCTCGCGGGGGGCTTCGGCAACGACACCTACTCCTTCCTCGATCTCTTCGGCACCGACACCATCATCGAAAACCCCGGCGAGGGGACCGACACGATGGACTTCTCGGCCGTGCTCTCAGCCCTGACCGTGAGCCTCGGCAGCGTCACGGTCACGGCACCGGGGGCGTCCGCCACGCACGCGGGAACGGCGATCGAGACCGTGGTGGGCGGCTCCGGCGACGACACGTTCGTGATGACGTCACCCTCGGTCACCTTCCCCGGCACGCTCGACGGCGGTGGCGGCTCCAACTCGCTCCGCTACGACGCCGCCTCGCCGGCGATCGTCGCCGCGGTGAACGCCGGCCAGACGCCGAACGTGGGCCAGGCGATCAAGATCGGCTCCGTGTCGGCCGTGCCCGCCTACACGCTCGTGAGTCTCACCGTGCCGGCGTTCGGTTCGCTGATCGATACGACCGTGCACAAGGGCAACGCTCGGCTCGTCAAGCAGGGTTCCGGCACGCTGATCCTGACGCTTGCCAACAGCCACTCGGAAGGCACCTCGGTGGAGGCCGGTGAGGTGATCGTCAAGAACGTGTCGGCTCTCGGCACGGGTGGCCTGGAGGTGGCGGCAGGGGCCAAGACCACGTTCGACGTCGGCCGGAACGCCGTCAAGCTCACGTTCATCAAGTTCAACGGCCTCGTCGATCTCGGGGAAGCCTCGATGACCGTGGCCTCCGGCCTCACGCCCTCCAGCGTGACGGCGGCGATCGCCGCCGGCCGCGGCGACGGCTCCTGGAAGGGCTCGCAGGGCATCACCTCGTCGACCGCGGCGGCCATGACCGCGGGCGGCGTTCTCCGGACCATCGGCTGGAACGACAACGGCGACGGTTCGTTCACGATCGGCTTCACGGCTCCGGGCGATAGCAACCTCGACGGCCAACTCGACATCCTGGATGCGGCCAACTTTCTCAACGGCGGCAGGTTCGACGCCGGCGGCAACGCGACCTGGAGCACCGGCGACTTCAACTACGACGGCGCGGTCGACATCCTCGACGTCGCGGACTTCCTCGTCGGCGGTAACTTTGACGCCGGGCCGCTGCCGTCCGCGCCGGCGGCCGCCGCGGTCGCCACCGCGGCGATAACGGCGACGGCGAACGACTTCTCGAACACCGATCTCGCGTTCGCAGCCCTCGCTCAGGGCCAGACGTCGCAGTCGTCGCCACGAAAGAAGAACGTCTTCGCCACGCTCTGAGCCGCAGAGCCCCCATCGCTCACGCGATTGGGCTTCCTGACCGCAGGAAGCGTAACGCCGTAAGGCGTACGGCCGAATCGGCGCCGATCTCCGCCTCGCGCCGCGTCCCGTAGCACAGGGTGCCACGCTGTGCCTACACTCCCCGCACGTGGCCAACCTGCGGCTACAAAGCAGCACCGGACCTATCCCATGCCGATCGACTGGAAGGGCGTCTACGCCGCCGCCACCACCGAGTTCCATCCCGACGAGTCGCTCGACCTCGCCGCCACGACGCGGCACTTCGAGCGGCTGATCGACGGCGGCATCCACGGCCTCGTCGTGATGGGCACGGTGGGAGAGGGCACGTCGCTCGATCCCGACGAGAAGCGGGAGGTGCTCAGGGCCGGCATCGAGGCGGCGCGGGGCCGCGTGCCGGTGGTGACGGGCGTGGCTGAGTACACGACCCGAGGCGCCTGCCGTTGGGCCGCCGAGGCCGAGAAGCTCGGCGCCGACGGGCTGATGGTGCTGCCCGGCATGGTCTACAAGGCGAAGCCGCACGAGAACCTCCACCACTTTCGGGCGGTGGCGAAGGCGAGCCATCTGCCGATCATGGTCTACAACAACCCCGTGTCGTACGGCGTCGATCTCAAGCCCGAGGACGTCGCGGAACTCGCCGACGAACCGACGATCGTGGCGGTCAAGGAGTCGAGCGACGATCCGCGACGGATCACCGACCTCTTCAACCTCACCGGCAACCGGTTCGTGATCCTCGGCGGCGTGGACGACCTGGCGCTCGAGAGCATCCTGCTCGGCGCGGTCGGCTGGGTGTCGGGGCTGGTCAACGCGTTTCCGGAGGAGAACCGCCTACTCTGGGACCTGGCGATGGCGGGCCGCTGGCAGGAGGCCCGCGATGTCTACCGCTGGTACACGCCGCTGCTGCACCTCGACACGCTCCCCACGCTCGTGCAGTGCATCAAGCTGGCCGACGCGGAGGTGGGCCTCGGCAGCGAGACGGTGCGGGCCCCGCGGCGGCCGCTCGTCGGCGCGGAGCGCGAGGAGGTGCTGCGGGTCATCCGCACGGCGCTCGCCACGCGACCGACGGTGGCGGCGCGATGACCAACGGCCTTCCCGATCGGCTCCGCGTGATCGACTCGCACACGATCGGCGAGCCGACGCGGGTGATGATCGACGACGCGCTCGTCGCCGGACTCGATCTTGGCGGCGGCAGCGTCCGCGAGCGGTGCGATCGCTTTCGCGAGCGGTACGACCACGTCCGCCGGGCGATCGTCTGCGATCCGCGCGGCGCGGTGGCGATGGTGGGTGTGATCCTGCTGCCGCCCGCTGACCCGAAGTGCCGCTTCGGGGCCTTTTATGTCAACCGTGTCGGCTTCCTCGACATGTGCGGCCACGCCACGATCGGCCTGGCCGTCACGCTCGGGCGCCTCGGCCACGTCGAGCCGGGCTCGTTTCGTCTCGAGACGCCCGCGGGCGTGGTGGGCGTCACCTGGCACGGCGGCAGCGAGGCCTCGTTCGAGTGCGTGCCGCCGCGGCGGATTCACAAGACGCTGTCGCTCGACTGCGACGACGGCTCGCGTGTAACCGGCGACGTGGCCACCTCGGGCCTGTGGTTCTTCCTCTGCCGCGACCACGGGCTGCCCGTGGAACCGGCGGCGATTCCGGCGCTCACCGCCCGGGCGTGGGCGATCCGTCGCGGCCTCGAAGCCGCGGGCATCACGGGCGACAGCGGCGCGGTGATCGACCACGTCGTGCTGCTCGGGCCGCCGCTGGAGCGGGTAAATGACGGCCGGGCCTTCGTGCTCTGCCCGGACGGGGCGTTCGACCGCTCGCCGTGCGGTACCGGCACAAGCGCGCTGGTTGGCTGCCTGTTCGAGGACGGCGTGATCGGCGAGGCACAGGTCTGGCGGCAGGAGAGCGTGCTCGGTGGCGTCTACGAGGCCAGCATCCGCCGAGAGGGCGGCATCCTCGTGCCCACGGTCCGCGGCCGGGCGTGGCTCACCGGCGAGACGACGCTCTACTTTGCGGCCGACGACCCATATCGCGAGGGCCTCGAAGAATGACGGCGTTTCACGCTGATCCCCATCGCTCACGCGATTGGGCTTCCTGACCCGACCCGCCCATCCCCATCGCTCACGCGATTGGGCTTCCTGACCCGACAGCTGATCCCCATTGCTCACGCGATTGGGCTTCCTGGCGGAACATGCGACCGGGGAGCGTGGGGCTGCCCGTGCCCCGGGAGCCGGCGTTGCTGACAAGCGCAGCCATGGATGGCGGAGCGCCGTCAGCATCGAGCGAGCGCAGGGCAGGATGCCCGCAGTGAGCGACAGGCGACGGGGCGTGGGCAGCCCCGAGCGGCAAGCGGGCCGGCACGTCCCTATCGCTCACGCGATTGGGCTTCCTGACCCGACCCGCCCATCCCTACCGCTCACGCGATTGGGCTTCCTGACCCGACCCGCCCATCCCCATCGCTCACGCGATTGGGCTTCCTGAACTTGTCACGTCACGTGCGGGAGCCGGTCGTAGATGATCGGGCTGCCGTCCGGCTCAGTGCCCACCTCGAATACGCGGAGCGAGTCGAGCCACTCCATCAACTCGGCCTTCGACATCAGCTTCGGCACCATCTCCCCCTCGACGAGGTGTCCAAACACGAGCTCCGCCTCGCCGTGCGGCCGGCCGCCCGACGTGCTGGTGGCCTTCACGATCGAGACCGATTCGCCGAGTTGCTCGATCTCGATCTCGTAGCGGAGCACGTCGCCGGGCACGGCATCGAAGAGGAACTCCGCCCTCGCCACCTTCGCGAGCACCACCTGCCGGGCGTAGTCGATGGCGTCGATCACCAACAGGCCTGCCGCCTGGGCGATTCCCTCGATCACCAGCGATGTCGGCATCACGGCCGCCCCGGGGAAGTGGTCGTGGAGGTGCTCCTCCGACAGCGTCACCGTTTTGACGGCGACGGCCCGCTTGCAGCGGACAAACTCGTCGTAGCGATCGATCCAGAACCAGCGCATGGTGAGTTTCCTCCGGCGAGCAGGCCGCCCGCGCCGGCATCATCGCAGATGCCGCGGCGATCGACCACGCCGGCGGTGATCTGCGGTAGGATGCCGCCATGGACGACCAACCGGACAGCCGCAGCGACGGCCCGTGGACCGTTTCGGGCAACCTCGTCGATCCCCTGCGCCGATCGATCCGCCCCGCCACGCTCACGATCGCCGCGGGCCGGATCGCGTCGATCGCCGACGACACCGAACCCCACGCCACCTGGCTGATTCCCGGATTCGTCGACGCCCACGTGCACGTCGAGAGTTCGCTGCTCCCGCCGGCGGAGTTCGCCCGACTTGCCGTGGCCCATGGCACCGTGGCCACCGTCTCCGATCCGCACGAGATCGCCAACGTGCTCGGCATCCCCGGCGTCGAGTTCATGCTCGACGACGCCCGCCAGTCGCCGTTCACCTTCCACTTCGGCGCGCCGTCGTGCGTGCCCGCCACGTCCTTCGACCATGCCGGTGCGGTCATCGACGCTTCCGGCGTGGCGGCGCTGCTCGATCGCCCTGAGATCGGCTACCTCTCCGAGATGATGAACTATCCCGGCGTGATCGCCGGCGATCGGGAGGTGCTTGCCAAGATCGCCGCGGCGCGGGCTCGGGGCAAGCCGGTGGACGGCCACGCCCCGCGGCTCCGCGGCGCCGCTGTGGCCGCCTATGCGGCCGCCGGGATCACCACCGACCACGAGTGCGTGGAACTCGACGAGGCGATCGAGAAGATCTCGCGTGGCATGAAGATCCTGATCCGCGAGGGCTCGGCCGCCCGCAACTTCGACGCCCTCGCGAGCCTGATCGATTCGCACCCCGACCGCGTGATGCTCTGCAGCGACGACAAGCACCCCGACCAGTTGCTGCTGGGCCACATCGACCAGCTCGTCCGCAGGGCGCGCGCCCGCGGCACCGATCTGTTCGACGCCCTGCAGGCGGCGTGCGTCAATCCCGTGCGGCATTACGGCCTGCCGGTGGGGCTGCTGCAGCCCGGGGATCGCGCCGACTTCCTCGAGGTGGACGACCTGGACACGCTCCGCATCCGCCGCGTGTTCGTCGAGGGCCGGCTCGCGGCGGCCGACGGCGTCACGTCCTGGCCGCGGGTCGAGTCGCTCGCGCCCAATCGCTTCGACGCGAAGCCGAAGCGGGCAGACGACTTCGCGGTCGCCGCAGCCCCTTCCGCGACCTCGACGGACGGCACCGCGACCGTGCGGGTGATCGAGGCCCTCGACGGACAGCTCGTGACCGGCGCCGTGCAACTGCCCGTGCCGGTGGCCGACGGCCGGCTGTTGGCCGACGCCGCAAGCGACATCCTCAAGATCGCCGTCGTCGATCGCTACGACGACCGGCCCCCGGCGGTGGCCTTCATCCGGAACATCGGGCTGCGTCAGGGGGCGATCGCGTCGAGCGTGTCGCACGACTCGCACAACATCGTCGCCGTCGGCGCGAACGACGCCGATCTCGCCCGCGCAGTGAACCTCGTGATCGAGTCGCGGGGCGGGCTCTCGGTCGCGGGTCCCGATGGCGATGCGGTGCTGCCGCTGCCGATCGCGGGGCTGATGTCCAATCGGCCGGGGCCGGAGGTCGCCGCCGCCTACTCCGACATCGACCGCCGGGCCAAGGCGCTCGGGTCGCGGCTCGCGGCCCCCTTCATGACGCTCTCCTTCATGGCATTGCTCGTGATCCCGTCGCTGAAGATCGGGCCGATGGGGCTGTTCGACGTGGATGCGTTTCGGCCGGTCGACCTCGCACGCTGACCGTAGGATCGGAATGACCGGAGTGCCCGGCATGCCCGGCAGGGTCGTCGAGCGGCGCCGCGGCAGACGCGCGGGTAGACTTCCCCCGTGGCCATCGCCGGGCATCCGCCCGGTCTCATCCCCTGCGACCTTCCGCCATGCACGCCTCCAACCGCCCGACCTGGGGCCCAAGCCCCATGTACGCCGTCGTTCCCGTGATCCTCGCGGTGGGCCTCGCCGCCTCCGTCTGGGCTGCCAATGGGGAACCACTACCGTCCCCCTCGGGGGTGGCTGTCACGGTCCTGAAGCCGGTGCACGGCGCTGTGGCGGCTGTCGACACGCTGCCGATCGAGGTGGTGTACGGAGTGCCGAGCGAGCGGACGATCCATCTCTGGCGACCCGTCGCGGCCGCCGACTGACCGCAACCAGGCGGCCATTCAGCCGTTGAATCCGGATGGGTACTCTGCATCCGGACATCGACTCACCACGCATCCCGCGGATCGCGATCGTGGGCGGCGGTCCCGGAGGACTGCTCACCGCCTTGTTCCTGCAGCAGACGGCGAACCGTCCGCTCCGCACCACCATCTTCGAGGCGAGCAGCCGGCTCGGGGGCAAGGTGCTCACGTCCTCCTTCGCCGCCGCGCCAGTCCGCTACGAGGCCGGAGCCGCCGAACTCTACGACTACACGCCCGTTGGCGAGGATCCCCTCCGCGAACTCGTCGCCGAGCTTGGGCTGCCCACCACGCCACTGGGCGGAGCCACGGTGGTGCTGGACGGTGTCGCCGTCGCCAACCTCGACGACCTGGGCGACGCGCTCGGCAGCGAGGCCCGCCGCACCATCGAAGACTTCGATCTCCATGCCCGCGGCATGATGACGCCCCGGGAGTTCTATGCTTCGGACGAAGCCAAGCCCGACGCGGCAGGACCGTTCACCGTCTTTCTCGATCGCGTGCGCCATCCTGTGGCCCGCCGCTACCTGGAGGCGATGATCCACAGCGACCTCGCCACGGAGCCCGATCTGACCAGCGTCTCCTACGGCCTGCAGAACTACCTGATGAACGACCCCGCCTACATGCGGCTCTACTGCATCGCGGGCGGCAACGAGCAGCTCATCGATGCCATCGTGGCCAGGATCGATGCCAACGTCCGACTTGGCACGAGGGTGACGGAAATCCGTGCGGTGGAGGGTGGCCGATTCCACGTGGCCACAGGTCCCGGCGACCGGGCCGACGAGCCGTTCGACGCGGTGGTCGTCGCGCTGCCACTGCAGCATCTCGCCGCGGTGCGGTTCGCCGGAACTGAACTGGCGGCCGCAGTCCGCCGCCACGTGGCGAGGTTCGACCATCCGGCCCACTACCTCCGCGTGACGGCGCTCTTCGACGAGCCGTTCTGGCAGCATCGCATCGACGGCGGCTACCTGATGCTCGACGCCTTCGGCGGCTGCTGCCTCTACGACGAGTCGGCCCGAGAGCCAGAGCCGCGTCACGGCGTGCTCGGCTGGCTGCTTGGCGGCGCGGCCGCGGAATACTGGGCTTCCCGCGACGACGACGCCCTCGTGACGGCGGCGATCGACGCCCTCCCGGCGTGGCTCGGCGACGCCCGCCACCATCTGCTCGAGGCCCGCGTGCACCGCTGGACCGGGGCGGTCAGCGCCCTGCCTGGCGGCTGGCGAGCGCCGGGGATCGACCGCCGGCATCAGCCCGATCCGACAGGGCACCCGCGGTGCTTCGTCGTCGGAGACTATCTTTATGACAGCACCCTCAACGGCGTTCTCGACTCCGCGGATCACGTGGCGGGCTGGCTGGCGGCGGACCTCGGCTGACGACGCCGCGAAAGGACATGCATGATCACCACGCACGAGCACAGCGCCGAGGCCGGCACGATCCCCGTGGTCGGACTCCCGCCGGACACCACCGTCGAGCGGATGCCGCTCGCCGACGGCGGTGTGTTCGAGGTCGCCCTGGTGACGATTCCGACGGCCGAGCCGGCGGCCCATGACGGGGTGATCGCCGAACTCGTCGGCCGGGCGGGCTCGTGGGTCACGGCCGCCGCGCCCGGGGGTGACCCGCCGCTCGTCGTGCCGCTCTACGGAACTCACGTGGTCTGGAGCCCGCGCCGCGCCGCGGCGATCGGCCCGACGGATCGGCTAGCAGCGATGCGGTCGGCGCTCGTCGACTTCACCGACCGCGAGGCTGAACTCCGCGACATCGAGCGTCGGATCGGTGCGGCGCTCGAGCACGTCGACCGCGACGCGGCCATCGCCTTCGAAGCCGACGAACAGGCGTTTCCGCGGCGAAAGGAACTCTCGGCTCGGTTCGCCGCATCCGTCTCGCTTCGCCGCCGGCTCGCGGTGCTCGCGCCGGTGCTGCAGCGGCCGGCACCGCAGCCCCCGACGCTCGCCGGGCAGCTCGGCGAGCGGCTCCGCGACCGCACGCGGGTGACGGAGCGACTGGAGCACGCCGTCGAGCAGGCCGACCTGCTGGAACGGGTCTACTCGAGCTGCGGCGACCGCCTGGCGGAGTACGTCTCGTCGCGACGGCACCTGACGCTGGAGTGGGTGATCATCCTCCTGCTCGCGGCCGAAGTGGTGCTGATCACGATCGATCTCCTGGCGGCGCGGACGCCATGACCGTCCGACGCACGGCGACGCGATTGGCCTCGATCGACCTGCTCCGGACGCTGGCCATCGTCCTGATGACGCTCGTCCACTTCGTCGAGAACCTCGCCGGTTCCTACAACATCGAGAGCGGCCCGTTCATCGGGGCCAACCGCTACTGGTGGATGCCGACCGGCTTCGCCGCCCCGCTGTTCACTTTTTTGTCGGGGGTGAGCTACCGCCTCTGGGCCGACGCGCAGGCCGCCAGGGGCCGCGACACCGATGAGCTCTCGAAGATCACCGTCCGCCGCGGCCTGTTTCTGATCCTGTTCGGCTTCGCGTTCAACGTGCTCGTCTGGATGCCGGAGGACGTCTTCAACTGGGACATCCTCACGCTGATCGGCACGGCGATGCTCGCCGTCGACGTCGCCCGGCGGACCCCGCCGGCGGTCACGGTCGTCGCCTGCGGGCTGCTCGTCGGCCTCGCGCCGATCCTCCGGTCCGTCGCCGACTACCGGGCTTTTTGGGCGGCGGGCTATTACGACTACGACTTCACGCTCGCCGACGTGCTCACCGGCTACCTCGCGACCGGCTACTTTCCGGTGTTTCCGTGGCTGGCGCTGCCGCTCGCCGGCTTCGCGGCGGCACCGTGGATCTACGGCCACGACGCAGACCGCCGGCCCCGCGCGGCCCTGGCCGTCGGTGGCCTCCTGCTCGCCGCGGCGGGCATCGTGATGGCGGTTCGGCCGCTGGTGCCAACGCGGCTGATCACGCACGACCGACTCTGGGCGATGTTCCCGCCCACCACGGCCTACGTGCTCGGCACGATCGGCGGCGGCATCGTGCTGGCCACGGCCCTGCACCGGGCGATCGACGGCCGGAGCGGCGGCCCCGGCTGGCTGACGCGGATCGCCGGCGCGATGAGCCGCCACTCGCTCACGCTCTACATCCTCCACCACGTGGCCCACGTCTGGCCGCTCTGGATCATGGGCTTCATCACCGCCGGCGATCCGGACGCGCTCTGGCAGGTGGCCACGCCCGTGCCCACAGCGATCGCCTGGGCGGTCGCGTTTCTCTGCCTGGCGGCGTGGCTCTCGGAACGGATGGACAGGCCGGGCGCTCCGTCCGCAGAATCGCTGCTCCGCTGGGTGTGCGAACCGTAGGCCGCCGCCGCGGCTTCGACGAGTTGCACGTGATCCTCTCGCGTCGGTTCGTACAAGCCCAACGCCGTGAGGCGTGGGGTGAATCACCGTCAAACCCCGTGTCCACCTCGGTCCGCCCGCGGCCTCACGGCCGGCCGGCTTTCACTCGTCACACATGGCCCCCTCATGACACTCGATGCAGATCCGGATCGGCAGCCGACGGCACCCGGATCGGGGTTCGCCCGATTCGCCTGGATTCTCCTCGACTGGGCCGGCAGCGCGTTCTCCACGGTCCTGATCACGCTCGTCGTGGCCTACGTCGAGAAGGTCGTGTTCCCGGGCGGCGGCTGGGGCGTGCCGGCCGGGGTGATCTGGGCGTGGACCCTGGCCGCCGCGATGCTCGCCTCGGCCGGGCTCGCGCCGTGGGCGGCGGCCTGGGCCGATCGCCGCCACGCCCACCAGCGGGCGCTGATCGCGAGCACCGTGTTGGGTGCTGGAGGTCTCGTGGCGCTCGCCGTCGCGCCGCCGATTGCACGGCCCGCAGTCGTGGCCGCGATCGTCGTGGCGGCCGTGGGATTCGACCTCGCGCAGGTGTTCACCGGCAGCCTGCTCCCGAGGGTCGCCGGAAGCCGCGACACCGACCGCCTCTCCGCCTGGGGATTCGCGGCGGGCTATGCCGGCGGCGCGATCGCCCTGATCGCCGCCACGGCGCTGGTCGCCGCCCACGATCGCCTCGGGCTCACGGCCGCAGGCGGCCTGCGGCTGGCGTTTGGCGTCACGGCCCTCTGGTGGCTCGCCTTCTCGATCCCGGCCGCGGTGGCGAGGTTTGGCGACGGCGTGGGGCATCATCACGAGGCCTCGTCCGGCCGCGAACTCGTGGAGTTCGCCAGGAGCCTCGCACGGCCGACGGCCAGCGACGTGTCACCTCGACTCGGCGTGGTGCTGCTCGGGTCGATGCTCGCGCTCGGCGCCGTGCAGACGGCGATCGCCCAGTTCTCGAGCCTGGCGCTCGAGCGGTTTGATCTCGACGGGCCGGCACTCGTTCGGCTCGTGCTCCTCGTGCAGGCGGTGGCACTGCCCGGGGCCCTCGGTGTCGGCTGGATTTCCACGCGATACGGCCGATCGCCTGCGGCGGCGGCCTGCCTTGGCGGCTGGATCGCGGTGTTGGTGCTGGCTTGGTTCATCCGCACCGCGCCGCAGCTCTACGCGCTCGCCGCGCTGCTCGCGCTCGTGCTCGGCGGCATCCAGAGCGTGATTCGCGCTTCCGTCGCGGCACTGGCACCGCAGGGCAGGGCGGGGGTCACGTTCGGCCTCATGCAGGTGGGCACGAAACTCGCCGGCTTCGCCGCCAGCCTCGCCTTCGGCGGGGTGCAACTCGCCACCGGCGATCCACGAGCCGGGCTCATTGCCCTGCTCGTGCAGATCGCCGCCGGCGGCTGGTTTTTGCTCCGTCCGACCACCCAGTCACAAGCCGACCGGCCGTAAGGCCGCGGGCGAACCACGCTGGACGCAACGCCTGGTGGCAGTTCACCCCACGCCTCACGGCGTTGGGCTTGGACGGAGCATCGTGCAAGCCGACCGGCCGTGAGGCCGCGGGCGAACTACGCTGGACGGCGCCGCCTGGCGATTCACCCCACGCCTCACGGCGTTGGGCTTTGACGGAGCATCTCGTACAAGCCGACCGGCCGTAAGGCCGCGGGCGACCCCCGCTGGACGCAACGAACGCCTGGTGGCAGTTCGCGCCACGCCTCACGGCGTTGGGCTTGGACGGACCGCCGGGCTCGGTCCGCTGGAAACCGTATCACGCGGCCCGGCGGCGACGCAGGAACAGGGCCAGAGCCGCGGCACACCCCAGCGTCGAGATCGTCGTCGGCTCGGGGACCGGGACGAGGGCGATGAAGTTGCCGAGGTAGGCGTAGTCGATGCCGTAGCCCGTGGGGACGTTCAGCACGTTGCCGAACGTACCGTTGAGCGAGCCGTAGCTGGCGAACACGTAGGCCGGGTCGTCGAGCGCCCCGAGCACGCTGAAGTCCACTGTCGAGGTGCCGGCCGACAGGTCAAGCGCCCCGGCGACGCTGAACAGGTCGCTGACACCCGCACCGATCGTGTCCACCCCGATCGACAGCGTGCCCGCCAGCGTGACGCCACCACCGACGTTGAAGTTTCCGATCCCGCCGACGCCCGGCGCCAGGGTGGCACCGGAGGCCACCAACACGCTGCTGGCGAGCGAGCCGGTGCCGCTGAGGGTGCCGGCCGCCACCTGCGTGAGCCCACTGAAGGTGCTCGATCCAGTCAGCACCAGTTCGCCGGTGCCATTCTTGACGAGCGTCTGCGAACCGGTGTTGCCGGCCGAGGCGATGATGCCGCCGTAGGTCAGCGTCACGCCCGGATCGACCGTGAGCGTGCCGGTGCCGCCGGTCGCCCCTTCCGTCGGTCCGAGGCCGATGCCCCGCTTCGAGTTGAGCACGAAGTCCGAGGCCGTGGTGGTCTGGAGCGCCCCGCCATTGAGGATCAGGC
>Ga0315902_10004074_pt1 | contig 21385 bp, 19 predicted proteins | sample LakEriMetagenome_9_FD_203523 | JGI IMG/M metagenome (GOLD analysis project Ga0315902, IMG submission 203523) | Freshwater fungal communities from buoy surface, Lake Erie, Ohio, United States - Buoy 12 MA117 | ecosystem: Environmental > Aquatic > Freshwater > Lake > Lake biofilm | place: USA... | reverse complement strand
AACAGGGCATGCGCGGCTTCGCCCACCGCCAGCGCATGCAGCAGATGGGACTGCGGCGCGACGACGTGCTGACGCGGCCGATCATCGGCATCGTCAACACCTGGAGCGACCTGTCGCCCTGCCACGCGCACCTGCGCGAGCGGGCCGAGGCCGTCAAGCGCGGGGTGCTGATGGCCGGTGGCATGCCTTTCGAGCTGCCGGCGATGAGCCTCGGGGAGGTGATGGTCAAGCCGACGACCATGCTGTACCGCAACTTCCTGGCCATGGAGACCGAGGAACTGCTGCGCAGCCACCCGATCGATGGCGCGGTGCTGCTCGGGGGTTGCGACAAGACCGTGCCCGGCATGTGGATGGGCGCCATCAGCATGGGCATCCCGGCGCTGCTGTGCCCGGCCGGGCCGATGCTGAACGACCGACACCAGGGCCGCGTGGTCGGGGCCGGCACCCACACGCGGATGTTCTGGGACGAGCGCCAGGCCGGCCGGATCGACGCCGCCGAATGGGTGCAGCTCGAGTCGCGCATGACGCGCAGCCCCGGCACCTGCAACACCATGGGCACGGCCAGCACGATGACGTCCATGGTCGAGGCCCTGGGCCTGGCCCTGCCCGGCAGCACCAGCATCCCGGCGATGGACGCCGCGCATCCGCGCATGGCGGCCGATTGCGGAGCGCGGATCGTGCAGATGGTCTGGGACGACCTGACGCCGCAGCGCATCCTCAGCCGCGGGTCCTTCCTCAACGCGGTGGCGGTGCAGATGGCGCTGGGCGGCAGCACCAACGCGGCGGTCCACATCCTGGCCATGGCCCGGCGCGCCGGCATCGCGCTGTCGCTGGACGACCTGGACCGCGTGGCGCGCCGGGTTCCGGTGCTGGCCAACCTGTTCCCCAGTGGCGAAGGCCTGATGGAGGACTTCTACTACGCGGGCGGTTTGCCGGCGCTGATGCAGCGCATCCGTGACGAGCTGTCGCTCGACGAGCTCACGGTCAGTGGCCAAGCCTTGCGGGTGCAGGTCGAGGCGGCCCGGATCATCGACGACAACACGATCCGGCCGCTCGAGCGACCGATCTCGGACCGTCCGGCGCTCGCCGTGCTGCGCGGCAACCTCGCCCCCGAAGGCGCGGTGATGAAGCCCAGCGCAGCGACACCGGCGCTGATGCAGCACCGCGGCCGCGCGCTGGTCTTCGACAGCCAGGCCCAGATGCAGGCGGCGCTGGCCGACGAGTCGCTGGACTGCGACGAAACCAGCGTGCTGGTGCTGCGCAACGCGGGCCCGGTGGGGGCGCCCGGCATGCCCGAATGGGGTGGCCTGCCGATCCCGAAGAAGCTGCTGGCCCGTGGCGTGCGCGACATGCTGCGGATCTCCGACGCCCGCATGAGCGGCACCCACTACGGCAGCTGCGTGCTGCACGCCAGCCCCGAGGCTGCCGTGGGCGGCCCGCTGGCCCTGGTGCGCAACGGCGACGAGATCGAGGTCGACATGGCGCAGCGCCGGCTGCATCTGCACGTGCCGGACGACGAACTGGCGCGCCGCCGTGCCGCCTGGGTGGCGCCGGTGCAACCCTTCCAGCGCGGCTGGACGCAGCTGTACCAGCGACACGTGATGCAGGCGCACGAGGGTGCGGACCTGGACTTCCTGACCGGCACGGCACCGACGCCGGAGCCGTCGATCTACTGAACGCGAGACGCTGCATGGACAACGCCTTTCGCCAGCTGCTGGCACGCCACCCGGCCGAGAGCCCGGCCGAATGTCCGGCGGTGGGCACCTGGATCATGTCGGCCAGCCCCTTGCTGGCCGAAGCCGCCGGCATGGCCGGCTTCGACTGGGCGGTGCTGGACATGGAGCACACGCCGCTCGACCTGATGGACCTGGTGCACCTGATGCAGGCCGTCGCCGGCACGCCGATGGTGCCGGTGGTGCGGGTGCCCTGGAACGAACGCGTGGTCGTCAAGCGCGTGCTCGACGCCGGGGCGCAGACGTTGCTGTTCCCCTTCGTGCAGAACGCGGCCGAGGCCGCCGAGGCCGTCGCCGCCACGCGCTATCCGCCCGAGGGCGTGCGCGGCATGGCCGGCATGGGCCGGGCGTCGCGCTTCGGAACGGTGCCCGACTACTTCAGGGCGGCCAACCGCAGTGTCGGCGTCATCGTCCAGCTGGAGACGACCGAGGCCATCGCCAACCTGGAGGCCATCGCCGCGGTGCCGGGCGTGGACGCGCTGTTTGTCGGCCCGGGTGATCTGTCGGGCACGATGGGCCATGTCGGCCAGCTGACCCACCCCGAGGTGCTGGCCGCGATGGGCGACGCGGCGCGGCGTGCCAAGGCGGTCGGCCAGCGCATCGGCAGCGTCGGCGGAACGCCCGAGGTCGTGGCGCAGTACCGCGCGCTCGGCTACGACTACGTGGCGGTGGCCAGCGACCTGGGCCTGTTCATGCGCAGCGCGCAGGCCACGCTGTCGGCGATCCGCGGCGCGGCGCCCCCGCCGCCCCGGCCGAGCCAGGGGTACTGACGATGGCCGCCGTCGAACTGCGCGGGGTCGTCAAGAGCTACGACGGCAAGAACACCGTCATCCACGGCATCGACCTCGAGATCCGGCACGGCGAGTTTGTCGTCTTCGTCGGCCCCAGCGGCTGCGGCAAGAGCACCTTGCTGCGCATGATCGCCGGGCTGGAGACCATCTCCGGCGGCGAGATCCGCATCGGCGACCGGGTGGTCAACGACCTGGCGCCACGCCAGCGCGACATCGCGATGGTCTTCCAGGACTACGCGCTGTATCCGCACAAGACGCTGTACGACAACATGGCCTTCGGCCTGCGCCTGCGCAAGACGCCCGAGGCCGAGATCGACCAGCGGGTGATGGACGCCGCACGGCTGCTGAAGATCGACCACATGCTCGACCGACGCCCGGCGGCGCTTTCGGGCGGGCAGCGCCAGCGGGTGGCGATCGGCCGCGCGATCGTGCGCCAGCCGCAGGTGTTCCTGTTCGACGAGCCGCTGTCGAACCTCGATGCCCAGCTGCGCAACGAGATGCGCAGCGAGATCAAGCGCCTGCACCAGCGCCTGGGTGCCACCATCGTCTACGTGACCCACGACCAGGTCGAGGCGATGACGCTGGCCGACCGCATTGCCGTGCTGTCGGCCGGCCACAAGATGCAGTACGACACGCCGGAGGCGGTCTACAACCGGCCGGCGGCGCTGTTCGTGGCCGGGTTCACCGGCGCACCGGCCATGAACCTGGTGCCCTGCACGCTGCACGCGGGCCACGCAGACCTGGGGGCCGGGGTCCACGTGCCGTTGCCCAAGGCCCTGGCGGAGCGGGCCGCTGCGGCATCGGGACTGACGCTGGGGGTGCGGCCCGAGAACCTGGCGCTGGCGCCGACGGCGGCCGACGCCATCGCGTTGCCGGCCGAGGTCTCGCTGCTCGAGCCGCTGGGCGCCGAGACGCTGGCGACGCTGAAGATCGGCTCGGTCGAGATGGTGGCGCGTTGCCCGGCGTCGTTCCGCGACGCACCGGGCACGCGCTTGACGGTTCACGTGCAGCCCGAGCATCTGCACCTGTTTGACGCCCAGAGCGGCCAGGCCCTGCGGCCCTGAAGATCAAGGACATGGTCATGACGTTGAGAAGACATTTTTCACTGCTGCTGGCTGCGGCCGGCGTCACCCTGACCGCAGGCCTGCCGGTCCAGGCCCAGCCGACCGGCGCGGCGGCAAGCGCCCCGGTGAAGCTGCGCGTCTTTGCCGGCGGCAGCAACCAGCGGCCGGACCTGATGCGGCGGCTGTTCGACCAGTACAGCAAGGCCAACCCGCACGTCACGATCGAGATCGAGACCGGCGGCGCGACCAGCGAGCTGCAGCGCCAGTACCTGAGCACGGTCCTCAATGCCAAGGACCCGGCGATCGATCTCTACCTGATCGACATCGTCAACCCGGCGCAGTACTTCAGCGCCGGCTGGCTGGAGCCGCTGAACGCCTGGTTCGGCGACTCGGCCGCCGCGATGAAGCCCTACCTGCCGGTCTACGCGCAGTCCAACATCGTCAACGGCCAGATTGCGGCGATGCCGGCCTTTGCCGACGCGATGTTCATGTTTTATCGCCGCGATCTTCTGGACAAGCACAAGATCGCCGAGCCCAGGACCTGGGACGAGCTCACTGCGGCCGCGCGCAAGGTGCAGCAGGCCGAGGGCAACCCCAACCTGCAGGGCCTGTCGATCCAGGGCGCGCCGATCGAGGGCGCGGTCTGCACCTTCCTGCTGCCGTACTGGAGCCAGGGCAAGGACCTGGCCGACGCCAACGGCCGTCTGACGATGGACCGCCCGGCCGCGGCGGCGGGGCTGAAGCAGTGGCTGAGCATGGTCGATGCCGGCGTCATCAAGCGCAACGTCGCCGAGGTCAAGACGCCCGACACCGTCAACGAGTTCAAGGCCGGGCAGGTGGTGTTCGCGATCAACTGGTCCTGGGCCTGGGACCGCTTCAAGGACGACGCCGACTCGCAGGTCAAGGGCCGTGTCGGCGTGATGCCGCTTCCGGCGATGGCCGGTGGCCGCAGCGCCACCTGCATCGGCGGCTGGCAGTGGGCGCTCAGCGCCTTCAGCCGCCACAAGGCCGAGGCCGCCAAGCTGGTGCGCCACCTGACAACGCGCGACGCGAGCAAGTTCCTCGCGATCGAAGGTGCGATGCTGCCGACCTACCTCGAAAACTACACGGACGCCGACGTGACCCGCAACGTGCCCTGGTTTGCCGACGCGTCGCGCGTCGTGATCGCCGGCCGCAGCCGGCCGCAGCACCGCGACTACGGCCAGGTCAGCGACGCCATCCGCACCAGCACCAGCGCGGTGCTGGCGCGCACCCGGAGCCCCGAGGACGGCGTGGCCGACATCGAGAGCCGGCTGCGCCGCGTGATGCGCTGAAGGCGCTGAAGCCGTAGAAGCCGTAGAAGCCACTCAGCGCGTCCCTTGAGCACCCTGGCCGACCGCCTGCGCGACCCGAGCGAAAAGACGCTCGGCGTGCTGCTGCTCGCGCCGGCCTTCCTGCTGCTGGCGCTGATCGTCGTCTACCCCATCGGCAAGCTCATCTTCAACAGCTTCTTCGACCTTCGGCTGTCGGGCGGTGGCACGGCGCGTTTCATCGGCTTCGAGAACTACGTGCTGGTGCTGCAGGACCGCGACTTCTGGAATGCGACGAAGAACACGGTGCTGATCGCGCTGATCACGGTGCCCGGCGCGCTGGTCGTCGGCCTGGGCCTGGCGATGCTGGCCAACCTGCCGTTCAAGCGACAGTGGCCGGTGCGGCTGGCGCTGCTGCTGCCCTGGGCGCTGCCGCTGTCCTTCGCGGGCCTGATCTTCGCGTGGTTCTTCCACACCGAGTACGGCGTCGTCAACGACGTGATGCGCCGGCTGGGCGCCGACGAGCCGCGCATGTGGCTGCTGTCGCCAGCCTGGGCCTTTGCGGCGATCTGCCTGACCATCATCTGGAAGACCAGCAGCTTCATGGCGCTGATCCTGCTGGCGGGCCTGCAGATGATCCCGAAGTCGCTGTACGAGGCCGCCGAGGTCGACGGTGCCAGCAAGTGGCAGCAGTTCTGGCAGATCACGATCCCGATGCTGATGCCCAGCATCATCGTGGCGCTGATCTTCCGCACCATCACGGCGCTGCAGACCTTCGACATCCCGTACACCATGACCCGTGGCGGCCCGGGCAACGCCACCGAGACGCTCGCGATGCTGATCCACAAGACGACGATCGACTACCTCGACGTCGGCTACGGCAGCACGCTGGCGGTGTGCATGTTCGTGCTCAGCCTCATCGTGACGGCGTTCTACCTGCGCCACATCGGGAGGACCGCATGAGCGGCCTGAGCGGCCTGAGCGGCATAAGCGGCGCGCTGCACGTCCCGCGCCAGCACCGCATCTGGATCTTCTGCGCCGCGGCCATCGTCGTCGTCAACGGCTTCTTCCCGGCGCTGTGGATCCTGCTGACCTCGCTGAAGACCGAGGCCGAGCTGGTCAGCAAGCCCATCACCTGGTGGCCGGTCAACCCGACGCTGGCCAACTACGTGCGGGCCTTCGACGACCAGCCGCTGCTCAAGTACCTGGGCAACAGCGCCATCGTCGCGATCGGGGCCACGGTGCTGTCGCTGCTGGTGTCGGCACTCGCGGCGTATGCCATCGCGCGGCTGAACCTCAAACATCGGCAGCTGGTGCTGACCTGCATCGTCGCGAGTTCCATGTTCCCGCTGGTCACGCTGCTGGTGCCGATCTTCGAGACCATGCGCACGCTCGGCCTGCTGAACACCTACACCGCGCTGATCCTGCCGTACACGGTGCTGAACCTGCCGGTCTGCACGCTGGTGCTGGTGGGCTTCTTCCAGAGCATCCCCAAGGACCTGGAGAACGCCGCGATGATCGACGGCTGCACCCGCATCGGCGCGCTGTGGCGCGTGGTGGTGCCGCTGGCGGCGCCAGGGGTGTTCACGGCGGGGATCCTGGCCTTTGTCAACGCGTGGGACGAATTCCTGCTCGCGCTGTCGCTCAATGCCGGGGCCGGCATGCGCACGGTGCCGGTGGGCATCACGCTGTACCAGGGCGAGTTTGCGTTCCCCTGGCCGATCATCTCGGCGGCCTTGATCGTCGCCATCGTGCCCGTGGCGGTGCTGATCGCGGCGTTCCAGGAGCGTGTGGTCGGCGGCCTGACGCAGGGCGGACTGAAGGGCTGAGAACATGAAGGTGGAGTCATGACGCTTCGATACGGCATCGTCGGCTGCGGCAGCATGGGCCGCGAGCACATCGAGAACCTGTTCGCCATGGGACCGGGGGTTGCGGTCACGGCGCTGTCGGATCCCGACGCCGGCAGCCGGGACGCCGCACTGGCGCTGTGCCGCAGCCCGCAGCCCCAGGTGTTTGCCGACCACCGCGAGCTGCTGGCAAGCGGCTTGGTGGATGCGGTCGTCATCGCGACGCCGAACTTCACGCATGCCGCGATCCTGCGCGACGCGATCGCGGCCGACGTGCACATCCTGACCGAGAAGCCCCTGGTCACGCGCATCGATGACGGGCTGGACCTGATCGAGCGTGCCCAGGCCCGGCGCAAGCTCGTGTGGGTGGCGCAGGAGTACCGCTACATGCCCCCCGTGGCCGAGCTGGTCCGGCTGGCACACGAGGGCGCGGTCGGCGCCTTGCACCAGGTGTCGATCCGCGAGCACCGCGAGCCGTTCTATCCCAAGGTCGGCGACTGGAACCGCTTCAGCGCCAACACCGGTGGCACCCTGGTCGAGAAGTGCTGCCACTACTTCAACCTGATGGAGCTGATCCTGCGCGAGAAGCCGGTGTCGGTCTACGCCAGCGGCGGCCAGCGCGTGAACCACCTCGACGAGTCGTATGCCGGCCCCGACGGCCCCCGCACGCCGGACATCCTGGACAGCGCCTTCTGCGTGCTCGAGTACCCCAGCGGTGCGCGCGCGATGCTGGACCTGTGCATGTTTGCCGAGAACACCACCGACAACGAGCAGATCGTCGTCGTCGGCGACGCCGGCAAGCTCGAGAGCCTGCTGCCCAGCCTGACGCTGCGCCATGCCCGTCGTGAGGACTGGGGCCGTCGCGCCGCCTGGGGCCAGCCCTCGGGCACCGGCCGCGGCGTCAGCGTGCGCCGGGTGTGGGACACCGGCATCAAGTACGCCGGACACCACTTCGGCGCCAGCTACATCGAGCACCAGCGCTTTGCCGCCGCCATTGCCAACGGGACCCCGGCCGAGATCGGCCTCGCCGAGGGCCTTCGCGCGGTCGCGGTGGGGCTTGCGGCGCACCGGAGCATCGACGAGAAGCGCGTCGTCGCGATGTCCGAAGTCATCGCGCCCAACGTCTGAACAACGTGGCATCCGTTTCGACATGACCTTCGCCGTCTACCCCTCGCTGCGCGACCGCGTGGTCTTCGTGTCCGGCGGCAGTTCGGGCATCGGTGCCGAGCTCGTGCGGGCCTTCGCCGCGCAGGGCGCCAAGGTGGCCTTCTGCGGCACCAAGGCCGGCGGCGGCGATGCGCTGATCGGTGAAGTGCGCGCCGCCGGCCACCCCGCGCCCTGGTACGGCGCCTGCGACGTGCGCGACGTGGCCGCCTACCAGGCGCTGCTGGCCCAGGTCGCGGCCGAAGTCGGCACGGTGCGCGTGCTCGTCAACAACGCTGGCCGCGACGACCGCCACGCGATGGAGGACGTGACACCCGAGTTCTGGGACGAGCGCCTGGCGCTCAACCTCAAGCACTACTTCTTCGCCATCCAGGCCGTCGCCCCCGGCATGGCCGCGGCCGGTGGCGGCAGTGTCGTCAACATGGGCAGCGTCAGCTGGATGCGCGGCCGACCCAACCTGGTCGGCTACACCACCGCCAAGGCCGGCATCCTGGGCCTGACGCGCACGCTGGCGCGCGAACTCGGCGCGCGCAACATCCGCGTCAACGCCCTGGTGCCCGGTGCCATCGTCACCGATCGCCAGAACACCCTGCACCGCGACCCGGCCGCCGACCAGGCCTTCCTCGACCAGCAGTGCCTGAAGGTCCGCCTGGACCCGGGCCATGTCGCCCGCGCCACGCTGTTCCTCGCCGCCGACGATTCCGACGGCATGACCGGCCAGCACGTGCTGGTGGATGCGGGGCTGGCGCAGCAGAGTGTGGTGAGCTGAGGGCGGTTGTCGGCTGGCGGGTCGGGTCTGCGCACCTGGCCGACACCGATGGACGGGCCCTGAGGTGGCGCGATACTCCCGGCCACCGGAGGCGCCCTGTGGAAGAAGACCTCAGCGAAGACGACGTCAGCGTCAAGTTCATTACCCCGGCCATCGTCAAGGCCGGGTGGGATGAAGCCACGCAGATACGACGTCAGGTTTCCTTCACCAAGGGCCGCATCATCGTGCGCGGAAGGCTGGTCAGCCGCGGCAAGGCCAAGAAGGCCGACTTCGTCCTCTACTGGCAACACATCCCGATCGCCTTGATCGAGGCGAAGAAGACCAAGTTCGCCGCCGGCCATGGCATGCAGCAGGCGCTGGACTACGCCACCTCGTTGCAGGTGCCGTTTGTATTCGCCAGCAACGGCAAGGGCTTCGTCTTCCACGACCGGACCGGCCTGATCGTCAAGGGCGAGGCCGACCTGCCGCTGGAGCAGTTCCCCAGCCCCGACCTGCTGTGGGCCAGATACCGCGAGTGGAAGGGCCTGACGCCGGCCGAAGAGAAGATCGTCCTCGAGCCCTACTACGACGACGGCAGCGGCAAGGAGCCGCGCTACTACCAGCGCAACGCCATCAACGCCGCCGTCGAGGCGATTGCCAAGGGCCAGGACCGCGTGCTGCTGGTCATGGCCACCGGCACTGGCAAGACCTACACCGCATTCCAGATCATCTGGCGGCTGTGGAAGTCGAACTGGCACGCCGGCCGGCAAAAGCGCGTGCTGTTCCTGGCCGACCGCAACATCCTGGTCGACCAGACCATGGTCAACGACTTCCGCCCCTTTGGCGCGAAGATGGCCAAGCTCAGCACCCAGGCCAAGACCATCGAGCGCGACGACGGCAGCAAGACCGAGCTGACCATCGCGGTGGACAAGAACCGCCGCATCGACACCGCCTTCGAGATCTACCTGGGCCTGTACCAGGCGCTGACTGGCCCCGACGACCGGCAGAAGCTGTTCCGCGAACTGTCGCCCGACTTCTTCGACCTCATCATCATCGACGAGTGCCACCGCGGCAGCGCGGCCGAAGACGCGGCCTGGCGCGAAATCCTCGACCACTTCCGCACCGCCACCCAGATCGGCCTGACCGCGACGCCGAAGGAGACCGAGTACGTCTCCAACATCCACTACTTCGGTCCGCCGGTCTTCACTTACTCGTTGCGGCAGGGCATCAGCGACGGCTTCCTGGCGCCGTACAAGGTGATCCGCGTGCATCTTGACGTCGACGTGCATGGCTGGCGCCCGCATGTGGCAGAGGCCGACCAGTTCGGCGTCCTGATCGACGACCGCATCTTCAATGTCAAGGACTTCGACCGCACGCTGGTGATCGACACGCGCACCCAGCGGGTCGCCAAGTGGATCACCGATTACCTCAAGCAAAGCGGCAACCGCATGCAGAAGACCATCGTGTTCTGCGTCGACACCGAGCACGCGGCCCGGCTGCGCCAGGCACTGATCGTCGAGAACCAGGACCTGGTGCTGAAAAACGAGCGCTACGTCATGCGCATCACCGGCGACGACGGCCCCGGCAAGGAGCAGCTCGACAACTTCATCGACCCCGAGTCGCCGTACCCCGTCATCGTCACCACGTCTCGGCTGCTGTCCACCGGCGTCGACGCGCAGACCTGCCGCCTGATCGTGCTCGACCGCTCGGTCGGTTCCATGACCGAGTTCAAGCAGATCGTCGGCCGCGGCACTCGGGTCCACGAAGACACGCAGAAGTACTACTTCACCCTGGTCGACTTCCGCGGGGCGTCGGCGCACTTCGCAGACAAGGAGTTCGATGGCGACCCGGTGCAGATCTACGAGCCCGGCGAGAACGACCCGCCCGAGCCACCCGAGCCGCCCCCCACGCCTGAGCCGCCCGAACCCGGCGACGATGACGACGCCTGGGAAGAAGAGATCCTGGTCGACCCGCCCCCGCCGGGCCTGCCCGGCGTGCCGCCGCCGCCCCCGCCGCCACCTCCGCCACCTCCGCCCAAGTTTTACATCCACGGCAACCCGGTCACAGTGCTGACCGAGCGCGTCGAGTACCTGGACGACGCCGGCAAGCTCGTGACCGAGTCGCTGCGTGACTTCTCCCGCAAGGCCATCCGCGCTCAATACGCCAGCCTGGATCAGTTCCTCAAGCGCTGGAAGGCGGCCGACCGCAAGGAGGCTGTCATCGCTGAACTGGCCTCCGAGGGCCTGCTGCTTGAGCCCCTGCTGGAGGAGGTGGGCAAGGACCTCGACCCCTTCGACCTGATCTGCCACATCGCCTTCGACCAGCCCGCGCTGACGCGGCGCGAGCGCGCCAACAACGTCAAGAAGCGCGACGTGTTCACCAAGTACGGCCCGCAGGCCCGCGCCGTGCTGGAAGCGCTGCTCGCCAAGTACCAGGACGAAGGCATCGTCGGCGGGCTGGACAACGTCAAGATGCTGGAGATCCCGCCTTTCAACGCGATGGGCACGCCTTTCCAGCTGATCAAGCAGTTCGGCACCCGCGCCGGCTTCGAACACGCCGTTCACGAACTGCAGGCGGCGCTGTACCAGGAGTCGGCGTGATCGGTGCCAAGCCGCCCGCCTCGACTAAACTGGTCAGCCATCTGGTCAGAAGGAGCGCCACATGCAGTCATGGCCGGTTCAGGATGCCAAGGCCCGATTCAGCGAGTTTCTGGACGCCTGTCTGGCCAGCGGCCCGCAGTTGGTGACGCGGCGCGGTTCGGAGGCTGCCGTGCTTGTCCCGGTGGACGAATGGCGGCGCCTGACAGCCGCGGCCCGTCCGTCGCTGAAGGCCTTGCTGTTGGCCGACGGTGCGCGCAGTGACACGCTGGTGCCCGGGCGCGGGCGCGCCCAGCGGCGCAAGGTGACGGCCGCGCGCTAGCACCGGGCCACGCCATGTTCCTGCTGGACACCAACGTCGTCTCCGAACTGCGCAAGCCGCGGCCGCACGGCGGTGTGCTGGCCTGGCTGAAGGCCGCTGACGAGAGCGCATTGCACCTCTCGGCTGTGACGCTGGGCGAGATCCAGGCCGGCATCGAGCTCACGCGCGAGCAGGACGCAGCCAAGGCCGCCGAGATCGAAGCCTGGCTCGACCGGCTGGCCGAAGCGATGCAGGTACTGCCGATGGACGCTGCCGCGTTCCGCGCCTGGGCGCAGCTGATGCATCGGCGGTCGGACACCCTGTACGAAGACGCCATGATCGCTGCGACAGCACAAGTACACCGGCTGACCGTGGTGACGCGCAACGTCGCCGACTTCAAGGCCCTGGGCGTGCCCGTGCTCGACCCCTTCGCCACACTGCGCCGCTGAACGCGGCACTCCTTGTCCACGGCGCCGGTCACCCCGGCGGCCAACGAACCCCAAGCGGGCCCCAACGGCATGTCAGCCAGAACCACCGTCAAATCCATCCAAGACATCATGCGGCAGGACGTGGGCGTCGACGGCGACGCCCAGCGCCTCTCGCAGCTTTGCTGGATGTTCTTTCTGAAGATCATCGACGACCAGGACCAGCAGCTGGAGGTGATGCAGGACCGCTATCGCTCGCCCATCCCGGCGCCGTTGCAGTGGCGCGCCTGGGCCGCTGACCCCGAGGGCATCACCGGCGACGCGTTGATGGACTTCGTCAACGGCACGCTCTTCCCCGCGCTGAAGGCGCTGTCCACCACTGGCGCTTCTGCGCCGCGGGCCCGCGTGGTGAAGGGCGTGTTCGAGGACGCCTACAACTACATGAAGAGCGGCCAGCTGATGCGGCAGGTGCTCAACAAGATCAACGGCGTCGACTTCAACGACCTGGCCGACCGCCGCCACTTCGGCGAGATCTACGAGCAGCTGCTCAACGACCTGCAGAACGCCGGCAACGCCGGCGAGTACTACACGCCGCGCGCGCTGACGGCCTTTATGGTCGACCGCATCGACCCCAAGCCCGGCGAGGTGCTGTTCGACCCCAGCTGCGGCACGGGTGGCTTCCTCACCTGCGCCATCCGCCACATGCGCGACCGCTATGTGAAGAAGCCCGAGGACGAGCTGGCGCTGCAGCGCGGCCTGCGCGCGGTGGAGAAGAAGCCGCTGCCGCACATGCTGTGCGTCACCAACATGCTGCTGCACGGCATCGAGGACCCCGGCTTCGTGCGGCACGACAACACGCTGGCCCGCCCGTACATCAGCCACGGCCAGGCCGACCGGGTGGACATCATCCTCACCAACCCGCCCTTCGGCGGGCGCGAGGAAGACGGCATCGAGTCCAACTTTCCGGCCCACTTCCGCACCAAGGAGACGGCCGACCTGTTCCTGGCGCTGTTCATCCGGCTGCTGAAGCCCGGCGGCCGCGCCGCCATCGTGTTGCCCGACGGCAGCCTGTTCGGCGAAGGCGTGAAGACGCGCCTGAAGGAGCACCTGCTGGCCGAGTGCAACCTGCACACCATCGTGCGGCTGCCCAACAGCGTGTTCCGGCCCTATGCCAGCATCGGCACCAACCTGCTGTTCTTCGAGAAGGGCACGCCCACGCAGGACATCTGGTTCTACGAGCACCGCGTGCCCGAAGGCCAGAAGGCCTACTCGATGACCAAGCCCATCCGCGTGGAGCACTTGCAGAGCTGCGTGGAATGGTGGGGCGGCGCGACACGAGAGGGCCGGGTGGAGACGCCACAAGGCTGGCGTGTTGCGGCTAACGAGGTGAAGGCGCGGGGCTACAACCTCGACATCAAGAACCCGCATGCGGTGGAAGCCGACCATGGCGACCCGGAGCATTTGCTGGCGGCTTTGAACGCAGCCGAGGCCGAAACGGCGCGGCTTCGGGAGCAGTTGAAGACGATCCTGGCGGAGGCGCTGGCGCGATGAACGCCGACGACCTACTGCGGCACTATGAGAAAACTGCTGATTCGCCGGACGCGGTCGGACGTATGCGCAGGTTCGTGCTGGAACTCGCGGTTCGAGGCAAGCTGGTGCCCCAGGAGGCGAGCGACGAGCCTGCCCAACATCTCCTTGCTCGGATAGCGACGGAACGAGCCCGAAAAGTTGCCGCAGGTGAACTCAGGCTGAGCAAGGCCCGGGAAATTGATCCTCCCGAACAGCCTTTCGAACTGCCAGAGTCCTGGGTCTGGGCGGCACTCGGTCATGTGTTTATGTACGACGCGGGCGCGAAGTGCGAGCCCAGTGCGCTCGATCCGAAGCTTTGGCTCTTGGAACTTGAGGACGTCGAGAAGGACACCGGAAGGCTAGTCGCGCGCCTCCGCGTCTGCGAACGGGAATCCCAGAGCACGAAGTCATAATTCCAATCCGGTGACGTTCTCTATGGAAAGCTGCGGCCATATCTGAACAAGGTACTCGTCGCAGACCAGCCTGGATATTCGACGACTGAGATCGTTGCGCTGCGCCCATACATCCCTCTGTGTGCTGGCTATTGCGCACTGGCACTCCGGCGCCCAGATTTCGTGGAGTACGTGACTCGCGTCGGGCAGGGCACAAAGATGCCTCGGCTCCGCTCTGACGACGCGGTGATTGCGCCGTTTCCGGTCCCACCTCTCGCCGAGCAGCACCGCATCGTCGCCAAGGTCGATGAACTGATGGCGCTGTGCGACCGGCTGGAGGCCGCGCGGGCGGAACGCGAGGCGGCGCGCGACCGGCTGACCGCGGCGAGCCTGGCGCGCCTCAACACACCCGATCCGGAGACCTTTCGCGAGGATGCTCGATTCGTACTCGATGCCTTGCCGGCGCTCACGACGCGGCCCGACCAAATCCAGCAACTCCGCCAGACCATCCTCAGCCTCGCCATGTGCGGCAAGCTGCTGGCTCAGGATTCGACTGATGAACCTGCCTCAGCCTTGCTATCTCGGAAGATCGATCTTCCTACCGGCCATTCGCGACGGCGCAAAATTCTCAAAGAAGCCTCGATCGAAGCGCCGGCAGTGCTCTTTCCTTCCATTCCGAATGGGTGGGCATATTCCGATGTGCAGAGCCTCTACGACCTCAATGTGATCGTGGACTACGCCGACGGGAATCACGGGGCGCTGTATCCGCGAAGCAGCGAGTTCGGCGATGAAGGCATCACCTTCGTGACGGCCAAAGACCTCATCGACGGCAGAGTCAACTGGCCAACATGCGCAAGACTGAATGAAGAACGCGCCAAGCAACTGCCGAAGGGGTGGGCTCAAGGTGGAGACGTTCTTCTGACGCATAACGCCACCGTCGGACGCGTTGCGCGGGTCAGCCCTGACGCCACGCCATTCCTGCTCGGCACCTCTGTCACGTACTACCGGCTAAACCCAGAAGTTCTCAGCGCCGACTTCTTCTACTTCATGCTCAAAGGCCCGATGTGGCAGGGTCAACTTGAGGCGATCATGGCGCAGACCACGCGAAATCAGGTCAGCATCCAGAAGCAGGCCTTCTTTCGCATTGCACTTCCGCCGCTGGCCGAGCAGCACCGCATCGTTAAGAAGGTCGGCGAACTGATGGCCCTGTGCGACCGCCTGGAAGTAAGCCTCGCCAGCACCGACACCTACCGCCGCCGGCTGCTCGAAGCCCTGCTGCACGAAGCGCTGCAACCCACCGAGGCGCTGGAGGAAGCGGCATGACGCTGCGGCTGGTCGACATCGGCTGGGGCACCGAACTGACCGACGCCCTGCGCGTCCAGCCCGGCGCGCTGCGCATCATCAGTCCGTTCATCAAGGACGGTGCGCTGGAGCGGCTGATGGCGCTGCAACCCAACCCCGTCGAGGTCATCACGCGTTTCAACCTGGCCGACTTTGCCGAGGGTGTCAGAGACATCACCGCCCTGCGCCGAGTGCTGAAAGCCGGCGGCCGGGTGCGCGGCATCCGTGGCCTGCACGCCAAGGTCTACCCCATCTCGCGAGTTCCGGATCTGCTGGCTGGCAAGCTTCAGGGCCATCCGACCCACTCTGCAGTCTGACCGACATGCCGGCCTTCGACCACTACGTCGGCATCGACTACTCCGGCGCCGAGACGCCGAACGCCAGCCTCAAGGGCCTGCGCATCTACATGGCCGATGGCGACGCTGAGGCCGTCGAAGTTCAACCGCCGCCCAGCCCGCGCAAGTACTGGACACGCCGCGGCATCGCCGAGTGGTTGGTTGCGCGTCTGGCCGAAGACCGGCCGACCATCGTGGGCATCGACTATGGCTTCTCGTTTCCGATGCGGTACTTCGAGACGCACCGGATCCCGCCGGACTGGCCGTTGTTCCTGGACGACTTCCAAGAGCACTGGCCGAGTGACGTGCATCACTTGCGCGACATCCGCGAGGGCCATGTCGGGAATGCGAGCGCTCGCGCCGGCGAGACGAACTGGCGACGAGCAACCGAGCTGAGAGCGAACGGTGCGAAGTCGGTCTTCCACTTCGACGTGAATGGCACGGTCGCACACTCCACCCATGCTGGCATTCCGTGGCTGCGGTTCCTGCGGCAACGCCTGGGTCCGGCGCTGCACTTCTGGCCGTTTGATGGCTGGGCGCAAGCGCCCGGCCGGTCGACGGTGGTCGAGGTCTACCCAACGCTCTGGCGCCACGCCTACCCGGCGAACGGAAGAACGGGCGACCAGCACGACGCCTACACGGTCGCTACCTGGCTGCAGCAGGCAGACCGCGACGGCCGGTTGGCGGCGGCGATGCAGCCGGCGCTGACCGGCAACGAGCGGATGCTGGCTCAGGTGGAGGGCTGGATCCTGGGCGTCGGCTGATGGTCCGACGAGCTGCTGACCGGGCCCGCACCATCAGGGGCAGTGGAAGATGCGCTTGTACTCGCGCGGCGTGAGCCGCGACTGGCAAACCCCGGACACGATGCGTTGCAAGAGGTCGCCAGCGCAAGGGTCGTGCGGCTTCCATACGGCGCCGCTGACCATCTTTTCAACATGCGCGCTCGAGTCGAGCCGCATGTAGCGGTAGGCGAGGTAGCTGCGGTGCTGGATGAACGGGTGTTCGCCGGCTTCGAGGACACACGCAGGGTCGTGCGGCACGCCTTCACGCAGCGTGGTGGCACTGACCATGGCCAACTGCGGCGCCGAGCCATAGTCGGCCAACACCACGGGCCCCAGGATCAAGAAGAAGAGGTGAAGGCCAGGGCCGGAGGGTACGAGCAGCGTCTGACCGGGAACCGCCTGCCACCCCTGCATCGGGTGGCCCTCAGTTCATCGATGCGCGAACGGACTCATTCAGCGAGCGCTGCGCGTTGATGCGCTCGACCAAGGCCGCCGCTTGCTCGGGCGAGTAGCCCAGCTTGCTGAACAGCACTTCGTAGGCGATGGGGCGACTTGAACCGTCGGGATCTTCCCACTCCGGGCAAGCGTCGGAGTGCGTGTACGCCACGAGCTTCCAGCGATCCCAGTGTCCGAACTGCCCCCAGACCTCTGACAGCACTTCCAGGTCGCTGTCGCTCAGGCGCAGGAGATCCTGCTCGGGCGTGCGGATCTTGCTCGGGTCACGCAAAGCCACTTCGTGACCGGCACGGTCAGCGATCCACGACTCCCAGCCACCTTCCCGGGAAGGCAAGGCGCCGTTCATGTGGTCGTAGGTCATCGACAGCACCGGACCGTTGGGCATGGCGACCAACCGGTCACCGGTCAGCGGTTCGCCATAGCGCTGGAGCGAGAGACGCTCCGCGAGGTAGAGCAGCTTGACGAGCTTGATCAGCGGCAGCTTGCCGCCCGCCATGAAAAGCAGGAAGGCCGCAGCTTGGGCGGCCTTGCGCTCGTCAAAGAGGGGGGTGGAGGCCATTTCTTGCGATTGTGGCCGCATAGAGAGAATGCGGAACTGTATGAATATACAGATTCATTGCTCACCCGCGCAAGGTGGGGACAGCGCGCGACGCATCGCACGACCGCGGGGCCGACGTCCTCAGCGGTGCGACTTGGGCTCTCCTCGGGCAGGAGATTGCGGGCAGCAGTGTGGTCGACGGTCGAGGCTGCCGGGGTGCGGTGGCAAGCGGCGGCCCCGCAGCGCGCCATGGCCTGCTGGGGATGGACAGGTCCGGCGTCGCAGCGACAGAGAATCGGGAGCCGGCACGCATGCCGCCCGAGTGTTCCGCTGTCCATGTCGATCCGCGCGTCCATCCCCCTGCAACCCGGCCCCTGGCCGGTGCTCGACCCCTTCCTCTTCTGCGTCCACCACGACGACGCCTACCCGCGGGGCGACGGCGCCTTCGGGCCGGCGGTGCCGATCGCGGCCCGCGCACTGGGCAACGACTTCTCGCGGCTGGACGGCTGGAGCCTGTACCACGGGCATCCGGTCCCGGGCTTTCCGGCGCATCCGCACCGGGGGTTCGAGACGATCACGGTCGTGCGCCGCGGGCGGGTCGACCATTCGGACTCGATGGGCGCGGCCGCGCGCTACGGCGATGGCGACGTGCAGTGGCTCACCGCCGGCCGCGGCATCGTGCATGCCGAGATGTTCCCGCTGCTCGAGTCGGAGCAACCCAACCCGCTGGAGCTGTTCCAGATCTGGCTCAACCTGCCGGCGGCACGCAAGTTGTGCGAGCCGCGCTTCGTGATGTTCTGGGGCGAGCAGGTCCCGCGCTGGCAGCACGCCGGCGTGACGCTGCGGTGCATCGCCGGGCGCCCCGAGGGCCTGGACATCGACCCGCTGCCCGGCCCACCGCCGGATTCGTGGGCCGCGCATGCCGATGCCGACGTGGCCGTGTGGACACTGCAGCTCGACCCGGGATCACGGTTCACGCTTCCCGCGGCCCGGGGCCGCGAGACGCGGCGTGTGCTGTATGCCTTCGACGCGCCGGGCGCCACGGTCGCCGGCCAGGCTGTCGGCGGGCCAACGGCGTTTGATCTGGATGCTCAGTCGGCGGTCGATGTGGTAGCCGGCGGCGCGCGCTGCGAGCTGCTGATGTTGCAAGGCCGGCCGATTGGCGAGCCGGTGGCGCAGCACGGGCCGTTCGTGATGAACAGCCGTGCCGAGCTGGAGCAGGCCTACGCCGACTACCAGCGCACCGGCTTCGGAGGCTGGCCCTGGGCCGACCCGGCGCCCGTGCATGGCGCCGACCCGCGGCGGTTTGCGCGCGTGGACGGCGCCGAGCAGGAACCGCCCGTCAACGGTCAGAAATCGTAGCGGACGTTCACGCCCACAAAGCGCTTGTCGTCGCGCGGCACGTAACGGTTGATGTTGTTGCCCGAGTTCTGCACGAAGGTGGCGTAGCTGGTGTCACCGAGGTTCTTGCCGATCAGCGCCACGCGCCAGCCGGCGTTCGGGTTGTAGAAGGCCAGGCTGGCGTTGAAGATGGCGTATTCGCGCTGGAACGAGTTGGGCTGCTGCTGCAGGTCGAAGTTGGTGCGGCTCTGCCAGGTCACGTCGCCGCCCAGGTCCATCGCCAGGCTGCCCCCGAGGTTGATGGTGTACTTGGCGCGGACGGCCGCCTTCCAGTCGGGCGAATACGGCAGCGGCTTGCCGTTGATGTCGCAGCTGGCGGCCGCGTTCGGCGGGCAGGCGAAGCGCTTGACCCGCGCCTTGATGTGGGCGACCGACGCCGACAGCGTGAAGTCCGGCGTCAGCCTCGCCGTCAGGTCCATCTCTGCACCCTGGGTGTTGACGCTGCCGGCGTTGATGAGCCGGGTCACGATGACACCGTTGACGAGGTCGGGCACGTTGGCCTGGTAGCCCTTGTACTCGGCGTCGAACAGCGCGAGGTTCAGGCGCACGCGGCGGTCCATCAGCTCGGTCTTCAGGCCGATCTCGAACGAGTTGCTGCGCTCGGGCGCCAGCACGTTGTCCTGCGTCGGGCTCATGTTGAAGAACACGTTGTACGCCGGCCCCTTGTAGCCACGGCTGGCGGTGAAGTAGACCATCGTGTCCTTGGCGATGTCCCATTGCGGGCCGAAGCGGCCGGAGATCGCGCTTTCGCTCGTGCTGCCATTGACGGTGGCGCGGGTCGCGGCGACGCCCGGCACGCCGGCGGCGCTGGCGACACGGCCGTGGTAGTAGCTCAGGTCGTCCTGCGTGTAGCGCAGGCCGGCGATCGCACGCAGCGAGCTGCTGAAGTTGAGCGTGCCTTCGCCGAACAGCGCCTTGCTGGTCGAGCGCACGCCGTAGGTCGCGACGCCGTTGTCGCTGGTCGTGGTGGCAGCCGAGCAGGGCACCAGGCCGCTGGGCAGGGCGGGCTCGGTGCTGGCGGCGCAGCGCGTCACGTCGCGGCGGTACTGCTCGTCGTTCTTGCCGTGGAAGTAGAACAGTCCGGCGACGTATTCGAAGAACTGCTTCTTCGTGCTGGCCACGCGCAACTCCTGCGAGGTCTGCTCGAAGTCGAGGTCGCCGCGGTCGGCGATCTGGTTGAACTGACGGTACCGCGTGGCCACGCGGTCCTGGTCCTGGAACTGGGTGTTCTTCCATTTGCGCACCGCGGTGATGCTGGTGAGCTGGAAGTCGCCGACGTTCCAGTCGATCTGCGCCGACAGGCCGGAGTTCTTGTCCGAGACGCGGGTCTTCATCTCGCTGTTGATCAGCCGGTTGGTCGGCGACGGCACCACCGGCGCGACCGCCGCGGCGTACAGCGGGTTGGCGGTGACGGCGTTGGTCGGGTAGGCCAGCACGTCGGTGCCGTAGGGCACGCCGGTGGGGGTGGTGTCCAGGGCCTTGGAGTAGTCGGCGATCAGACCGATCTTCAGGTCCTTGCTCGGGGTGATGTCGACGCGGGCGCGCAGGCCGTCGCGGTCGTAGCCGTTGACCTTGCTGCCATCGAAGACGTTGGTCACGTTGCCATCGAACTTGGCGGTCATGCCGGCAATCGACGCGCGAACCAGGTCCTTGGCCAGTTCACCGCTGACGCCGCCGCGCAGGCGACGTTCGCCGCCCTGGAACATCGACAGGTCGGCGTAGCCCGACAGCGCCTTGCTCGGCGCCTTGGTCACGACGTTGATGACGCCGGCCGAGGCGTTCTTGCCGAACAGCGTGCCCTGCGGGCCGCGCAGGATCTCGATGCGGTCGACCTCGACCAGGTCCAGGGTCGCCTGACCCGGACGTGCCGTGACCACGCCGTCAAGCACCATGGACACCGTCGGCTCGACGCCCGGCGAGGTGCTGATGGTGCCGACGCCGCGGATGAACAGCGCGGTGTCCTTGTTGCTCGCGTTGGCGCGGAAGTTCACGGTCGGCGTCTGCGACGTGATCGTGGCCATGTTGTTGAGGTTGGCGTCCTCGAGCTCGCCGCCCGAGATGACCGAGATCGCGATCGGCGTCGTCTGCAACGGCTGGATGCGCTTGGTGGCCGTGACCGTGATGGTCTGCAGCTTGCCATCGTCGGCGGAGGCCGCGGGCTGGGCCAGCGCCGGCCCGGCCGCGAGGGCGCAGGCGACGGCGGCCGCGCCAGCGGCGGCGGTCGGGCGGACGGGAATGCGCGGGATGGCGTGGCGGGTCATGGCGTCTCCGATGGGGCTGTTCTGATGGCGCCCGGTCGTTCGGGCGTCGTGTTTGGCGCGACGTGTTAGCGCTAACACGGCGACACGGAAAATAGCATCGGCAGGCAGCGCAGGGCAGCGTGCAAACCCGGGGCGTTGCCCGGAAGTGTTGCGTGGCAGCCAAGCCGTGCGGCGTCGGGCCACAATGGTCCGATGGGAGAAGTACCGAGGCCGCCGCGCCGTGCAGGCCGTGGCGTGATGCTGTTGTCTGCGGCGTGTCTGGCCTTGTCGGCGACGGCCGCAGCGCCGCCTGCGTCGCCAGTGCCACCAGTGTCATCGGCGCCATCGGCGTCATCCAGTCGGGCGGCTCCG
>Ga0315902_10004069_pt1 | contig 21396 bp, 18 predicted proteins | sample LakEriMetagenome_9_FD_203523 | JGI IMG/M metagenome (GOLD analysis project Ga0315902, IMG submission 203523) | Freshwater fungal communities from buoy surface, Lake Erie, Ohio, United States - Buoy 12 MA117 | ecosystem: Environmental > Aquatic > Freshwater > Lake > Lake biofilm | place: USA... | reverse complement strand
GCGCGAGATGAGCCTGCGAGTGGCCGGTGCGCTTGGCGATGGCTTCGAGCCTTGCGAGGCGTTGATAGGCCGCGTCATGAAAATAGACGTTTTGATGCCCCGGAACGATTTCGAAGCGTGAACCGGCCTGAACGCCGTTTTGATGCTTCCCCGTCAAAAAACCGGCTCCCAGCGGGCTGTAGGTCACGATGGCGATGTCGTTCGTGGCGCAGTAGTCGCGCAATTCGTCGTTCACCTCGCTGACGGCGAGGTTGTGGTTGTTTTGGATGACACGAAAGCGCGGGCCGAGAGCTCGAAGCTGATCGAGCGTGACGTTGCTGGCTCCAAATCGCTTCACGGGCAGTTTTTCGAGCGCGGCACCGGCTTGCAGCGCGGTCTCATGCCATTGATGCAGATAGAGCAGGTCGATGTGATCGACGCCAAGCCGCCGCAAACTGTCCGTGATGTCAATCCGGTCATACGGCGGCAGGATTTTCGTCGCGACGGTGATATTCGCGGGTTTTCTCGATGCGAGCCACTTGCCGAGGATCGTTTCGGAAGCTCCACCGCCGTAGGCAGAGGCGGTATCAAAGTGCGTGACGCCACGCTCCAATGCATGATCAAGCAGCGCAAACGAGGCCGCTTCATCAATCTCACGACCGAAGGTCACGCAGCCGAGGCCGATGCGAGCGGGAGGCATGGGGCTTCAATACGTTTTGCCTTCGGGGATGGCAGGCGCACCGGCGACTTCGCCGAGGATGGTGTCGAAGTCGGCGGAGCAGGCGGCGAAGTGGGCGCAGACGGCGCTGAATTCGGCACCGTGCACAATGAATTGCGCGCCGAGGTCGATGAGGGTTTTGGCATCGGCGGCGGCGCCGACGGGGCGGCCCCAGGCTTTGCCGTGCTTTTTGCAGGCGGCGGCGATTTGCTTCTGCACATCCATCATGACGGGATCATTCACGCCGGGTGTGCAGCCGAGGCGCAGGGACATGTCGCCAGGGCCGAGGAAGAGGATATCCACGCCTGGGACGGCGGCGATGGCTTCGGCGTTGGCGAGAGCCTGCGGGGTTTCGATTTGGACGGTGAGAAAGGTCTCGCGATTGGCTTGATCGGTGTAGTCGGCTGGTTTGCCGATCCAGTAGTCGGCATCGCGACCGCCGCCGCAGAAGCCGCGATCTCCGAGGGGCGGAAATTTGATCGCGCTGACGAGTGCGCGGGCTTCATCGGCGGTGGCGACGTGCGGGATCATCAAACCGGCCGCGCCGTCCTCGAGGAGGCGGTAGAGGCCGTTCTTTTCCTTCGTGGGTGGACGCCACATGCAGTCGATATCGGCGGCGTGATGACGACCGAGCATGGTTTCGATTTCACGGGCTTCCCAGGCGCGATGTTCGCCATCGAGCCAGATGCCGTCGTAATGATAGTGCGCCGCGACGGCGGGAAAGAAGGCGATGGGCGAGCCTGTGCAGCAGATGCGGGCGACTTTGCCAGCGCGGAGCTTGGCGAGGACTTTGGATTTACGCATGAGGATGGAGGCGGGAGTTTAGAGAGTGTCGAGACTGAGGCGGGGCGCTCTGCCGAGTTGCGGAAGCAGGCTGTGATTGTCCAGACCAAAGTGACGCTCGCTCTCGCTGATCTGCGGCTGCATTTTACGTGCCATAGCGAGCTTTTCGGAGACGGCGGCCGCATCGGCGAGATGTGGAAACAAGGGGCCGAGCAGGGCTTTGAGCGCAGGATCGAGAAAAGCCGCGTCTGTCTGGAAGAGCGCGATGCCGTCCACGCCTTCATCGTAGTTTCGGGCGATCCGTTCGAGAAAGCCGCGTGCGTTGGCCGTGACGCCTATTCCAGTGACGGTATTGGCACCGCCATGAATCTTGGCACCATGGGAGCGGGCCAGTTCGACATAGGGACTGGCGGTATCAGGATACTCGAAGTCCCAGATCCACAGCGGATCGAGAGCGATTTCATCCACGCAGCCTTCTTTGAGCCAAGTGCGGAGATCGAGGCCTTCCATCAAATTCAAATCGAGCGTGGCCTCGGGGATGCGGACCATCACCGGCACCTTGCGCTTCGTGGTTTTTTCCAACTCGCTGAGCTGGGCGCGGAGATCGCGCATGAAGAGGTTCACGAATTCCGCGCGATGCTGCGCCCATTCGAGAAACTCGGGCGAGCCGGTGCGCATCTGGCGCGGATCGGCGTGACCTGCCTTCAGCCAAGAATCGAGGATCTGCGGATGATAGCGGGCGATGGGCGGCTGGCGGCAAAAGTCGAGGCAAAGGCCGTGCACACCGATTTGCGCGACCTCCAGCAGCACGGCGATGCGCTCGGCGCGATACTCGGGAATGGCAAAACTGACCTTGGTGCCATCCACCTGCCCACCGCGATGCCGCTCCATCCACTCGGGATGCGCGGCGATGTATTGGGAGCGCAAACCACCGCCGAGTGCGTCGCCGTAATGGCGGTTCATGCCGAGCCGACCGTAGATGACCATGTCGTTCTTCTCCGAAAAGGCGAGCGCGGCACGCAGCGAGCACTCGTGGCGGAATGAATCGCCGATCACTTTTGTCTCCGGCCGTGTATCGCCCACATACATCGTCGAAGTGGGCAACGCGCTCTGGTAATCCAGCGTGCTCCGGCCGAGCGCCCACATGACATGGCGGATGCCGTGATCGAGATGCGCTTGCAGGCAGTCTGCGGAGTCGTGTCCGCTGGTCTGCTGCTTCTCATAGAGCCACTGCCAAAGCTCGGCAATGCCCCAGACCGTCTTCTTTTTCGTGTTGGCTGCTGAAGCCGGAAGCAAAGACGCGGCGAGTGTTCCTGAGGCGCTGACGATGAAATGGCGGCGGTTCATGAATGTGTTCTACTTCTTGATCTCCCCCATGCTTTGAAACTGCTGCCAATCCTTCGCATAGTCGGCATTGAGCAACCAGGAGGCGGTGGATTTGTCGTCGGTGAATTCGGCAAAGGGTGCGGTGGGGAGCTTTTGATAGCCGCCGGGCTTCGTCTGCCAGTTTTGACCGAGATGACCCCTTTCGAGAGTGAGCGGGCGGAGCTTTACGGGGCCGTTTTTCGCGTCCGCATCAGCCGGGACGCGGGCGGTGAAGGTGTGGCGCAGAAAACTGAACACGAGCGGCCAGGTCTTTTCGCCGGGGCCGTGGCCGGTCTTGGGCTCGACGGCGGTGTTCCAGAGGGCGCGATGGTTTTTTCTCAGGGCAGGCACGACGGCGAGATTTTCTTCTTTGGAAGGTCGCGCGAGGAAGGGGTCGTCTTCGCCGAAGATGACGAGGCCGGGCACTTGCGCGGCTCCGGGCTGATAGACTTGAAACGTGATGCCCGGACGCATCGAAACCCAGCCCCAGACGCGATCCGGCACATACGAGGTGAAAATGGCGGAGAAGCCGGTGCCGTTCGAGTGGCCGTAGAGAAAGAGCGGCGCGTGTTGTAGCTCGGGATGGCCGCTTTTTTCGCCAACATGCACCAAATGCTCAAAAAGCAGGCTTTGAGGCCAGAAGCCGCGCTGCATCGGATTGCCGGTGAACTTGAACAACGCGAGCCCCAGCTCCTGCGCGAGCTTTCGCAGGTCCGCACGCTTGAAGAGACCTTCGCCACTGCCGTGGCCGGACATCACGACGATGCCTCGAGCGGTTTGGAGGTCCTTCGGCAGCCAAAGATCAAAGCGCACCTCCTCGCGCCTGCCTTCGCCTTTTTGTTTCACAGCATCGCGCCACTGCGCCTCGCTCACTTTCCAGTCCCAGTTGCGGCTCACGATCTGCTGCGGATCGGGCGTGCCCCACTTCGCTTCGTCGAGCACGCCGTTCCAGCTCTTCGTGTCCTTCGTCTGCACGTTCGCACTGACCCAGCCGAGGCTGTGACATTCGGGGAGCTGCGCAAAGTCACTCCACTCCGTGCCATCGTGCGCCTGGCGAGGCTCGGTCCATTGCTTAGCGAGCCACGGCAGCACCTTTTCGGCCCATTTCGCGCCATGAACGCGCAAACCCTCGCCGCTGAAGTGAACGCCTTTGCCATCGCGCTCGCGGAGTTTGCCTTTCAGCGCATCGGAGTCGGGACCTTCGAACGCGAGGCCATCTTTCCAAAGCGAAGCCTGCGCCGCGCGAATGTCTTCGCTGCCTTCATCGCCGGGCACGTGATAACTCGCCTGCGCCACGAACCACGGCGCGCTCCAGCCGATGTCGCGACGCGAGTCGCGGATGATTTTCTCCAAGCACTCGCGGTAAAGCTTTCCCGACAGCGTGCGCGTCGTGTCCTTCTGATTCGCATCGCTCTCGCCCTGATGCCAGAGCACGGCGCGAAAGCCCTGCGGTCCCACCGACTTCATCCGCGCGATGAAAGCATCATACGCCGCGCCTTTGCTGGCCCACGGGCCGCTTGGAAGCTGCTCCACGCGACTCACCAGCGTCGGCGGATTCGGAAACGTCGCGCCTTTTGGCAACCACTCGCGCACACTCGTCGCGCCGATGCCACACGCGAGGATGCCAACGGGCACGTTTTCCTTCGCCACCACGGCATCCGCAAAAGCGGGCACCAAACTGCCGCCACCACCGCTCGCGCCTGGCTGAGGATCATCCGCAATGCGCCACGCCTTGCCATCGAACGAGGCCACGCGCCGCGTCTTCGTCGTCTGCTTCTCCGCACCATGATTCGCCGAGTTCGACTGCCCCGCGATCACAAACACCTCGCCGATGCCCACATGCGCCACGCTGCCGAGCGCGATCTGCTTTCCAGCCTGCACGACCTGCACCTCCACTTTCCACCAGCCACCTGCGGGTGCTTCGTATGAGGCGATGACCTTGCGGCCCTTCACCGAGTTGACCTGCGTCCAAGGCAATTGGAGCCCGTCACTCATCACCCGCACCTGAACTGCGGCATCAGCAGGGACATCCTCCGACAACTCGCCCGTGATGCGTAACAGTCCTCTACCCGGGCTGCTCCGCTGCACGACCTGGTAGTCGAGCGGCAAGGTCAGAGTGAGATCGACTGCATGAAGTGCCGAAGTTGCGACGAGGAGAAGAGCGAGAAGACGTTTCATTGAAATCAATAGGCAGGAGAATGGGGGGCAGAAGAATCAATTCAGGAACATTCTTCTGCCCCCATTCTTCTGCCTATAAAAACGAACTTCACCACGCATCACTGCGGAATGGCGAGGCAGGCAGTCCAGCGCTGTTCACGAGATTCGCCTTCGGATCGTCTTTCCAGGCGTAGCGCACGGCGACGGGTGTTTTCACTTCTGGTGAGGTGACGATGACTTTCTCGCCGTCGATCTTCGCGGTGGCGGGATGGAAGGTCTTGTCGGCTCCGGCGAGTTCGAAGCCTTCGATTTGGCCTGCGCGGGCTTTCAGGCCTTCCGCGTGCTCAAAGGTGCAGATGGCGCTGCCGTTTTCAAACTGCTGCGCTTTCGGCAACGGTCCGCTCCAGGCGATGTTTTGGCAGTAAACCTTCGCCAGTGCCCACAGACCGAGGCGTCGGCCGACTTCTTGTTTGTTCTGCGGATGAATGTCCTTCGGGTCGCCGAGATCGAGGCAGATCGCCATGCCGGTGTGCGGCACGGCGAGCGTCTTGAGCATGGATTCACGCACCTCGCACCAACCGAGGAAGCGCTCGTTGTGGAAGTTCGGCAGTTGCACCCACGCGAAGGGGAAATCGCCCTGCGCCCAGTGCTCGCGCCAGTCTTTGACGAGCATCGGGAGCTGCTCAGCGTAAAACTTGCCGCCCTCGACCGTGAAGGCGTTCGACTCGCCCTGATACCAGATCGCGCCCTTGATCGCGTAACCGGCCAGTGGGGCGATTTTGCCATTGAAGAGGTTTCCCGGTGCCCGCGAGCGCGGATTAGGATTCGGCGCAGGTTTCGGCGGCGCGGGCTTGTTCTCCGCCTTGGCCTTGTCGGCCAGTTTTTGCCAGCCTTCGAGCTGTCGCGCATAGAGCTCCTTCGCACGCTCCGGCGTCCAGGTTTTCATCGACGCATCCATCGCCGTGAAGGGCTTGGCCATCTCGGGATGCGTCCGTTGCGACTTCGGACTGATCCAGTTTTGGATCGGTGTGCCACCCACGGCGGAGACGAGCAAACCCACCGGCTGCTTCAGCTCGCGGTGCAGATGCCGGCCAAAGAAATAGGCCGTGGCGCTGAAGTTCGCGAGATTCTCCGGCGTGGTCAGCTTCCACTCACCGCGCGGCTTCAGATTGCTCTCTCCCGCGCCGCCGGACGACTCCACAAACATGCGGAGCTGCGGCGCATTCGCCGTGGCCTGCTCTTCCTTGAAAGCACGCAACCTGCCGACCGTCCACGCCATGTTCGACTGCCCCGAACACAGCCACACCTCGCCTACGAGCACATCCTGGATCGTGATCGTGTTTTTGCCCTTCACCGTAATCGTCGTGCTCTCGCCCGACTTCAGCGGATCGAGCTTCACGCGCCACTCGCCCTTGTCGTCGGCCTTCACCGACTTCGTCTGGCCCGCGATCGAAACATTCACGTCCTCTCCCGCCGCCGCCCAGCCCCAAACCGGCACCGCCGCATCAGCCTGGAGGATCATGTGATCCGAAAACGTCGCGGGCAGTGACACATCGGCATGCGCGGTGGCGGTGAGAAGGAGGGTGAGGGCAAGGAAGGAGCGTTTCATGAGCGAGGAAGCTCATACGCTGGCAGAAGGCTCAATGATTCGAGTGCTGAAGAAAGTGAATGTGTCGCACTGCCGTGATGCGTAGAAGAGCCCCTTCACTTCCCCCACAGCTTCGCGAACTTCTCGGTGACGTGGAAGTCGTCTTTGCCGGTGGGTGAGAAGGCGGTGCGCTCGGCTTTGCCATCGCGGAGGCGGGTGCGGCCGAGGTTGAAGTGCCAGGGGAAGAGGTCTTTGGGCTGTGCGCCGTCGATGCCTTTCGTGGGATCGAGGGTGAAGGCCTCGGCGCCGACGATGGGGAGGCGCATTTCGATGCTCCAGCGATCCGCGCCGCGATGCACGGCGATTTGCGCACCGCTGGTCCAGTTCACGCCTTTGCCGCTGGGAGCGCGGTCGAGATCATAGACGGCTCCGGCGGGATTGATGGAGATCTCGTAGTAGCTGCGCGAGGGCGTTTCGATGAGCAGCGTGACGTGATCGCCTTCCAGCAGCTTCGGGTCGTCGTTCTTCGTTGTGGTGCTTTGCAGGCCCTTCATGTCCGGCTCCTGACAAACGATGCCGATGTGCAGCGTGCTGCCCTCGCGCTGAATCTGGAAGCTGCTATTGCACTTCGGCTGCGGGTCCTGCGGGCGCAGCTTGATGAGCGGCGCGATGCGTGCGGTGCCCCAGTAAGCTTTGTCAACATTGCCATCGAGAGGCTTGCTGCCGAGCGGTTTGGCACCGGTGTTGACAGTTTCGAGCACGCGGTAGTCGAGATCGGTCTCGCGCTTGCGGCTGAGTTGCACGCGCAGGGCCTCCAGCGGCTTCATGGTGTCGGCGATCTGCTGAATGCGACGACCGGGGAGGCTCGCGGGATCGGCGACGGCCTTCGCTTTGGCAAGGAAATCGAATGATTCGCCGATTTTGACCGCGTCGGTGCTCATGTGCATCCAGTTGGCCTCCGCGTGGGTGATGAAGGCCTTCATCGCCTCCGCAGCAGGCCCGTAGTAGCTCGTGCAATAGTCGGCGAGCATCGCGTTCACATCCTGATTCGCATCCCAGTAGAGCCGCGCGGTGACGTAGAGATTGAAGTGCTCGATGGCGAGGTCGTGGTAGCCGAAGGACTGCTCCTGGCCGGCGGGATGCGCATAGATTTCCACCTGCTCGCCGAGGCTGATGCCTTTGAGTTCGCGCAGATCGCGGCTGATCTGCTTCGTGTAGTAAACCGGGCGTCCGGCCTGCTCCGGGCGTGCATTCGTGCTGAAGTCCCAAGTGATGTAGTGGCCCGGCGATAGCTTTTTGAGCCAATCGGCACGCCATTGCCTGCGCTCGTTCCATTTGCCTTCATCCCAAAACTCCTGCCGATGATGCACGTCGATCAAAACCAGGTTGGGGCTCAGTTTCTCGATCTTCTCCGGCGCTTGCCTGTAGGAGCTGTAGGCGAGGGCGCTCACGAGCCGGTCGGGATGGCTGCGATGCACTTCCAGCGCCACGCGGTTCAAGTAGCCGAACACATGATCCGACATCGTGCCGCTCCATCCGCGCTGCGGCGTGAGCTGCGCCTTCCACACGGGATCATCGCCTTCAAGGCCGCCGTAGCCGTCCACGAGGTCGATGTTGTGCATTGGCTCGTGGAAATGATCAAACATCGCGCGGACATGCCTCACCTGTTTCTCAAACAGCATCGGCGAGAGCAGGTTCGGCACGCCGTCGCCTTTGTGCGTGGTGTCGCGCTTGCCGCCGATGGTGAGATACATCTCGGGATGCGCCTGCTTCATCTCCTCGCGCTTGATGACGAACTTCATCCCATGGCAAAGCTGCGGAAAGCCCGCGATTTCTGCTCCAAAGTTCACGCCAAGCCGCAGATTCCACAGCGCTCGGTCGCCGATGCCCGTGTGCTGCGTGTAGTAAACGAAGCGCCGCAGCCCGAAGTCCGGCGTCACCGTGCGATCCACCTGCGGCAGCGCGATGGTTGCCACCTTCGGCACTACCTCGCCAATCTCCCCCGGCGCGAACCACCGGCAGCCGAGACCGCGCAGAAACTCGTTCACCGCATTGAAGGTGCCCGCATCGTCCGTCATCCACACATCGAGTTCCGGATGGTAGAGCTGATACAGCTCGCTCGCCGTGTTCCAAAACGTGTCGCCGGTGATCTTGTCCCATTCGGCGTTCACGCGGGCGGCTTCGTTCTTGTCGCGCTTTCGTCCCCAAGGCTCAATTGGCACAAAGTCCTTGTACGCGCCCAGCAGCGCCAGCCAGTCCTTGCCGGATGCCATGCGAAACGCGCCATGCTTGAGGTTTTGGGTCGAAAGGCCCAACTCCTCCGTGAAGCGGCTCATACCGACAAAAATCGCCGTTTTGCCCGCCGTTCGCTCCGTGACGACCGGCAGCATCGCCCCCGACATTTTTGCCATCGTGCTTTGCAGCTCCTTGGCGGCCAGTTTGGTCATCCGCGCCGGTTTTTCAGCGATGACGATCTCCGCGAGCGGTTGGCCGTTTTCGACGAGGAAGGTGTCCGCAGCCTGAAGCGGATTCAGAACAGCGATGAATAAAACTGAGTGGATGAAGTGGCGCATGAGATCAGATCAAGGGATGGATGGGGATTCGACAAAGGACACCTGCACGGCATCCAGGTAGTGGGGTTTCTTGGCCTGTGATTTGGCTTGGTTTTTGACACCGAAGAACACCACGAGGCAACGAGCTTTGCCGGGAACCTGCATTCGCAAGCCGATGGATTGCCACTTGGCGTTGCCCGGTGGGTTCTCGAAGCCTGTTTCGGCTGACGCGATGGATTCGTCCCGTTGAATAAACCAATGTCGGGCAAACCAATCGGGCCCAAGCCGCTGGGGCGCTTCGTTGACGGCGTAAGCCCTGACCGTGTAGTGAGGCGAGCTGTCAGGATCTGCACTGGTGAAAGAAGCGCTGACTTCGATCTCACGCAGTGCGCTACCGGAGGGAGGAAGAGGAATGATCTGATACAGCCTCGGAAACAGAACGGATTTTCCATGGACGTTGGTTTCGAGCCTGACCATGTGATGACCATCCTTCGGCGTCACCCCATTCTCCGCAGGCACCACTTTCGACACATCGCCGGTCCAAAGCGATGCAACAGGTGGAAACCCCCTCGCCAAAGGCATCTGAGCATCCTCAAAACTCGGCTGCAGCACCGCCAGCGGAGTCTTCTGAACCCCATGGTGCCCCACGAAACCAAACACCACGGAGGTGCACAGCATTCCGAACACAATCCCCGCCGCCGCGGCGGTGAGCGAACGCCACGAGAACCAGCGCCCGGCGGGTTTGTGTTGAGTCAGCGGGGCTGCCCGCAGCAGATCGATCACTCGGTCTCGTGATCCTGCCTGTGCTTCCAGTGCCACGTCCAGATTCATGTAGTGCAGGTAGAGCCTCCGCAGGTCCGTGTCGGCCTTCAGGCGGGTTTGCAGGACGGCAGCTTCATCGTCCGTGAGCAGTCCGGCCATGTGGCGCTGGATGAGATCGTGTGAGTCGGGATTCATGCGTGTTCCTCCTTGGCGAGTGTGCGCTCCACACACTCCAGCAGGGCCTGCCGGATGCGGTGGAGCAGTTTGTAGAGTGCCATCGGCGTCTGCCCACGGCGGGTGGCCAGTTCATCCATGCGGGTGCCCTTCGTGTAGGCGGTGAGCACCAGTTCACGTTGCGCGGCGGGCAGCTTGTCCAGGCAGCGCTCCAAGGCCTCGCGATGCCCGTCATGCACCGGCACCAGGGCGACCGCATCATCGGCGAGCTGGTTCACCAGTTCATCATCAAACACATGTCGGTCCCGCGACTGCCGACGCAGGTGGCGCAGTGCGACATTCTTTGCCACGCCAAAGGCCCAGCCCTGGAAATCGGCCGCTGCATCGAACTTTTCCCACAGCACGAGAATGACATCCTGCATCACCTCCGAAGCCATCTGCCGCGTGGGCACCAGCGACCTCACAAATGTGTGCAACGCCACCTCGCTCTCCGCGTAGTGGCGGAGAAACTGGGCATGGCGCTCGTGTTCGGATGGCGGGGACATGGGTGGCTTACAACCTAGTCGTCGCCGGTCGCCGCCCCATTTGCCGAAAAAAGTTTTCAGAGGGTGAAAATGCCCGGCTGATGCCACGCTCACGAGCCAGGGGGGACGTTGCTTCTTTCGCCTTGGCCTTGCCCGCCGCCTTCACCTGGCGTCCAAATTCTGCCTCCAGCATGCCATGCAATGGCTTCACCAGTGGGGCGTCCTAGGGGTTGGCGGATGCTTGCCCTTGATTGCCAGCCGCCTTCACATCTGAGAAGCCGGAGTGAGCTTGCTTGCCGAACACCTGATACTCCGCCCAGAAGTTGATTTCATTGATCCTCGAATGACCAAACCACAGCGAGCGATGATGCGGATGATCCACAAACATCGCCTCGCCCGGCACATCCTTTTTCATCGGAAACTCTCGCGATACATTTGCCCCCGCCGCACCGATAAGCGGATACATGTAAGGCCGCGCCACTTCCTTGGTGATGTATTCCGTGAAGACTTGCCCATCGATCTCGACGCTCATGCCAGCGTCACTGGGTTTCAGTGAAACGGTCTGTGCATGGGCGAGCAGAGGGAGTGCGACGAGGGTGGTGAGCAGGGGGGCGATTGGCTTCATTTTTGGAATCGGACGCGTGCTATGTAAATCGCGCATGGCAGCTCCACATGGCGGTTCGGAGGTGGATTGCCGTCTTTATCCTCATGCGAGGAGTAGTAGCTGACCCACAGTTCATCTTTGTGCCACACCATGCCTGCATAACCCGTATCGCTGCCGCCGCTGGGGAGTTTCAGCGCGATCTCGTAGTGCTCACGGTCCATGCTGGCGATCACGGTGGAAAAAGGCTGCCGATAGCTGCGGCCTGCCGCGATGAGCGAGTCATCGGGCAGCACGATGAAGTTCGGACCGCCAAAGCGGTGCTCCGTTTCATGCCAGCGCCATTCGCGATACGGCGGCTTGCTGCTGCCGATCCAGCCAAAGTAGTTGCCGCGTTCGCGCCGCACCATCGCGATCATTTCACCATCCGGGCGAATGCGCACGGTGGCTTCGTTGGGACGGCCCGGCACGTCGAGATGCGTCACCAGTTCCCAATTCAAGCCATCTGTGCTGGTCACGAGCTTCACCTTCCACGGATAAGGACCGGGCGGCACGGGGCCGTTCGTTTCCGCCGCCTCAGCCACCTTGGGATCGGGGTGTTGCGCGCGCAGGTAAGGATAGCTGATGCCGTAAGCCTTGCCTTCGTGCCAATCGACGCGCCAGAGCCATTGGCCCTCTTCGAGAACTTTAGCTGGCTTTGTCCAGGTGATGCCATCGGTGGAGAACATCACTCGGGGTTGCTTCGTCTTGAGCAACGCGGGCTTGGTCTCCTGGTTCCAGACCGATCCTCCCGCGATGATCATCAATTGCCCATCCGGCTTGATCGAAAACTTCGGATCACGCAAATCCACACCTTCCTCATCGATCAGCGCCGCCGAGGTCCACTCGACGCCATCGGGCGAATGCAGCACGCGCACCTTGCCGTCATCGCCAGCATGCGCGATGCCCTCGCGGAAGCAGCAGAACCACTGGTCCCGAAAGCGGGTGAGATCGGTGAAGGAGTTGTTCTTGGCCCGGTCCCAAATGCGCTTCGATTCGACGAGAATCGGCTTTCGATCCTGCGCAGAAACGGAGGGCGCGAGGCACAGAAGCGCCGCCAGCGGAGTCAGTAACCCGGTGGTGATGAATGTGAAGGTATGCGTCATGAGTCGCGTGTGAGTTCAGCCGCCATGACGATTACCGCAGCCAATCCAGTGTGATGCGGCGGATGCGGAGACGGTTGAGAGCGCCGACTTTACTATCGCCAGCGCAGTAGCCGATGAGCATGGCATCGCCGATGAAGTGGATGGCGGTGTAGTGGTAGAGGCCGTCGGGATCGCTCTCGATGAGTTTGCGCTGCGGCCAGGTTTTGCCGCCGTCGGTGGAGATGGCGGCGACGAAGGGATTGCGCTTCTTCGGTGGAAAGGGGAACATGCCGGAGTGATCGTTGAAGATGGCGAGGAGGTCGCTGCTGCCGGGCAGGCGCTTGATGCTAGCGGGGCCGTTGGGCGATTTGAGCTCGGTGGGCTCGGGTGGCGTGAATGTTTGGCCTGCATCGCTGGAGCGGAAGCTGTACTGCGTGCCTTGATCGGTGCGGGACCACGAAAAGAGGCTGCCATCGGCGAGTTCGACGACGCCGGGCTCCTGCAGGCCGCTGCCGCTGCGCACGGGCATGGCCCACCAGCTTGAGGATTCGGTCCAAGTCGCGCCTTCGTCATCGGAATAGAGCCAGGTGGCGATGGCGCGTGCGTCCCACGATTTGCTGGTGTGCGGATCAGTGCCGCGTGAGCGGTGGAAGGCGAGCGGGACGATGAGTCGGCCTTTGGCGGTCTGAATGACTCGGTCGTTGTTCAAAACGAAGTAACCGGGGGCTTGCTGGATGAGCTTGGGCTCGGTCCAGATCTCGCCGTCGTCGCTGGAGAGGCGCATGTGCGGGCGGCAATCGATCCAACTGTTCTTGATGCAGTAAAACATCGCCAGTTTGCCACTGGCGAGGCGCAGGAGCGAGACGCTCATCACGTTGTTGCCCGCGGTGTTTTCCACGACGGTCACCGGAGCGCTCCAAGTGCGGCCTTGATCATCGGAGTGGATTTTAACCAGTCGTGCGGCGCTCTCGTCCGCCGCGCCGCCGTAGAACTGTGAGTAGATGAAGATGACGCGCCCAGAGGCGAGCGTGGCGAAGGAACCTTCGGAGTTACGCGGGTGTTCTTTAGAAGGCTCGACGTTGAGCGTGATGAGGCTTTCAGCGCGGGCGGTTAAGGCGAGCGCGAAGACGAGCAGGAGCGTTTTCATCCGGAGTAAACGCTCACCACACGGTCCATCCACCATCGACGGCGAGATTTTGGCCGGTGATGAACGTGGAAGCGTCGCTGAGCAAAAAGGCGACGGCTCCGGCGATCTCCGGCGACTGTCCGACGCGGCCGAGCGGCACTTTTTTCGACAAGCGGTCGATGAAAGCGGGCTGATTGGCCTGGATCGTGGGATTCGGGAAAGGGCCGGGGCTGATGGCGTTGCAACGAATGCCGCGCGGGCCGTAGTGCACGGCAAGGTAACGCGTGAGCTGCTGGATGCCCGCTTTGCCGACGCCGTATTCGACGGGGTTCGGATTCATCGGGGCCTCGTAGATGCTCGGATCGGGCGAAACGGTGCCGTACATGCTGGAAAAGAGCACGAGGCTGCCGCTGCCGCGCTCCGCCATGGCCTTCCCGATGGCGCGAGCGAGCGTGAAGGTGGCGGTGAGGTTGCCGTGGTTCGCGTGATCGAAATCTGCGGCAGTGAGGTCGTCGAACTTTTTGGCCGTGGAGGCATAGGTCATGACGACGAGGCCATGCGGCACGCCACGCGCGGCGATTTGGGCCGTGACGAAGTTTTCGAGCGCAGGGATGTCCGCCGCGTCGAGATCAGCCGCGGTGACTTGAGGGCCGCTTTGAGCCTTTCCAGGCAGATCGGCGCACAAAACGGTCGCACCGAGCTCCGTGAGCATTTTGACGACTTCCTGGCCGAGATAGCCCGCGCCGCCGATGACCCAGATGTCGCGGTTTTGGAGGGAGAAGGGCGGCATGGGACGAAAAGAGGCTCAGTCGTTGTAGAAGACGAGAGAGGCGATTTTCCAGCCTTCGGGCGTTTCGATGAGCGTGAAGCAATCGGTGCCGGTGACGATGCGGGAGCCTTGGGTGAGCTTCCAGCGGACTTGTGCCTGCGCGGTGCGGTCGTCCATGAGGATGCGCATGCCGGTGGGGACCTCGGTCATGGGCGTGGTGGCATTGAGGTGGCCGAGCTTTTGACCGTGGAGGAAATCGGTGAGGCCCTGAGTATCTGGTTTGCCGTCATTCACGAAGGTGATGCGTGCCTGCGGATGAAAGCACGCACCGTAGCCGTCCATGTCCTTCGCAGACCAAGTGGAGAAGTAGCGCTCCAAGAAAGTGCGGACGGCGGGCTCTTTGGAGTGAGGTTTCTCGGACGGAGTGCACTGTGGGAGGAAAGTGAGTGCGAGAAGGAGCCATGCGGCGCGCAGGAATGACGAATGAATGACGAAGGCCAAATGACGAAGGCGAAAGGGCCGCGCGGGGACGATTTCGGATTTCGGGCTTCGGGTTTGATTCGTCATTCGGAATTACTCATTCGTCATTTTTCGCGGCAGCGCTTGGCGTCGCTCTTTCGCTCACTTCGCGTATCCGTCTTTCGCTTTGCCGTCTTCGCCGAGGTGTCCGGTGGTCCAGAGGAGGCCGCGGGTGATGAGGTCGAGGTAGCGGGCGTCGGAGACGGTGGCGGTGTTGTGGCCGATGGTGGTGGAGAAGATCTTGGTCTTGTTCGGGCCGTATTCGTTGGTCCAGGCGACGACGGCGTTGGCTTCGGTGGATTTGGCGTCTGGGGCGGGTTTTTCGCCTTTTTTGACCTTCGGCGGGACGATTTGATGACCGGAGGCGATGGGCTTGGCGGTGAGGACCTGGATGTTGTTGTAGAGCTCCTCGTTGATAGTGGTCCAGTTTTCGAGGCCTTTGGTGATGGGGCTGTCTTTGTCGGTGAAGCTGATGTCGATGGGCTGCTGCGGGCCGTGGCCGGTGGACTGGAGTCCGAGGTATTCATACCAGCCGGCGTTGTCGGCGCCGGGCTTCACGGGTTCGCGGAAATTGCCCCAGCGGTAGCTGTGCATGGCGCAGTGGAGGTTCACGGCGGGTTTGCCGGCCTTGTGGGCACCGAGGATGGCTCCGACGTAGGCTGGGTCGGTCACATCGGCGCTGCACTCGTCGTGAATGATGACGTCGAAGTCTTTGTCCCAATCCTTGGCCTTGTAGATTTCAAAGGTGGCCTTGGTGCTCTTGTCGGGGTTGTAGGCGATGTCCACGATGGCGTGAATGCGGGACTCGATGCCTTCTTTGAGCGCCATGGGCTGCTTGTCGTATTCATGGCAGCAACCACCCGCGACGATGAGGACGCGCAGAGGCTTCACGGCGGTGTCTGCGGCGCTGGCGAGGAGAATGCCTGCAGCGAGAGTGAGAAGAGGAAGGAGGAGTTTCATGGAGTGACGAATTGGGGCGCGGATAGCAGCTTGGAAGGAACGGTGTGTCGAGGGGAAAATTGCGGCGAGGCTGGAGATGAGGTGGTTGATTCGAGTGATCGGCTTTTGACGTGCTTTGAAGGGCTATTTGGATTTCGCGGGGGTGCCTTCAGGTCGGGGATGGATTTGGATGTTGTTGATGAAGGCGGCGAGGTCCCATGCTTCTTGATCAGTGAGCACACCCCCGGATCCAAAGGGCATGTTGCCTTTTAAGAAGGAGGGAAGCATTTTGGAGGTTTTAAACAAGCCGGCTTGCTGATTGTAGGAATGTGGTCCCCACAGCGCGGGTCGATAGTAGGTGCCGCTTTGGTAGCGGCCTTGGCCGTCTGCGGCATGGCAGAAGGCGCACTTTTGCAGGTAGACCTCTCCGCCGCGTTTGGGGTCCCCGGTATTGGAATTGTTGCACTCCGGGAAGGGATTTTGCGGTAGCTGGAGCTTCTCAGCAGCGGCGCGGTCATCGAGCCAGTGCATGTATGCGAGCAGCGCGTTCATGTCGGGGTTGTGTTGCTCATCATCGGCGCAGAGCGGCTTGCCATTCATGCTTTTGGTGAAGCACTGATTGATGCGGTTCACGAGTTTTGCCTTGGTCGGGTATTTGGTCTCCGCGCTCATGCCGACCCACCAGGAGGCGTTGCGATTGGCACCTGCATTCAAATGGCAGCTTTTGCAGTGCAGTTTGGAGGTGGGCAGGTAGTCCGGGAGCGTCTCGTAGGTGCTGGTGGCGATCTGGTAGCCGCGCAGAATGCTGGCCCACGCGTCTGCCTCAGCTTGGTTCGCGGGGGCCTGCGGCGGAGCGATGACATTAGGATCTTTCTGCGCGGGACTGGCCTGGGCCAGGGTGAAGGTGAAATCGCTGCTGACGAACGAATCGGCCTGCACGGTGCGGGCCATGGCATGACAGCCCATGCAGGAGGAGGTGTTTTGGATGTAGGTTTCCAGCACAGTGTTGCCGAGCAGGGCAGGGCGCACATCGAACACGGTGGCTGGCTCGTTTTTGCCCGTGGAGCCACGCACGGGCCACTGGGTGCCGATTTGCTCGTAGTGCTGGAAAACGGAGGGCGCGAGGGCGGCGCGCACGGTTTTGTTGATCTCAGGCAGATGGGGATCGCCATCGGGGATGGGTATCACGCGCGTGACCTGATTCGGCACACCGTCCGGGGTCTGGATGTTCACCGCGCCGTCCACGCAGCGGACGTTGTGAAAGGAGGCGTCGGGTCCGTTCACGTTGCGCACGTGCTCAAAGGTGGACCAGATCCATTGCGGCGCGCTGGGCGTCTTGTGCATGATGTGGAAGCCCACGAGGCCGACTTTGACACGCCGCTTTTCGGATGAGCCGGAAAGGGGATGGGCGGGCACGAGGGCTTCGGTGCTGTAAAAGTCGCTCTCATCGGGGCCGAGCACCCGCCACGCGGCTTTGACGAGGATGGAGCCCGGCGGCGCGTCCACCTGAGTGAGCTTTGCCTGGGATTCCGCGTCGTAGAGCTTGTTGGCGACGATGTAGTCAACGAAGACGCGATTGAGACGAATTTCGAAATACACGGGATTGCCGCGCTGGTCTTTGAGAGAGGGCGGCAGCACTCCATCGCTGACGGTGGGCTCGCGTGTGTCGTGCAGCTCTTTGGGCGCTGCATTGGGGTTCGGGTTCCAAGCTGGTATGCCGTTGTTTTTCAAAAACACCTCGGATGGGGCCATCCATGTCTCCCAGACGCGCGGGCCATCGGCATGAAGCGGTTTGTCTTTCGCGGGAATGCCGCGCTGGGCGGACGCAGGCCAGTTCAGCGCGATGAAGTCCTGCCACGAGAAAATTTCGCTCTCCCGCTGGATGGCGGCATAGCTTTTTTGGCGCAATTTGCCCTCCACATCCTCGGGCGTCTCCCAGCTCAGGCGTAAAGAGGTCTCTCCACCGAACATGGTCAGCGGGATGGTGCGGGATGAATCCTCGCCCAAGGCCAGCCCGATGAGGAGAATGCCTCCGATGGAGGCCAGAAGAAGGATGGCGCGATATTTCATGGACGGTAGAGCGTGCATTATACAGAGGCCATCCTCCCGACGACCAGTGAAAAATCGGCTCGGAAAGCCGGCGCGGGCGCATGCGAGCCACGGCTTCTTTTGACACCCGACGGATTTCCTCCCATGTCTGGGCGCAATGGGCGAGTTTTTGACTTTCGATGACTTATTGAGCTGGGAGGCCGTTTCGGGCCGTTTCATGCCGTCGGCGCGGCTGGCGGTGATCGGGGACCCGATCGCGCATTCGCGCAGTCCGCAGATGCACAATCCGGCGCTGCGGGCGCGGGGCATTGAGGCGCAATACATCCGCGTGCAGGTGCCGCAGGGGCGTGTGGCGGAGGCGTTCCGGCAGTTTGTCAAGAGTGGCTTTCTTGGCGTGAACATCACCATTCCGCACAAGTTTGAGGCGCTGGACGCGGTGGATGTGGTCGATCCGCTGGCGCGGAAACTCGGCGCGGTGAATACGCTGGCGATCCGCGAGGGCAGGGTGATGCATGGCTTCAACACGGACGGCCCGGGCTACCTGCGGAGCGTGAAAGAGGCCTTCGGCGTGGAGGTGAAGGATCTGCGCGTGCTCATTCTCGGCGCAGGTGGCGGTGCGGGTCGTGCAGTGGCCGTGCAAAGCGCGCTGGTAGGCTGTCGGAGCCTCGTTTTGGCCAATCGCACGCTGGATAAGGCGCAGGCGGTGATGCAGGAGATCCGTGAGATCGGGCAAAAGCCGGATGTAAACGTGGTGGAGATGAATGAGGCGGATTTGTCACATCCGATGGGCAACTGTGACCTGATCGTGAATGCGACCTCGCTCGGGATGAAAGACGGAGACGCGAGGCTGGTGCCCGCAGCGGCGCTGGAGTCGAGGCACCTCGTCTTTGACATGGTTTATCGCGCGGATGGGCAGACGCCGCTGCTGGCGGATGCCCGGCAGGCCGGGGCGAAGGTGGTGGACGGTCTCACGCTGCTGCTGCATCAGGGCGCGATCTCTTTTGAGCACTGGTTCGGCGGTGAGGCACCGCTGGAAGAAATGCGCGCAGGCTTGTTGCGGAGCTAGCTTGGCTCATGATAGATGCCGTCCGCGCCGCATGCTGAAAGCCAACCAGCATTTCATCCTCAGTCTCACAGCCCCCATGGTGCTGGCGGCTGGATCGTCGTATGCGGTCTATCTCTGCCAATTTTGGATGAAGCTGGCGGACGGTGTCCTGCTGGCGGTGCTGCTGGGAGTCTTTATCTTGGTGATGTGGTTGGCACGGATGGCGGTGCGGTCGCTGGTCCCGGTGCGCTGCCCGCATTGCGGCGGACGCGCCTACGAGATGGAGGGCCGGGGGAACCGCTTCATGTGCCTGTCCTGCGGACGGGATCATTGAGCTTGCGAAAAGGGCGCACCGCGACACCGTCTGCGACGCACCCTGTTTCGAAACTTTCTGTGGTCCAAGCCTCTTATCTATCCCCCGGAGCCCTGACGTTTTTCGGCATTCATGCCCTCGCGGCAGCTGCCTTTTTTGTGAAGCCCGAGCCTTGGATGCTCATCGCGGCCGTCGCATTGTTCGTGGCGCGGAAGTTTGGCATCACCGCGGGCTATCACCGTTATTTTTCGCACCGCTCCTTCAAGACCTCGCGCTGGTTCCAGTTTGTGCTGGCCTTCCTCGGCGGTATGTCCGCGCAAAAGGGAGCGCTGTGGTGGGCGGCGCATCACCGGCATCATCACCAGCACAGCGACCAGTCAGAGGACATCCATTCGGTGAAGCAGCAGGGGTTTTACTGGGCGCACGTGGGCTGGATCCTCGCGCCGGACTACCGCGAGTTTGACGCGCGGCAGGTGAAGGACCTCATGAAGTTTCCGGAGCTGGTGTTTATCGATCGGTATCACTTCATCCCGCCGCTGGTGCTGGCGCTGGCCTGCGGATGGGCGGGCGGCTGGCCGGCCTTCCTGTGGTGCTTCTGCGTGAGCACCGTGGTGCTCTACCACACGACTTTTTTCATCAATAGCCTTTGTCACATGATCGGCACGCGGCGCTACGAGACGGGGGAATCCAGCAAAAACTCCTTCATCATGGCCCTGCTGACGCTGGGGGAGGGCTGGCATAACAACCACCACTATTACCAATACTGCGCGCGGCAGGGCTTCCGCTGGTGGGAGATCGACATTACCTATTACATCCTGCGCGTGCTCGGGTGGCTGCGGATCGTCCGCGACATCAAGGAGCCCACGGCAGCCGTGCTGGAGGGCCGTTTTGGCTCCGGCGGGACCGCTGATGCGCGAGTTTGAAACGAAATCTTGCCTCTCCGGTTGAAAGCCATTATCCTTTTCCACGTAGAAGTGCCTGCGCCAGGATTGCCTCTGAAGAGACTCCCGGCCTACGTCCTTGATTTTTTCCTGCATGATATACCTCACCCAGCGCCATCCCCATCCGGTTTCCCGGAGGATGCGGGCGCGTCTCATGCCAGTGGTGGTTGTGTGCTGATATGATCGAGAGAGCACGCGCCACTCTGAAATCCTTTCCTGTGCGGTCATGCCCCGCGCTGGAGTCATCAACCCACCTGGAGGTCAACCATTAGCAATCCATTCCAAAGTCTGAACAGCGGCAATTTCACTCCCCCGAGGCCGCAGCAACAACAACAAGGTGCCGGTCAGCCCCGCCCCCCCGGCGTTGGCGGCCCCCCTCGGCCCCCAGGAACTGGCGGAGTCGGAGCACCCGGTGGCGCAGGCGCAGGCCGGCCCGGTGGATTTGCAGGACCGCGCCCGTCTGGGCCTCCCGGAAACCGACCCTTTGGCGGTGGCGGCCCCAGCCGTCCAGGTGGACCAAACCGCCCCGGTGGCCCGAATCGTGATCGGGACCGCGGACGTCATTCGAACGAGCTCTACCGCGTCAATGAGCGCATCCGCGCGCCGAAAGTCCGCGTCGTGGATGAAGACGGTCATCATCAGCTGGGCATCATGATCACGCAGCAGGCGCTGCGCGTCGCGCGTGAGCGTGGCCTAGACCTCGTGGAGGTCGCGCCGATGGCCGATCCGCCCGTGTGCAAGATCGTCAACTACGGCAAATTCAAATACATCCAAGAAAAGCACAAGAAAGAGGCCCACAAGCATCAGAAGGCCGGCAAAGTGAAGGAGATGAAGTTCCGCATCGGCATCGATCCGCACGATTACCTCATCAAAATCACCCACGCCGAGGACTTCCTCGCGGAAGGGCACAAGGTGCGCATCCAGATGCAGTTCCGCGGTCGCCAGATGGCGCACCAGGAGCTGGGCCACCGGCTCGCGGCGAAGATCAAGGAAGACCTCCACACCATGGGTCAGTGCGACCAAGAGCCGAAGATGGCCGGCCGTAACATCAACATGCAGATCAGCCCCCTCCCGGGCCAGCAGCGTCATCGCAAGTTCAAGCCGCATCTCAAGGGCATCACGGAGCACCACGATCATCACTACCACCACGAGGAGCACGATCCCCGTGAGGACAGGCATGACGTGGAGGATCACGATGACGACGAGCCTGAGGAGGCTCCTGCACAGGAAGTGCGCAAGGCCCCGCAGCCGCCCAAGCCGCGCGCTCCACTGCTCCCGCCGCTGGAGTGATCCCGCAGACAGTGATCGGCCGCCGTTGCCAGTTCTGATTCCGCGCATACTCTGCGCGCCACTCCATCCATGGCGCTG
>Ga0315902_10004068_pt1 | contig 21408 bp, 21 predicted proteins | sample LakEriMetagenome_9_FD_203523 | JGI IMG/M metagenome (GOLD analysis project Ga0315902, IMG submission 203523) | Freshwater fungal communities from buoy surface, Lake Erie, Ohio, United States - Buoy 12 MA117 | ecosystem: Environmental > Aquatic > Freshwater > Lake > Lake biofilm | place: USA... | reverse complement strand
GCCCCAGACCCGGACAAGCTGTCGTCAGCTTGAGCACGCCCGCTGTGAGTTTGATGTTTTTTACACAGTTCCCCGAACTTCAGGAAGCTGATATTTCCTGTCCAGTTATTGCGGGGGACGCTACAGACTGGGAAAATCTAACACTGGCAGTGGCGGCAGGCGTGTTGGGTCGTGAGGAAATCACGGCGACACTGCGGAAACTGTTGGTGTGAAAATCTACAAAAACAACGGTTTCATGTGTCGGTCGAGTAGGTTCTCCGTGACGCAGCGGGAAACGATGGTGCGGTTGTCGTGAAGGGCTTTGATATAGGTTTCTCCCATCATTGCGGCAATTTTGAACCCGACGTGTAACAACTGGCGAACGTTCGCATCGTAAAGCGGATTGCTTTGATCGTGGCGGAGTGCGCCTGTGAATTGCTCACTGGTCCAAGTGTTCACGGTTTCAGCGGTAGGGAGCTTTGCGAAATCGATATCGATGACCGTGGCGTAGGGTTGGCAGAGAGCTTCTTTTTTTGCGAGGGCTTGGGCGTAAATTTCTTTTGCGAGTGCGAGTCCAGAACCGCCGGATTCCGCGAGGCCGATGACTTCCTCCAGCCAGTTGGTCCCGGCGGTTTTGATGTGGAGGCCTGCGCCCGTGCGGGCGATGGCGCGTTTGATGGCTGGATAAATCGAAAATTTATCTGAGCCTGAGTGGACCGAGAGCTTTAAGGTTTTCGGCAGGCCATAGGCCGCGACCGCGTGGGCGATCACGGCGAGGTCGTCATTGAATTCCTTTTCAAACTGCACCACATCGCCGACGTAATCGACGCCTTTGTTGAAACGTCCTGTGAATTTAGGAGCGATGGTTTGGATGGGGATGCCTTGATCGGCGATAGCTGCAAGAATGACTAACAACTCCGGCGGAGTTTGTGGGCTGTCGGTTTCGTCCATGGAAACCTCGGTCACAAAGTCGGTGCCTTTTGCAGCGACGATATGATTATAGATCGCTTTTGCCTTCTGAGTGGCTTTGAGGAACTGGTTCGCGGTTTTCTCAACATCCGCACGGGTGATTGTAAATGGTTGCTCAATGCCAGCGATGGAGACGGTGCCGATGAGTTCTGGATGTCTATCGATGAACGCAGCGACATCCGCAGGATCGGCGGCTTCGCCAATGTCATCTGCGACATCAAGAGTGAAGAAATTGCAGGGAGCGATGAAGCGGTCGACCGTCTTGAGATTGATGTGGTCGGCGTCTAATAGATATTCGCCAGTCCAACCCAGATCGGCAACAGCTTTGTCGGCAGCATCGCGGGTGGATTGGGGTTGAGAACCAATGATATCGTGCTCGCGGTTGGATTTGTTCCAGACGGGAGTGATATCGATGCCGAGTTCTTTGGCTGCGATGAAGGCGTTGAGTTGGGCGTGTGCGCCGTTGGCGAAACGATCGCCGACGCCGAAAGTGTATTTTGGGCAAATTTTCATAAGAGTGAATGGTGAAAAGTGAAGAGTGAAAGGAAGAGATGAAGAATTAAATTGTTCCTGTGAATTATTTATTCCGCGATTTTTTAACAATGGTGGTGAGTATAGCTATCAGTTGATTTGATTCGTTAATGATGGCAGCTAATTGGTCTTTCGGAAGGATTTCAGTCTCGGCCAATAGTCGCAACCAATAATTTGCCTCACGAGATTCTTTGCAGGAAATATACATCTTAGCAGTGAAATCGGCTCTGCTTTGGCTGCCATTTGCTTCTTCTATATTTGCTCCAATTGAAGTTCCAGATCTTAGGATTTGATTAGCTAGGCTTCGCGGTACTCCGGGTGTTTTTTCAAGCTCTTGGCAAAGTTTTATAATTCTTACCGCAAACTCAAAGCTTCGCTGTTTTATATCTTGGGGGGAGTTAGACATAATTTTTTCACTATTCACTCTTCATCATTCACTATTATTAGGGCCTTTATGGCTCCTAGGTTTGGATCGGTGAATTGTGCGAATTTCTCTGGGACTTCGTCGAAAGTGATGCGGTGAGTGATCCAGATGTCGGTGTTGATTTTGCCTTGGCGGATCAGGTTGATGATTTCGGGGAAATCGGATGGAAGGGCGTTGCGCGAGGCGAGCAGGGTAAGTTCGCGGCGATGGAAGACCGGAGCGTGTGGGAACTGGAGATCCGATGTGGTGATGCCGACGTAGACAACACGACCGGTGAAGGCGGCGTATTCGAAACAGGTCGACATGGAGCGTGGAGAGCCCGTGGCATCGATGATCACATCGCAGAGATTTCCGTTGGTGATTTTTTCGAGATCGGAGAGATGAGAGCCATCGGCTTTTGCGAGGACGCCGGTTTTGATGCCGAGGTTTTTGGCACAGAAATCGAGACGGCCCTGCACCATGTCCATGACGATGACGTTCACGCCTTCCATGAGTTTTAGGAATTCCAAGCAAGAGAGGCCGATAGGACCTGCACCGATGACGAGGACGGTTTCGCCGGGTTTGGGATTGCCGCGTTGTACGGCGTGGTAGCCGATCGCCAAAGTCTCAACCAAGGCGAGTTGATCGTAGGAGAGATCATTACCGGGATGAAGCTTGCGGGCGGGAACGATAAATGTGCCTTTGCGGAGACCGCCGTTGTTGTGAACGCCGATGACTTGAACGCCAGGGCAGCAGTTGGAGTTGCCTTTTTTCGAGGTTGGAGATTCCGGATCGTTCACATAAGGCTCAAGCGAGCATTTGTCGCCGGGTTTCACGTTGGTCACGCCTTCGCCAACAGCAACAACTTCGAGTCCTAGCTCATGACCAGGAGTACGTGGGTAGGCAAAGAATGGAAATTTCCCAAGGTAGCAGGAAAGATCCGTGCCACAAATTCCCATGCGGTGGGTGCGGACGACAGCTTGACCGGGTCCTGGGTTTTCTTCGTTCGGACGATCGATGATGGTGATGAGATTTGGCTCGGTGAATTCGATGGCGTGCATAAGAATAGTGAATGATGAAGAGTGAATAATGAATAGTGAGAAATGATGCAGATTAGGATTTTTTCACCCTTCACTCTTCATCATTCACCATTAAATGGTGTGGAATCCGAGTTCTTTGCTTGGGTTGTCGTCGGCGGCGATGAGTTGCTTAATGGCGTCGAAGATGATTTGGAAGTTTTGATCGTATTTTTCCTCAAGTTTTTCGATTTTTTCCGCCAAAAGCTTGTTTGACTGCATGAGCGAGCGGAGTTGGACGAAGGTGCGCATGATGGCGATGTTGACCTCAACGGCTCGGGGTGAGCGTAGGACGGAGGAAAGCATGGCGACACCTTGTTCGGTGAAGGCGTAAGGGAGAGTGCGGCGGCCACCGTGGGAACTTGAGGTCGCAGATTGCGACCTCAAAGAACTTTGTCCCCGCTTTAAGGTCACAATTTGTGACCTTAAGTTTTCTTCTTCTGGGCTAAGTTGGAACATGAAGTCGGCTGGAAATCTTTCGATGTTTCTTTTGACGGCTTCATTAAGACGTTTCGTTTCCACCCCATAAAGCTCGGCAATATCGGAGTCCAGAATCACGTTTTCTCGTCGAAGCCGAATAACGAGTGGGGCGAGTTGCTCGGGGATGAGGGCGGCGGGTGTCAGTTTTGACGCGGATTTCTTTTTGGCGGTTTTCTTCGTGGGGGGCATAAGAAGAGTGAATGATGAAGAGTGAATAGTGAAAGCAGAGGTCTTAAATTGAAGTTTAGAATTTAAATTTTAGAGTTTAATTATTTTCCGCAAGTCCTTCTTTGTGGCCGATGTCTTTGACGGGTCCGAAGATGGTCAGGACTTGTTTGAGGAGTTCTCGGTCGATGGGGGCGGCTAACCATTCGGCCCATTTGGCGATGTTCTTTGGATTAGCGGAACCGGCGATGGTGGTGGCGATGTCAGGATACTCGCAGGAAAATTGAATAGCGAGTTGGGCGATATCGACCCCGTTGTCGGCGCAGAGTTTTGCTGCATCACGTGCGGCTTGTTTGACGTTCTCTGGCTCCTTCAACCATTCGGGAAGTTCGGCATTGGTCAGGAGCCTTGCTGAGAACGGGCCTGCGTTCATGGCTCCGATATTTTTGGCTTTGAGACGTGGAAGGATTTCTGAGGCGAAGCTGGTGTTTTGCAGTGTGTAGCGGTTGTAGCTGAGCACGCAGTCGATCTCGTCCTCGATATGGTCGAGAACGGTGTTGAAAGTTTTCAGTGGGTAGCAGGAAAAACCAATCGCGCGGACTTTGCCTTGCTCTTTGAGTTTCACGAGAGCGGGTAGGGTTTCTGTCCAGATTTGCTCAAGTGGGACGAACTCCACATCGTGCAGCAACATGATGTCGAGGTAATCGGTTTTGAGGCGTTGCAGGGAAATGTGCAAAGACTCCTCAACGCGTTTTGCGGAGAAATCGAAATGAACATCGGAGTATCGACCCAGTTTGGAACCGAGGAGATAGGAATCGCGTGGGATGTCTTTGAGACCGAGACCTAACATGATTTCAGACATACCGCGACCGTAGAACGGTGAGGTGTCGATGAAGTTCATTCCGAGATCGAGGGCTGTCTTGGTGGATAGCATCGCTTCGTCGAGCGAGATGGAACGAAACTCCGCGCCGAGTGAAGATGCACCGAAGGAGAGGATGGGGAGGTCGATGTTAGATTTGCCGAGTTTGCGAGTTGGGATCATATGGAAAGAAGGGTGAATGATGAATAGTGATGAGTGAATGGTGAATTTTTTATAAACTAATAATAAGCACTCCTTTTATTTCGTTCATCAGCACCCCATTTGTAAGGAGCTGCCAAGTCTTCACGACGCTCGTAGTATTCGTAGTGCTTAAATAATCTATAAGCCGCACGCCAATCGCCACGATTAGCTTCTATCTTTAAACCAGTAATTTCATTATCAGAGAGACGAGCTGAAGAATTCATCCAAACAGCTTCTTGTCGAATACAGGAACTGGTTACAATAGCCGAGGATATCAGCAAGATTAGGTAAATTATATAACGAAAATTATATGACTTCATAAAATTAATTCATTTACCAAACACTGCGAATGGATTTTATCGTTTCCTTTGCGGCGGTGATTGGATCGGGAAGCGGAAGAATTTCTGCTGAGAGGTGACCTTGGTAACCGATTTCTTTGAGTGCGTCGACGATAGGAGCTGGATTCGTGTGGCCGAGGCCCATCGCGCGGCGGTTGGAATCGGCATAATGCACGTGGCCGACGTGTTTGCCTGCTGCGCGCAGCGAGGCGGCGAGATCGGTTTCCTCGATGTTCATGTGAAATAGATCGGCAAGCAGGACGATGTTATCTAGTGAATTGGCTTCGATGAAATCAGCGCCATCCGTGAGGCGGTTGATGTGATTGGTTTCGTAGCGGTTGAGTGGCTCGTAGATAAAAGGAACGTTGAATTTTGCAGCGGTCTTACCGGCAATACGAAGGGCGTCAGCCAACCATTCGAGGGCTTGGTCTTTGGAAACTTCACCGCCCCATTTTCCCTGCATGGATCCGAGGATGGCGGGGGCTCCGAGTTGACCACCGAAGGCGATCATTTGTTCGATAAAATCGAGAGCGGCGATGCGTTTTTCGAGCGATGGATCGGTGAGTGAAAGCCCGTGCTTCACCATGCCTGCACCTGTGCCCACGGCAGCGATGCCGAGGCCGTGTTTATCTGCTAGAGATTTGATCTCGGAAACTGAGACGTGATTGGGTCCTGGAAGGAAAAGTTCGACATCATCGAAACCGATTTCTTTCGCGAGAGGAAAACTTTCGGTTAGAGGTTGATGGAAAACGAAAGGACCAGCAGCGGCTTCCGGAACTTGGCAAAGGGTGATGGCAGTGCGCATTGGAATGGTGAATGATGAGTAGTGAAGAGTGAAAGCAGAGCGAGTTTCAACGAGCAATAAGAATAAAGGCGTAGCCGAGATGGCTTGGACGGAACGAAGTGGAGTGAAATGAAGAGTGAATATTGAATAGTTAAACCATATTTTTCACCATTCACTCTTCACTATTCACCATTATTCAGACTGATTCGAGAATGATATTCCCATAGGCAGTCGTGTCACCGGTGCGGATGAGGCCGATGGCGTTGGGGACGAGTTTTTTGAAATCGTTGTGTGGGAGTCGGGTGACTTCGACTTTGGGATAGAGTCCTTTGAAACCGTTGAAGGAGGTTTCGTATTTTTGGATCACTTCGGTTGGGTTGGTGGTGAGGAATTCCTCAGCTTGCCAGATCTGGCCGACCTTAAAATTATCGTGAAGCAGATCGAGGAGATCCGTAATCGTGGGGATGCCGCGGCATAGGGTGAGGTCGATGGTTTCGACTTCCTCCCAATATGGAAACGCCCAGTCAGCAATGACGAGGGTGTTGGTGTGACGAATGCGGGCGAGGAGATGGAGAACGTCGGGGTTGAGGATACCTTTTTGGAGCATGAGTTCGGATGGTTGCTGGAGAGGTCTTAGCGTGGATTGACCTCCGGAAGGAATGATTTTTTTGGGAATATTGGGGGAAAGACATCTTTTAACCACGGAATGCACGGAGTTCACGGAATGTAGAATTTCCCGTAAAATTACGGATATTATGGAGCGCTCAGGCGTCCTGTTCGTGATTTCGGTGATTATTTCGCCACCTCTAGGGCGCGGACTTCCTTTAACCACGCCTTTTCCTCTTCAGTAAAGGCGGCTTCCTTGTATTCAGGGTCGGGCATATACCACGGCTGGGCTTCAAAATAGGCTTTGAGATCTTTGTTTTTGAAGACGTAACCGCGACGGGCGTAGGGAATGTTTTCGAGGACTTTGCGGGTGAAGTTGTCCTTTAAAGTTACTTCACCAAGATAAGGCAAATCTCCATAGTTTATTTTCAGAGTTTTTGCATCATAAACACGGCTTTCTTGGTCAGGGAGATACGAGTTGGAGAACAACTCTAATTCGCTCTTGGGTTTGAAATTTTTAGCATGAAAAGACACGCTGCCTTTGTGTTGCCAAACGGTAAGAAATTTTGAACTTTTTCCTGAATATTGGAATATCACGTCTTCCATGCCAATTTTCACACGGCCATGAGTCGTCCAAGAATCTGCACTCTCGAAAAAAGTAGGGCTAATGTGGTATTGCTGGAACTCGCCTAAATCTATGTTGAGTGTAAAATCATCGATCTGTTTGTTTGCCCAGCGCAAAGCAGGTGTGAGCAGATATTCAATTTCATCTTTGGTGAATACGGAACCGGAGATCGCGAAATCGTAATTGTGAACTACTCTTGAATCACCATTCGGAAAAGTAGCAGGAAAGTGATAGACGAAGAAAAACTCAGGGTCGTAATTAATGGCGTTAGGATCAGCCTCGATCACCTTAGCTTGAGGAGGTTGTTCCTTTTTTAGGTCATCGATAGTGTATAGAGGTATTTTGTTTTCTAACTTCTTATAATCCTGTGCAAAAAATGAAACTTTATGTGGAAGTGTCTTATCATTGAACATCACACTAAAATTTGCGATATAAGGGTGATGACCATTGACTGGACTTTGACCTGAGTCGCCACTTGGAGGCCCCGCCTCAAATCCCATTAGAATGGTTTTTTCAGCGCCGGGGTTGTTAAAGATATAATCTACCGTGATTTGGACTTTATCGTCATTAATACGCTTGATCGTAAGAATTTCCTTTTTAACTGATATATCAGTCTCTTGAAGCGGAATTACTTGGTTTCCGCTGGCATAATAGGAACTGTCGTTGGCAAGTGCAGGATTAATTAAGCTGAGGGAGAATACTGATGCGATGAGGGGGCGATAGAAGTTCATCGCGTTAGGTTAGCGATAGCATCTACTTTGTCGAATCTAGATGTTTCTCACCGCTACAACCCATGCTTCGCCTTTACCTGTTCGATTTCCTCGGTTAGCGCGGACCAGCGGGTAAAGGCGAGTTCTAGAGTTTTGGTGATCTTCTCTACCGCGTTGGTGGTGGAGCGGAGTTTCTCGGAATCGCTGGAAATATCTGGATTGGAGAGTGCGGCGGTGAGGGTGGCTTGGGCAGCTTCTTGCTCGGCGATTTTTTCTTCGAGGGATTCTAACTCTTTTTCGAGTGGAGCGAGGATTTTGGTTCGGGCTTCGCGAGCTTGGGCTTCGATTCGGCGTTGATCTTTGCGGTTTACGCCTGGAGTTGTTTCGTCCGGTCGTTTTGTCAAAACGACCCTACCATGTTCCGCATCAGAGGTGGTGGAGGGTGGTTTGCGCGTTGGCGTGAATCCGGATGATTTCTCCTCGGCTTTCTTATCGAGGTAGTAAGCGATGTTGCCGTGGTAGAGGCGAGGTTCTTCGCCCGGACGGAATTCCAGGGTCTTGGTGACGAGAGGATCGAGGAAATCGCGGTTGTGGGAAACGATCATCACGCTGCCCGGATAATCGACCAGTGCGCGTTGAAGAACGCCTTGCGATTGCATATCGAGGTGGTTGGTCGGCTCGTCGAGAATCAGGAAGTTCGCAGGCTTGAGCAACATGCACGTAAGCGCCACGCGTGAACGCTCACCACCAGATAGAACGCCGATTTTTTTGAACACATCATCTCCAGTAAACAGGAAGCAACCGAGGATGTTCCGCACCAAAGGCATCGCTTCGCGGGAAGCAACCGCCTGAACGGTTTGGAGGATCGTGAGGTCGGGATCGAGTTCGTCAGCGTGGTTCTGCGAAAAGAACGATGGCGCAACACTGTGGCCCAGAGTGACCTTGCCAGAGTTTGGTGCTTCCTGAGCGGTGACGAGTCGGCAGAAAGTGGATTTGCCCGCACCGTTGGGACCGACGATGGCAAATTTCTCGCCCTTGTTGATTTCGAAATCGAAGCCGTTGAAAATCTGAAGTTTGCCGTAGGCTTTGCATACGCCCTCCATTTTCGCAACGGTGTGACCGGAGTTGGGTGGGGGTGGAAATTTGAAATTCATCACCGCGTCAGCACGCTCGGGCTCGGGGATGCGTTCGATTTTCGCGAGCATCTTGATCCGCGATTGAACGAGAGTTGCCTTGGCTGCGGATGCGCGGAAGCGATCGATGAAGCGTTGGATCTCGTTGATCTCGCGTTGTTGCGAGGTGAATTGCTTGAGTTGTATATCTTTGCGGAGGACCGATTCTCTCTCAAAGTAGGAAAAGTTACCCGCGTATTCTTCGGCGCGGCCATGGGCGAAAGCGATGGTTCTTGTGCAAAGCGTATCCAGCAGTGCCCGGTCGTGGGAGATGAGTAGGATCGCGCCAGGGTAGTTGACAAGGTATTGCTCGACCCAAATCTGCGTTTCGATGTCAAGGTGGTTGGTCGGTTCGTCGAGGAGAAGGATTTCGGGTTGCTGGAGAAAAAGCTTCGCCATCGCGATTCGCATCTGCCAGCCACCGGAAAACTCCGAGCAATCCCGTGTGAAATCTTTATCCTGGAAACCGAGACCTTTGAGAACCGATTCGATTTTCGGTTTCATCAACGAGGGATCGTTTGCGTAAAGTTTCAGCTCGAGCTCGCCGATTTCCTCTAAGAGATCGCCGTAAGGCGAGGAACGCGGATCCATTTTGATCAATTCATCCGACAAGCGATCAACTTTTTCTTTGAGCGCCATAATCTCGCCGAAGGCGGATTCGGTTTCCGTCCATAGACTGCGGCCTTTGACGTGGATGCCTTCTTGGGGCAGGTAGCCGATCTTGGTTCCTTTCGGTGCACTGATGATTCCACCGGATGGGGGAATGATCCCGGCGATGCATTTCATCAACGTCGATTTCCCAGCTCCGTTGTGTCCGGCGAAGGCAATGCGTTCGCGTGGTTGGACGGAGAAGGAAAGGTTATTGAAGAGGATGCGTGGGCCGAACTCAACGCGTAGTGCTTGGACAGAAATCATGAACGCGGGGAGGTTGCACACGAGAGGCGGTTGGTCAAGCCGTGGAAGTGGAGCGCACTAAAAACTCTTGTTGAACCGAGATAAAGAGTTAGGAACCACGAAAAACACTAAAAGCACGAAAAAATTAGGAAGGTCCGGCTGCGGGGGCGACTCCACATGGACCGCGCGACTCCAGTCGTGCTCTTAGGCAGCAGCGCGACTGGAGTCGCGCGGTCCATCATTCCTTTTTCTTTCGTGGTTAAAAAATCTTATCAAAACGTTCTGATCGCTGACAAACCGCCGTCCGCATGGAGGATTTGGCCGGTGATAAAGGCTGAGGAATCGGAGAGTAGGAAAGAAGCGAGTTGGGCGATGTGGTCGGGATTTCCGATGTTTTGGAGGGGGTGGCGTTTCTCAGCGGCCTCGCGTTTTGCCTCGTTTCCGAGAAGCGGCAGGGCGAGGGGAGTATCGGTGAGTGATGGGGCGATGGCATTGACACGGATTTTCGGGGCAAGTTCAGCAGCCAGGGACTTGGTCAATCCTTCAACGGCGGCCTTTGCGGAGGCGATGGAAGCGTGAAAAGCCATGCCTTGCGCGACGGCGACCGTGGAGAACATTACGATGGAAGCGCTGTTAGATTTTTTTAAAACGGGCAAAGCGAACTGGATCGCTTGAGCCGCTCCCAGACAGTTGATTTGAAAATCCCTGAGAAAATCCTCGCGAGTAAGACGATGGAATGGCTTGAGCGTGATGGTGCCAGGAAAGTAGATCAGTCCGTCCAGAGTCTCGGGCAAATCGATGAGTGCGGGATTTTCCGCATCAAATGGTTGTGTGGAAATACCTAGTTCTGAGAGCGCGGAGTCGGAACGCGAAGCAACCGTAAGATGGTGACCTTCGGTCTGGAGTCGTTTCACGGTCGAGAGACCGATTCCAGAATTGCCGCCGATGATTAGGATGTTTTTGGACATGGGTTATGATTGAGCTGAATCGCTAAGGCGGTTGACGCTTAAGTCAAATTGAAAATGGTTAGGGTCGAGAATGCGAGTGGCGGTGGTTTTGTTAAAACGACCCGACCCACTTAAGAACTCTACGCTTGCAGCTGTATTTTATTAATGCACATTAGTTGCGTGAGAGGTTCTCCATTGATACGCACGGCATTGATTTTATTGGCGATCCTTGCCTCGGGATTGGTGTTTTCGCATTTAACTGCCGAGCCGAAATCGAAGCCTGTAGCTGGCGGTGGGACGACTGAGCCTAGAAGTAAGAAACAGATTCGTGCTCGCTACATTTTGACGCTTTCCGAGCGTGCCGCATACGTAGAAGTGAAAAGTGCGGGTGAGCCATCTTCGTGGAATTTATCCTCTGAAAGCGGGATAGAGCCACTGACGGGCGACATCATCATCGATACAGACAAGCCGGTGGTTTACCTGAAAGTGAATTGGTATGAATTGGCCGACCGACGCGGTTTTGCGAAATTGGTCATCGAGGCAATGGGGCAGGAGACCGTTACTCAGGTCTTCGATGCGACGGGAAACCTTGATGAATTTTTAGAGCTAACATTTTGAAAGAGGAAACCCATCACGACTGTTGCGCGCATCACAGCCATCACCACGAGTTGGTGATCGAGGGGCTGTCTGTATCGTATCGGGATATTTTGGCGCTGGATGGCGTTTCCTTCGCGACCTCTTGTGGAAATCGTGTTGCGTTGGTTGGACCAAACGGAGCAGGAAAATCGACCTTGCTGAAAGCGATTGCTGGTTTGGTGACGCGACAGTCGGGAAATATTTTATGGCGCGGAACTTCTGTTCAAAAATGGTCGCGCGAATTTGCGTATTTGCCCCAGCGTGAGGAAATCGATTGGTCGTTTCCTATCACGGTTCGGGGTTTGGTGGAAATGGGCAGGTATCCGCAAACCGGTTGGTGGCGCAAGTTTTCAAACGAAGATCAAGCGGCGGTGGACAAGGCGTTGGAATCGCTGAATCTGATGGATTTACAAAACCGGCAGATCCGCGAGCTTTCCGGAGGTCAACAGCAACGCGCGTTCCTCGCGAGAGCCTTGGCTCAGGAAGCGCATGTGCTTTTGTTAGACGAACCGTTCACCGGACTGGATCGCAATGCATCGATTTTGTTAGGTGATCTTCTCGCAAAACTCGCCGCAGAGGGACGATTGATCATCGCCTCGCATCATGATCTCGGTTCCGCTCCATTGCTGTTTGATGAAGTTCTGGTGCTCAATACCCAACAGGTCGGCTTCGGCGATGTTGCATCGGTTTTAACCCCGTCACTGATTGCGAAAACCTTCGCGGTCACAGAAACCCAAAGTCATGTTTGAAGAACTTTTAAACAGCCCCTTTTACCAACGCACCTTGGCGGCAGCGGCGTTCATTGGATTCACCAATGGATTTTTCAGCGGCTTCGTGGTGTTGCGGAGGAATGCTCTATCGGTATCTGCCTTGTCGCACACGATGTTGCCGGGGATAGCGGTGGGGATTTTGATCACGGGTTATTTGTCGCAGTGGAATGCGTTCATCGGTGCCTTGTTTGCTGCTTTGTTAGTTGGTTTGGGTTCTGTGGCGGTCGCACGCGGAAAACGGATTGCGGAGGGTACTTCGTTGGCAGTGCTCTACACCGCGGCATTTGCGGCTGGGGTGGCGATTCTACCTAAATTGGAAACACGCACCGAACTCGAGCATTGGTTGTTCGGAGATATTTTAGCGATAGGAAACTCCGACCTCTGGATCGTCTACTCCATGGGTGCGGTGATTCTGATCGCGAGCAACCTCCTCATGCGGCCGTTGCTGCTGACACTTTTCGAACCAAACGTCGCGGCTGCGCAGGGAGTGCCGACCCGTGCCATGCAATACCTCGTTTTCATGATGCTCGTGCTGGCGCTAGTTTCGTCGCTGCAAGCGGTCGGTTGCGTGCTTTCCGTGGGCTTGCTCGTTACCCCAGCGGCGACGGTTTCTTTGCTCACGGATAAAACTTCCGCCTTGTTCTGGGGCGGGGGCTTGATTGGTGGTGTCGGTTCGATTGTGGCGGTTTTGCTTTCGGCTCAGTTCGGGATTTCGCCAGGTCCCGCCATCGTCATCTTGCTCGGAATTTTGTTTATTTTAGCCTATCTGTTCAGCCCAAAATACGGTCTTCTATTTCCGAAATTTATATTCAGCCGAAGACCATGAACGACCTTTCTGAAATCCTCAACGTATCCGTTAACTCTGGAAAACTCCTTGAATCTGCAAAAAAAAACATCGAATCCTTATTAGCAGGAGCTGCAAGTGATTTACCCAAACAAACGGTCAGTGAGTTGTTAGTGGCTGAAAATTATTCCGAACTCAACGACAGATTTTTCAAAACCCTCGCCTTCGGAACTGGTGGTTTGAGGGGCCGTACGATAGGTCGCACGATCACTGCATCCGAGCAAGGTGCTGGCGGACCAAATGGCCGACCCGAATTCCCATGCGTCGGAACGGCGACGATGAATTACTACAACGTCTCCCGCGCGATTCGCGGATTGATTGCTTACATGAAATCGGTGGGCACGAAAGGCAGCGGCAAAGTGACTTTTGTGTTCGCTCACGACACCCGGCATTTCTCGAAAGATTTTGCGGATTTCTGCGCGAAAGTTTGCTCCGAACATGGTTGCGATGCGTATGTGTTTGATGGACCACGCTCGACCCCGCAGTTGTCGTTCACGATTCGTCAGCTCCGCGCGGATTCCGGCGTGGTGATCACGGCGAGCCATAACCCTTCGCACGACTGCGGTTTTAAAGCGTATTTCAACGACGGCGCACAAATTGTCGAACCCCATGCGACAGCGATCATTGGCGAAGTGAACGCCGTGACCAGCGAACGCTACGAGCCCTTGCCATTAGCAGAGCAGGGAATAATCAAAACCTTGGGTTGTGAATTCGATGCGGTTTACGTTTCACGTTTGAAGACTTTGTTATTGCAGCCAGAGTTATTGAAAACAGCGACCACGAAAATCGTTTTCACCAACCTTCACGGTACGGGCGGACACATCAATGTGCCTATGCTGCGAGATTTAGGTTTCGAGGTTCTAACCGTTCCTGAGCAAGACATCCAAGACGGACGTTTTCCAACAGTCGATTCACCGAATCCGGAAAACGGCCCAGCACTTGCGATGGCGATACAGCTCGCGGAATCCTCTGGCGCGGAAATCGTGATCGGAACCGATCCCGATGCCGATCGCATGGGCGTTGCTGCGCGTGACGTTAACGGAAAAATGGTTCTGCTTACAGGAAACCAGATTGGTTCCTTGTTGGCGTGGTATCGTTTGAAAACCATGTTTGAACTGGGTTGGGTCAGTCACGCCAATCGCACTCGTGGCGTTTTGATCAAGACCTTCGTCACCACCGAACTGCAAACCGCGATCGCGAATTCATTTGGTGTTTCCGTAGTAGATACTCTAACAGGTTTCAAATATATTTCCGCGAAACTCAAGAAATACGAAGACGCAATTCCTGCAGATAAGAAAGGCGACTACCGCAGCCTTACCGAAGATCAAACCCGCGCCCTGCGTTTGGAATACTCACGTTTCTTTGTTTTCGGCGGAGAAGAAAGCTATGGCTACCTCGGATCCGATTCTGTGCGCGACAAAGATGCCAACGGCGCGACCCTCATGTTCGCGGAAGTGGCTGCTTATGCGAAGTCGGTTGGAAAAACTCTGCCCCAACTGCTCGACGAACTTTACGATCAATTCGGTTACTTCCTAGAAGTCGGAAAATCCCTAACCATGGAAGGTGCCGATGGTGCAGCGAAAATCCAAACGCTCGCCAATTCCTACGCAAACCACCCGCCGCAAATTATCGATGGTTCTGAAGTCGTTCGTTTCCGCGATTTCTCCGCACAAGACATCTACGACCAAGAAGGTGATTTGCTGCCGAAAGAGAAAATGCTGTTTTTTGATCTTGCTGATGGGCGTTCGTTCGCGGTTAGGCCTTCTGGAACGGAACCGAAGATTAAATATTATCTCTACGGAAAATCGAAAGTCAGTGGTGATCTTGCGGCAACGAAGCAGCAGGTTGCTGATGCGATTGAGGCATTGTGGAAGTGGATAGAGATTGATGCGAAATCGCGGGGCTAGTGACTTAATTGACGAGGTTGACGAGGTTGACACGTTTTATTGAGTCAATAGCATGGGGATGTTCATCCTCCCCATGATCATTTCACCCAATTTAACATCTCTGCGCCATGTCTGAGCTTTTTGACAAACACGGCGGATTCCGGAAGTTGCATTCGTTCACTCTTGCCACTCTCGTTCAGCTCGAGACCCTGCGGTTTTGTCGGCGATTTCTTACGCACGATCACCGTCAAGCGAGGGAGAAGTTTTACGATCCTAAAGGCCGTCAATACGATCAGATGACGCAGGCTGCCCGCAGCGGACGTCAGAATATCATCGAAGGCTCGGAACGCTCTTCGACTTCCAAAGATACGGAAATGAAACTCACCGACGTCGCTCGTGCGAGCCTCAGTGAATTGCGTGGTGATTATGAGGTTTTCATTATCGATAGCGGCGAGCTGCCTTGGTCGGTTCACTCCGAGGAGGCTAGTATAGTGAACGCCATTTCGATCGATCCCGCGCCATTTCAGGATGATGTTGTTCATGAATCAGCTAAGTATGCGCTGCAGCAACGTCGGAAATATGCTCGTTGGCTGGATTCGCAAGATCCGGTGGTCGTAGCAAACGCCATGCTGATCATCATCAGCAGAGCTTTGAACATGCTGAAAAGCCAGATCGCCGCACAAGGTAAGGCTTTTGAAGAAACTGGAGGCTTTAGCGAGCGACTCACCACCCGCCGTCTAGAAGCCAGAGAGGAACAACGCAACTCGGAGCCGTCACCACCATGCCCGCAGTGCAAGCAAACCATGCGCCGTCGCAGATCCGCGAAAGGAGAGTTCTGGGGATGCACCGGCTATCCGGCATGCAAAGGCACGAAGCCTATGGAGTGACTTTATTGACGTCACTGTCTGTATTGTCACCAACGACAGTTAGGCCAATGCCGTCATTAAACCACCGACTTCGCCACCGAGTCTAACATGCCGTTAACGAAGCGATTGGAATCCGTCGTCCCGAAACGTTTTGCCAGTTCGATGGCTTCGTTGATGATGACTTTGTTTGGTGTATCGGTTTTGATCAGCTCATAGGCGCCTAGTCTAAGAACGGCGCGGTCCACGGGATCGATCCGCTCTGGCGAGTAGTTCTCGACAAGAGCGGAGAGTTTTTCATCGATCTCAGGTTTGCATGCGAGCACAGCATCGACCAAGGCATCGGTCTGGGTGATGAGGGAGGATATCTCGGCTTTGGATTGGCGAATTTTTGCGAGGTCGGCTTGGTCGGGGAAGCTTTCAGGGGTCTCAACCATGCGGATGCGATCGGAAATGCGTTGCAATCGACGGACGCTGGCGTTGAGAGCTTCGAGCTGAGGTTTCAGATTGGGAATATCCTCGCTGGATTTGAGAAAATGATTGCGATTGAAAGCGAGGTCGCGGTCGACGGCGAAGAATTTAGTTAGCACGGCATCGAGTTCGTCGGCGACATCTTGATCATCGCCTGCTTTGGGAGTTTTATCGAGTTCTCCGTAGGAAATACTCCATGAGGATTCGAGTGCGAGAAGTCGATTTAAAGTGGTTAGTAAAGACTCAGCTGCGGGTAGGGCGGTGATCTGGGCTTTGGCGACTTCGGCACGTTCGACGAATTCAATAAGACGGGTTTGGCGGCCGATGGCTAAATGTTGCACCGTGCGGAACGTCGCGACGGATAGATGTTTCCGATCGGTTTCCGTTAGAAACTGCCAGAATGGTTCTCGCAGTTCTGCGGGTGATGCGCCGCCTTCGATATCGGCGCAGTAGAGAAATTGAATGGCGGCTTCTCGGATTTGCCTACGGCTTGGCATATCTTTATTTAAACTTGTTCGGGGATAGTTTCGGGGTCGATTTCTCGATTTCCGAGAAGACATCGATCATGCCTGCGGCTGCCCTAGCTGCTTCTCGGCCTCGATTCATGCTCGCCGCGATGCAACGTGCATGGGCTTGTTTTTCGTCTTCGACGAGAAGGACTTCATGAATCACTGGGAGGCAATGTTGAACGGCAAGGTTTTGGAGAGCTTGGGTGACAGATGATGCCACGAGGTCTGCGTGATGGGTGTCGCCGCGAATGATTAGACCTAGTGCGATGATGCAATTCAAATCATTGCGTTGCATTGATTTGGCAACGGCTACAGGAATTTCGAAAGCGCCTGGAACGCGGATCAGGTCGATACGTGCCGCAGGGATGAGCTCGCCCAATTCTAAAATGGCGTTTTCCAGGAGGGCATCCGTGAACTGCTCGTTGTATTTTGAAGCTACGATACAAATCCTGACCTTGTGGCCGATGACTCGTGGTTTGGGTTGCAGCGCAGTGGACATGGGTTGGCTATGAATGGATGCGAAATAAATGTCAACTGGCAGGGATGATCAAATGTCAGTTGTTTTGATGGAATATTTTAGGAAGCCAAGCAACCTGGGCAATTTTGGGCGAAGTGATTGGGCTTGATTTCGGAGAGTTCGGGTGGCGAGTCGGTCACACAAATCGCTGGATTTCCTAGGAGATTGCGGGGTTGGAAGGCGCAGCCTTTGGGTGGATTGGCGAGGTTTGGAGGGAGTCCTGGGATGGTGATGAGGGGCTGGCCCTTGGGTTGAGCGGAGGGGATGGATTTCAATAATGACCGTGTGTAGGCGTGGAGGGGATCGCTGAAAAGGTCTTTGCGGAGGGCGCTTTCGACGATGCGACCCGCATACATCACGTTGATGTGGTCGCAGACTTCGGAAACGACGGCCAGATCGTGAGTGATGAAAATGATCGCAGTGCCGAGTTTTTCCTGTCTGTCTTTGATCAGATCTAACACTTGTTTTTGCACGGTGACATCGAGCGCAGTAGTTGGCTCATCACAAATCAGAAGCTCGGGTTTAGTAATGAGCGCCATTGCGATCATCACGCGTTGGCGCATGCCGCCGGAAAACTCGTGAGGATAGGAATGGATGCGTTTTTCTGGTTCAGGAATGCCCACCTCGGCGAGGGCATCGATCGCGCGGGTTAATCCAGCCTTTCCTTTGATGTTTTCGTGAAGCTCCAGAGGCTCGGTGATCTGATCGCTGATCCGCATATATGGATTCAGCGAGGTCATCGGGTCTTGGAAAATCATCGAGATACGTTTTCCACGAATCCCGCGAAGTTCTCTCTCCGTTGCGTCAAGTAGATTGATCCCATCGAACATCGCCGTGCCGCGAACGATGCGACCCGGAGGTGTCGGTATCAAACCGAGCAGGGAGTAGCAGGTGACCGATTTTCCAGAACCCGACTCGCCGACGATTCCAAGAGTCTCGCCGCGCTCAAGTTTGAACGAGACATCTTCGACCGCATGCACCACGCCATTACGTGTGTAAAAGCGAGTGGTGAGGTGGTTGACGTCGAGGAGCATGTGGGAGAAATTTTAAATTCTAAGTCTTAAATTTCAGATGAAGAACTGGACTAGGCTTTGTCTAGGATGGAGTTCCAGTGTTCGATGTTGTCTTTTTGATTTTCGAACAAGTCCGTGGTGTCGTCGTGGATGGTGACGGAAGTGATTTTATCGCCGACCCCGTTGAATTTGCATCCACGTTCGCCGGTGTTGTTTTTGCCGGTGATTTTTCCCACGACATCCAAACCGTTAGTGACTTGTCCGAAGACCGAGTGGCGGTTGTCGAGGAAAGGAGTTGGGGTGGTGGTGATGAAGAATTGGGAGCCGTTGGTTCCTGGGCCAGCGTTCGCCATGGAGAAAACTCCTGGAGCTGCGTGACGGAGATCGGGATGGAATTCATCTGCGAACTTGTAACCCGGGCCACCGCGACCGCTTTCGGTTGGATCGCCACCTTGGAGCATGAAACCATCGATCACACGATGGAACGCCACGCCATTGTAATAACCGCGCTTGGAGAGATTGAGAAAGTTCGCGCAAGTGATGGGGGCTTTCGATGCGTAAAAGGTTGCGTCGATGTCGCCTGCGGTGGTGTGGAGTGTGATTTTGATGTCGTTCATGATGTTTAGAAAAAGGAGTTTGACGCCGTGATGTTGGGGAAATCTTTCCGTTCATCCAAGCCATATTTCATGATTCGTGCCAAATGAAAGGGCCCGCGATTTCAAAATCGCGACCTCGTGAGCGAAATATCCTGAATCTTTAGGCCGTTGATTGCGATTGCATGATTTGTTGAGGCGTTTTGAGCAAACCGCTGCTTGGATACAATGATTGAGCCTCAGTTGATGGCTGAACAGAATTATCCAGATAAAAGCAAACAATCGGCTGAACGTTTCGAGTCAGACTTGTAGGTGAACAACAGGGCTTACTACGTGGCTTATAAAAGACCGAGTCTTTTTCAAAGTTAGATAAACTACGAATTACACGAATTGACACGAATTTTCAAGATGATGGATTCGTTAGCTATTTCTTATTCGTGCGAATTCGTGAAATTTGACTCCGTTTCTCTACGTCCAGGCAGTTTGGCTACGCACTCTATGATGCAGCTGACGCTGGCTAGGCGTTGTGGTTAATATCCCAATTTACGGCAGCTCTTATTTTGTTGCTTGGATAAATCCTTCCAATTTCCCAACCTCCACCTGTGAGCCAAACGCCATCAGATTGGGATAGCAGCAAAAGCATTGCGAAGAGCATGCTGCGCGATCGTGTGACGCGCCGGAAACTGCTGGGTTATTGGGTGTTGTTGGTTCTCGGTTGGATCGTTCTTGGAATGTGGGGAGTTGATGAATGGCTTGCGGATCATGCAATGCGTTTCATCGCTTGGTGGGGGGTGTGCTTAGTGCTCACTCTGCTGCTCATCTTGTTTGCGCTGTATGATGCGCTATCAGTGGTTCGGGAGGAGAGAGATAAAAGAGATCTATAAAAACTCTGCTCGAAGCGCCGTGTTGAGATCGTGTGCGAATTGAACGGGGTGAGTAGATCCGATGAAAACGGGTTTCTCTGAATCTGGCACATCATCTCTGCCATGCGAACCTTTTACGAGTTTTGCATCCAATGGAATCACTTCTAACAAACCGCGAATACCGAGTCTTTTCTTCAACAGGAACTTTGCGATTTTTAATTTCGGGCAACAGATGGCCGGATCGATGAAAAGCTCGCAAGGATCATAGCCGGGTTTGCGGTGGATATCGATGGTGCGGGTGAAGTCGGGTGCAACCGCATCGTCTTTCCAGAAATAGTAGGTGAACCATGCGTTGGGCTTTGCAATTGCAACAAGGTCGCCGGCACGATCGTGGTTGCGGTCGCGGATTTCATCAATGCCTGGAGTTTTCTCTAACAAATCACGGACTTCATTTTGGATGGCTGGGTCGTTGATGTAGATGTGTGCAACCTGGTGGTCGGCAACCGCGAACGCTTTGCAACCGCCGTAGTCGAGAGTTTCGCGACCGAGCTCATTTTTGATCGAGAGCCAACCTTTGTCGCGGAACAGGCGATTCAAGTGAATGGGTTGATCGACTGGTGAGATGCCATATTCAGATAGGAGCAGCACACGGATGTTGCGGGATTCGTAAAAAGAAATGAGATCGGTGACGACTCGGTCGATCGCGCGGACTTCGTTCGGGATGTTAGATGCCGATGGTCCGTCTTTTTGTAGGCAGTAATCGAGGTGAGGAAGATAAACGAGAGAGAGCGTGGGTTGATGTTTTTCCTCCACCCATTTCGCGGATGCTGCGATCCATTCCGACGAAGCGATCCCAGCCGCAGGGCCCCAAAAAGCAGGGAAGGGAAATGGGCCGAGATCGGCTTTGATTTCGTCCCGCATTCCCATGGGTTGGGTGTGGATATCGAAATGTTTCGATCCATCGGCGGGGTAAAGCGGGCGGGGGGTGATGGTGAAATCCGCGCTGGAATACATGTTGTACCACCAAAACAACTTCGCGCAGGTGAAGTTTGGGTGGGTGGCTTTGAGGTCGCGGCGGAGCGTGTCCCAGATTTTTTCGCCGTGGACGATGTGGTTGGATTGCTTCCAAAAACGCACTTCGGCGCTCTCGCGGTCATACCAACCATTGGCGACGATACCGTGTTTCTCCGGAGGTGTGCCGGTTATAATCGACGACTGTGCGGTCGTGGTCAGGGCGGGGAAAGCGGGCTTGTAGGTTTGCAGCCCGTGCTTTTCAGCAAACGCAGTCATCCCTGGCGCATTTGCTCCGAGCAAGGATTTGGAAAGACCAACGATGTTTAAGACTGCGACTCGCATGTTTAACGGGACTTTATGCGTCAAATTTCAAAGTCCAAGCGTGAAGTGTTTCTTGGCGGCGGATTGTATCCGCCAAGCCAATTTTATAAATTCTGAGTTTAAGTGCAGATAGATATTAATTTGGTATGGCGGATAAAATCCGCCGCCACACTTGATCTCCCTAGCAGCAATGTGTTTAGGATAAGTGATGTTCAACAAACTGCTGGAGGCTATTGAGAAGGCCAACGTTCGGGAGAAGCTGAAAAGCGGCAAATTGTCTTGCCCGGATTGCGGTGGACCGGCGGGGGAGCTTCCTCAGAATTTGGGGGATGTTATAGTTTGTGGATTGTGTGGAGGTAGGGCGTCGCT
>Ga0315902_10004065_pt1 | contig 21413 bp, 12 predicted proteins | sample LakEriMetagenome_9_FD_203523 | JGI IMG/M metagenome (GOLD analysis project Ga0315902, IMG submission 203523) | Freshwater fungal communities from buoy surface, Lake Erie, Ohio, United States - Buoy 12 MA117 | ecosystem: Environmental > Aquatic > Freshwater > Lake > Lake biofilm | place: USA... | reverse complement strand
TCCTGGTCTACGGTCATTACGACGTGCAGCCGGCCGACCCTCTGGAGTTGTGGCAGACCCCTCCATTCGAGCCCGCGATTCGCGACGGGTTTGTGTTTGCCCGGGGGGCCACAGATGACAAGGGGCAGATGTTCACCCATATCAAGTCGGCCGAGGCCTGGGTCAAGGGGGCGGGGCGGGTTCCCGTGAACTTGAAATATGTGATCGAGGGAGAGGAGGAGGTCGGAAGCAACAATCTGGAAAGGTTTCTGGAGGGGGCGAAAACCCGCCTGGCCGCGGATGTGGCCGTGATCAGCGACACCAGCCAGTTCGGTCCAGGCCAGCCGGCGGTCACCCACGGTCTCCGTGGAATTGTCGCGTGTGAAGTGACGCTGCACGGTCCCCGACAGGATCTGCACAGTGGGATTTTCGGAGGGTCGATCGCCAATCCCGCGAATGGCCTGGCCCGGCTCATCGCCAGCCTCCACGACGATTCGGGACGAATTCGCATACCTGGGTTTTACGAGGGGATTCCCCCGCTGACCTCTGCCGAGCGGAAACGCCTGCAGGATTTGAATTTCGACGAAGGGGCCTACTTGTCGGAGATTGCCGTTCCCGCGGCCCATGGTGAACCGGGATTTTCGACCCTGGAACGTCGATGGGTGCGGCCCACGTGTGACATCAACGGGATGACCAGCGGATACCAGGGGGAAGGGCCCAAGACCATCATTCCTGCCTGGGCCCGGGCGAAAATCACGTGTCGCCTCGTGCCCCACCAGGACCCGGAGCGAATCCTCCATTCTCTGGAGGGATTCCTGAGAGCACAGTTGCTTCCGGGGCTGCGGCTGGAATTCAAGTCGTGGCACGGGTGTCCCGGGTATGCGTTCGATACCGACAATCGTTTCATGCAGGCCGCCTGCCGGGCGATTGAGTCGGCATTTGGTGTTCCCCCTGTCTTCATCCGGGAGGGGGGCACGATTCCCGTGGTGGAGAGTTTCCGGCGGATACTCGGGCTCGACACCCTGTTGCTCGGCTGGGGCCAGAATACCGACAACCTGCATGGTCCCAATGAGCATTTCTCGCTGCAGGACTTCCATCGCGGAATCCGGGCGAGTGCCCACCTCTGGTACCAGCTTTCGCAGTTGACGCCCTGAAACCACCGGGTGGTGCCCGGCCGCTGATCTCCTTGTGTTTTCCCTGCAACTCCCGCTTTTTTTCCGACTCCCGTCGCCCTCTCCCCCATGCTCGATCTGCAGTTTATCTGTGACAATCCGCAACTCGTGGCGGAGAACCTTCGGAATCGTGGTGTCGAGGTGGACCTCGACAGCCTGGTCAGCGGCCGCAGGCTGCGGGGAGAATTGATCGCGCAGGTCGAACAGGTCCGCCGGGAACAGAACGAGATCTCCAGTCGGATTCCGAAGGAAAAGGATGCCGCCCAGAAGCAGCAACTCATCGCCCGTGGCAAAGAGTTGCGGCAGTCGGTGGGTGATGTTGAATCCCGCCTCAAGGAGGTCGAAGAGCAGTTGCTGGAGATCCAGAAACGCATCCCCAACATGACGCACCCGGGGGCACCTGTCGGCTCGCTGGAGAGTGACAGCCGGATCGTCCGAACCTGGGGTGATGCGAAACCGCTTCCCTTCCCTGCACTCGACCATGTGGCCCTCGCGGAAAAGCACGACCTGATCGACCTGGAAGGGGGGGCTCGGGTTGCCGGACATGGGTTCTACTTCCTCAAGAATGAGGCGGTGCTGCTCGAGTTGGCCCTGGTCCAGTACGCCTGTGAGAAACTCGTGCGGGAGGGTTTTGTCCTGCATTCGACCCCCGATCTGGCCCGCGACGATGTGCTGGAGGGGACGGGATACAACCCGCGTGGTGCGGAGACTCAGATCTACTCCATTCAGGGGACCGATCTCAGCCTCGTCGCCACGGCTGAGATCACCTTGGGGGGCATCCTCAAAGATCAGATTCTTGATGCCGCCAAACTGCCTGTCCTCGTCGGTGGAATCTCGCACTGTTTTCGGACTGAAGCCGGCGCGCATGGGAAGGCAACACGGGGAATCTATCGTGTCCATCAATTCACGAAAGTCGAGATGTTTGCCTTCACCCGGGTCGATCAGTCCGAGGAGGTGCACCAGAAAATCGTGCGGATCGAAGAAGAGCTCTTCCAGGGGCTCGGCATTCCCTACCAGGTGGTTGATATCTGCTCGGGGGATCTGGGCGGTCCCGCCTACCGCAAGTTTGACCTTGAAGCGTGGATGCCAGGTCGTGGGACCGGGGGCGAATTTGGTGAAGTGACCTCCGCGTCGAATTGCACCGATTACCAGGCGCGCCGACTGGGAATCCGGTATCGCCAGGCCGATTCCAAGGGGACGCAGTTTGCCCATACGCTCAACGGGACGGCAATCGCCTGTACCCGGGCGCTCATTGCCATCCTCGAAAACTACCAGCAGGCGGATGGCAGCATCCTCATTCCTCCCGTGTTGCAAAAGTGGGTCGGAAAAGACCGCATCGGCTGATCCTCCGGGGCTCTGCAGAAGGAAGGGCGGACAATGGCCGTACCAGTCGCAGTCATCGTGGGAGCCAGTCGTGATCCCTCGAAGTACGGCAACATCTCGCTCCGGGCTCACCGCGATGCCGGCTACCGGGTGATCGGGGTGAATCCGTCGGGGGGAAAAATTGAAGGGCTTCCGGTGGCCCGGAGTCTCGATGAGGTCAGGGATCGCCCCATTCAACGGGTCAGCCTGTATGTCCCACCCGAGGTGGGTGTGGGGTTGCTCGATCAAATCGCCCAACTGCAGCCGCGCGAGGTGTGGCTCAATCCCGGTGCCGCAAGTCGTGTTCTGCTGGTCCGCGCCCAGGAACTCGGACTGCCGATTGTTGAGGGCTGCAGCATTGTTGATGTGAAACTGCGCCCTGTCAGGGACGGCTGACCCGGGCCCTCTGGGAACGGTCTCTCGGTTGCTGTGCCGCCGCTTTGTCGATCCTTTGTCGCCACCCCAATCCCACCATTCATGAGTCACAGGATGTTCCAGAACGAGTCTCCGGAAATAAACGGGTGGTGCCGCGGCCAGGAAAAGTCTCGCCCTGGCTGGAGGGGGCTTGTCCCCCTTGTGGTCGTGGCCTGGCTCGTGGCCCAACTTCCATCGCCGCTTGTTGCGGCGGAACGCCCCAACGTGGTCCTGATCGTGGCAGATGATCTGGGGGGGGCTGATCTCGGCTGCTATGGCAGCAGCTACCACCAGACCCCGCATCTCGACAAACTGGCGGGTGACGGGGTGAGGTTTGCCCAGGCCTATTCCGCGGCACCCGTCTGTTCCCCCACTCGGGCCGCCTTGATGACCGGAAAATACCCGGCACGACTCCATTTGACCGACTGGCTGCCCGGACGGCCGGACCGGAATGATCAGCCGTTGCTTCGTCCCGAGATTCGTCAGCAGTTGCCCCTCGAAGAGGTGACCCTCGCGGAACGTCTCCGTCAGGCTGGATACGCCACCGCCCATGTCGGGAAATGGCACCTCGGCGGGACGGGGTTCGGTCCCCTCGAACAGGGTTTCGACAAAAACATCGCCGGGGATGAAACGGGGACACCACTCAGTTATCTCGCTCCGTTTGGGAGCAACGGCCGGATGATGCCGGGCCTGGAGCAGGCCGAACCGGGAGAGTATCTCACCGATCGGCTGACCACCGAGGCGATCCGGTTTGTCACCGAAAAGCGAGACCGACCGTTTTTCCTCTACCTGGCCCATTACGCACCTCACACGCCCCTCACGGGTCGACCCGATCTGCAGCAGAAATGGGAAGAACGGGATCGTCCGAAGAACCCGGGCGCCCAGGCCAATCCGATCTATGCCGCGATGCTTGAAAGTGTCGATGAGAGTGTTGGCCGGATCCGACAGGCGCTGGCCGATCATGGTCTCGCCGAAAACACCCTGGTGATCTTTACGTCGGACAACGGAGGTCTGGCGACAGCCGAAGGGCCCCGAACTCCTTCGACCTCGAATGCCCCCCTGCGTGAGGGGAAGGGATTCCTCTACGAGGGGGGAATCCGCATTCCCCTGATTGCGTACTGGCCCACGGTCGTGATCGGAGGTCGAGTCGTCGAAACCCCCGTCAGCAGCTATGACCTCGTTCCGACATTGGTCGACCTGTGCGGGCTGGAGCCTGTGGGACAGGTGGATGGCCTCAGTACTGCCGCCGTCTGGAAGAACACCGGGGTCGTCCCGGAACGGACGCTGTATTGGCACTACCCGCACTACAGCAACCAGCGGGCTCGTCCCGGAGGTGCCATTCGCAAGGGGAACTACAAGCTGATTGAGTTCTACGAGACGGGGCGAAGAGAACTGTTCGATCTGGGACAGGATCGCTCCGAGAGCCGGAATCTGGCGGCGGATCAACCCGACCTGGTGGAGTCGCTCGGGGCCGAACTGGTCGCCTGGCGACAGTCGGTGGGGGCCCAGCGCATGTCCCCCAATCCCGACTTTGTCCCCAATCCACAGGGGGAGGATCGCATCGTGGTGCTCCCGGCGAAGTCGGCGACGGTCCATGGCACCATGCTGCGCTATGAACCCTTGCCGCATAAAGAGACCCTCGGTTTCTGGGTCAAGGAGCAGGACTGGGCCGAGTGGGATTTCACCCTGCGAGAACCGGGCCGCTACCAGGTCGAGATTCTGCAGGGTTGCGGTCCCGGAAGTGGTGGCAGCACGGTGGAGATGCGGCTCGACGGGCAAGTCGTGGGCTTCACGGTGGAAGAGACCAGGCACTTCCAGGACTTCAAGCCTCGGGTTGTCGGTGAGTTCCACTTGTCGGAACCCGGGCGGAAAACCCTGCAGTTCGTTCCGACCCGCAAGCCGGGTGTCGCTGTGATGGACCTCCGGCAGGTTCGGCTGTTGCCTGTGAAATGAGCCGATTGTCAACCTGCCGCCTTTGACTCCGCTGTTCCGATCCGCATGACCTCGATTCACCAGAGGATTGTCCAGTGGCTGAACGAGTCGGGAGTTCCCTTCCGGCAGGTTCAGCATGACGTGACCCTGACGTCGGAACAGTCGGCTTCGGCCCGCGGTGAGCCCTTGTCGAACGGTGGCAAGGCACTGCTCCTGAAGTGCGATTCCGAGTTCCTGCTGTTTGTTCTGAGGGCTGACTGTCGACTGGATTCGGCTGCGGTCAAGCAGCGGTTGTCGTGCCGCAAGACCCGCTTCGCGACGGCGGAAGAACTGAGCGACTTGACGGGAGGCTTGACCCCCGGCAGTGTGCCCCCGTTTGGACCTCCCATTCTCCCCTTTCCGCTGCATCTTGATGAACTCCTGCTGCAGAACGACCGGATCGCGTTCAATGCGGGTTCGTTGACCGACTCGGTTGTGATGTCGTTCTCGGACTATCACCGCCTCGCCGGGCCTCGGCTGGTGTTTCCCTTCAGCCAGTCCTCCACGCCCGGGTAGCGAATTCGGGCGGCTGCCCGGAGAAACGAACGACCCGTGTCCGAGGATCAAATGGCCGATCAGGATTTCCAGATCGCCATCCTGGGTCTTGGTGCTGACTCACCCAGGTCGTTGCTGGCACGGGAGGGCCCGGGGGCGCGGTCCGCGGGGCTGCTGTACGGTCTGTTCGCGCGGGATTATCATCAGCTGCCTGAGTGATGGAAGTGATTGAGGCCCAGAAAGGGAGTTCCCCCCGTGTCTGCCACCGGCGACCTGAATCCCGCCCAGTTGGAGGCGGTCGAGCATCGTGATGGGCCACTGCTGGTGTTGGCGGGGCCCGGTTCGGGAAAGACCCGGGTCATTACCCGACGCATCGCCCGGCTGATCGAGTCGGGTATCTATCCGTCGCGGATCCTGGCCCTGACCTTTACCAACAAGGCAGCCCGGGAGATGGAGGAGCGGGTCGCGGGATTGATGCCGGGCAGTCGGGTCTGGGTCAGCACCTTCCACCGCTTTTGTGCCCAGTTGCTGCGGCGGTATGGGCAGGCGGTTGGGTTGCAGCCGAATTTCTCGATTCTCGACAGCTCCGACCAGGGTGCCCTGATCCGCGAGGTGCTGTCTGAGCAGAACATCGACTCGAGCCATTTCAGTCCCGGAAAGCTGCTCGGTCGCATCAGCAAGTCCAAGTCCCGGCTGCAGTCGGCCGAAGAATTCGCCCGTGAGGTGCTCGACGGTCGGCAGGGGAACTATTTCGACCAGGTGGTCGCCCGGGTCTACCAGAACTACCAGGATCTCCTGCTGCGGGCGAACTCGGTCGATTTTGACGACCTGCTGTGCCACGTGGGACGCATGCTGGCCGAGAATGACGAGATTCGGCACGACCTTGGCGAACGCTATCGCTACATCCTGGTGGATGAGTACCAGGACACCAACTTCGCCCAGTACCAGATCGTGAGGATGCTGGCTGGCTCGCATCGCAATCTCTGTGTGACGGGTGATCCCGATCAGTCGATTTACGGCTGGCGTGGGGCCGAACTGGGGAACATCCTGCAGTTCGAGCAGGATTTTCCCGAGACCCGTGTCGTTCGCCTTGAGCGGAATTATCGAAGTACCAAGGTGATTTGCCGGGCGGCCGACGCCCTCATCGTGAACAACGTCCGGCGCAAGGCAAAAACGCTGTTCACCGACAACGATGAAGGGGCCCGCATCGAGTCGCTGTTTTTCGATGACCAGCACCTGGAGGGGGAGGGGGTCTCGACAGTCATTCGGCAGATCGCCCAGAAGGAGGGACGCCCGTGGTCCGACTTTGCGATCTTTTACCGGGTCAATGCGCTCTCCCGTCCCCTGGAGTTGGCACTCGGTCGCCACCGGATTCCGTACCAGGTCGCGGCTGGCCTGGCGTTTTATGAGCGAGCCGAAGTCAAGGACCTCCTGGCCTACTTCCGATTGATTTCGAATCCGGCAGATCGACTCGCATTCCAGCGCGTGGTGAACACGCCGGTCCGGGGAATTGGCAAGACGACCGTTGCCCGGCTGATGGATTGGGCCGATCAGCAGGGAATCGCTCCCCTCGATGCGGCCCGCCAGGCGGATCAGTTTCCAGGATTGACCCGGCGTGCCACTCTGGCCCTGGGTCGGTTCGCCGAGATCATCAACCGACTGTCGATGACGCCGTTTGCAGGCGTCACGCCATTGTTCGATGAACTCCTCAAGCAGACGGGATATGGAACCGGGCTCGACAAGCACGACGAGGCGGACCTGCAGAAACTGGCCAACATCGAGGAGTTGCGGAATGCAGCCGCCCAGTACGACCAGGAGCATGCCGCTGATCCGACACTCCAGGGATTCCTCGAAAACAGCAGTCTCGTGGCCGACCTCGACAGTGTCGATGAAGCCTCCGGCAAGGTCACCCTGATGACGCTGCATGCGGCGAAGGGACTTGAGTTTCCCGTGGTCTTGATCGTGGCCGTCGAGGAAGGCCTGTTGCCTCATGATCGCAGTCTGCGCAGTGAATCTCCCAACGAGATCGAAGAGGAACGGCGGCTGATGTTCGTGGGCGTGACTCGGGCGAGGGAGCGATTGCTGCTCACCCGGACGTGGAGTCGGGACATGCGCGGGCAGCGGATGTTGTCGGCCCCCAGTCGATTTCTGGAAGAGTTGAACCTTTCGGGTCGTCGGGACGGTGAACGCAAGTCGCACGACAGCCTCGCGAGACACCCGCGAACGGGGGCCGGCAACGACGGAATCGAGCCTTCGGATCCGAACATTGATGCCCCGGCAATGACGGGAAATCCGGTGGCGATCGATGAGGGGGTGCCTGAGGCGATCCCCTCCGAGGCCTTTGTCATGAAGGCGGTCAAGCCCGGGCGAACGGCCAGGATTCCGCCGGAGAAACAGGTCTCGCTCCCAAATGAACCGGCGGAGGCCCCGGTCACGGTTCGGCCTGAAGACCGGGCTGCGGCGAATGCAGCCCTCAGTCGACGTGAGCGGGAAGCGCTCGAAGCCAAGCAGCGACGGCAGTCGAAGCTCGGGGGAATTCCGAACCTCACGACGGGGGCGGCCCTTCTCGGGGCCGGGGGAACCGCCGAATCCACTTCTTCGAATTTTCGGGTCGGGATGACAGTGCGACATCCCCAACTGGGGGTCGGCTCGATCGTGGCTGCGAGCGGGGAAGGGAAACGGCAGACGGTCACCGTCCAGTTTCCTGATGGAACCGAGCGGAGTTTCCTGACACAGAAGTCCCCCCTGCAACCGGTCGGTTTGCGATAGGAGCGAACCTGCGGGCGATCCGATCCCGCTGGCGGGACTGGAGATCCCGGCACCGTGATTGCGGAAAACGGCTTGCTGGATGAGGCAACAGACATTCCGGGAAATCGATGTTTGGCGACACTGGAATAGGGAACCGGAAGACTCATCAACGGTCGCTGCATCCACTCGGAGAGGGGATCGAACGAACGTCTGTGGCAGAAGTGATACCCCCTTGAACGCTTGCGAAGGGTGTGGTTTTGCAGAAGAATAGCATATCTGCCAATTCCGTGCTGCGACGTGTGAACCAGGATCCACGATGGGGAACAGGGCGCATGTGACGCCCGAAGGTAAGTCCCACGTTGGTCAACCGAGATCAGGATTCGAGTGTCCCGATGCTGTTGTTTGTCATCCGAGTCCTCTATGCGATGGTCTGCGTGGGAACGATTGCCTCGTTCGTGACGCTCGACAATCCACCGGAGCCCTTCGGGAGCCATCGGGTCACCAGCTTCATCCTGCTGATGCTCGCCTCGCAGATTGTGACGTTTCTCGACATCCTGATTCCCCAGAAACGCATCGATGTGATTTCGGCAATCTACTTTGGGCTGTTGATCGGGTTCCTGCTGAGCTGGCTGACCAACCTGGCGCTCGCACCGGTCATCCTCGGGAACTATCGCCCGGTCACCCTGATGCTCTCGAATCTCATCCTCCCTTACCTGTGCGTCACCCTGTTGCTCCAGACCCGCGACAAGTTCCGGTTCATCATTCCGTACATCGAGTTCGCCAAGGAGGTCCGTGGCGGTCGTCCGTATGTGCTCGACGCCAGTTCGCTGATCGACGGCCGAATCGCGGACGTGCTTGACACAAAGATCATCGACGCCCCGATTGTCATTCCCTCCTTCGTGCTGCAGGAACTGCAGGACATCGCCGACAGCAACGAGAAGATCCGTCGCAGTCGGGGTCGACGGGGACTCGATATGGTTTCCCGGCTCCAGTCGAACACACACATCGAGGTCCGGATCCAGGAAGTGAAAGACGAAGTCGTTCCCGGGCAGTCGATCGATCAGCGCCTGGTCGACGTCGCCAAGGATCTCGGAGGTGCCGTTGTCACGAATGACTTCAACCTGAACAAGGTGGCCAGTGTCCATGGCGTGGATGTCATCAACCTGAATGATCTGGCGAATTGCCTGCGTCCCCGGCATCTCCCCGGCGAGCGGATCAAGCTGCGGATTGTCAAGGCGGGGGAAACCCCCGTGCAGGGGGTGGGTTACCTCGACGATGGGACCATGGTCGTCTGCGAGGATGGCGGCGGCATGATCGGGAAAGACACCGAGATCATCGTCAAGAGCGTCCTGCAGAAAAGCGAAGGCCGCATCGTCTTCGGACGTCTCCCGACCGCCGGTGATCGCTGAGCCACCCCGGCTTTCGGGCTGGATTTATTTTCCGGGTTGGATTCCTCAATCCAATCGTCGCAAGATCCCAGGGGCCGGCAGAGCCACTCTCCAGATCGTCCCGCGCGCTCGGCAAGCTGCCTGATCGAGGCCGCTGTCGCAGGTGGTGGGATGCACGTCAGGCCGATTTCGGTGCCGTTGCCCAAACGACACTCCCCGGGCCGCAGTCGCAGTCACGCACCTCAGGCCAACAGTTCGGGGATCACCGAACCGTGGACGTCGGTCAGCCGGAAATCCCGGCCTGCGAACCGGAATGTCAGCCGGGTGTGATCGAAGCCGAGCAGATGCAGCAGTGTCGCCTGCAGGTCATGAACGTGGACCTTGTTTTCGACGGCGGCGAATCCGAATTCGTCGGTCGCACCGTGGACATGGCCCCGCTTCAGGCCTCCCCCGGCCAGCACCGTGGTGAAGCCCCAGTGATTGTGGTCGCGACCGTTGATCTTGCCGGCGTTGGCCCCGGGCTGGGGAAGTTCGACCGTGGGAGTCCGGCCAAACTCTCCCCCGATCATCACGATCGTCTCATCCAGCAGTCCTCTCTGCTTGAGATCAACGAGCAACGCTCCAATCGCCCGGTCGCATTCTCCGGCGAGTCGGCGATGGTTTGCCTCGATGTCGTCGTGGTTGTCCCAGGGTTGTCCCGCCCCATGCCACACCTGCACATAGCGCACTCCCCGCTCGACCAGCCGGCGGGCCATCAGGATCTGCTGCGCCTGGGTCCCGGGTCCGTACATCTCCTGGATATGCTTTGGTTCCTGCTGCACATCAAAGGCATCGGTTGCGGCAATCTGCATGCGGTAGGCAAGTTCCAGCGAGTGGATCCGCGATTCCAGCGGTGCCTCATGCTGGCGGCGGATTGCGTGGTCCCGATTCATCGCCTGGATGAAATCGAGCTGACGACGCTGCTGAGAGAGAGAAAGCTTCGGATTCCGCACATTGGCGATGAGCTTCTCGACCTCACGGTGTTTCGTGTCGACATAGGTTCCCTGATAGGCCCCGGGAAGAAACGCGGCCTGCCAGTTTTCGGCATCCTTGATGGGATAGCCTCCCGGACACATGACGATGAAGCCGGGCAGATTCTGGTTCTCAGTCCCCAGTCCATAAGTGACCCAGGACCCCATGCTCGGTCGGACCTGCGTCTGGTCCCCGCAGTTCCAGAGCATCAGCGAGGGCTCGTGGTTGGGGACATTGGCGTGCATCGAGCGAATCACCAGCAACTCATCCGCAGACCGGGCGGTGTGGGAAAAGAGCTCACTGATTTCGAGCCCCGATTCACCATGGCGGGCAAACTGGAAGGGGGAGGGGAATGCCGCCCCGGTCTTCCGTTCCGTCCGCAGATTTTCGACCGGGAGATTCTGGCCGGCGAATCGCTGCAGCGACGGCTTGGGATCAAACGTGTCGAGATGCGAGCATCCTCCATTCAGGAAGATGTGAATCAGGTGCCGGGCCCGCCCCGGGAAATGCGGTGCCCGCGGACTCATCGGATCGAGGGTGGCGCGAGCCTCCTGAGCCCGGGCTTCAGGACAGGTCTCCCCAAGCAACTGCGCCAGGGCCAGGCTCCCCAGGCCCAGTCCACAGCGCGACAGCATCTCCCGGCGAGTCGAGGCGGGAGGAGCAGACACCAAACCGTTCGTGTGATCGCGATTCATGGGGGGGCTGAACGCCAGGTGCAAGTCGGACAACAGTCTCTTTCATTGTACCCGGAAACGCACCACTCGGCACGATCCACCCTCACCCGATCAAGCTTCACGAATTGACCAGGATCGCGGAGTAGGGAGAGTCCGTTTATCGGATTCCCACCCGCCGGGCACTGAACGCCGCCTTGCGCCGACTCTCCATCACGTGCCCCAGTTGCCGGCTCAGGGCGGGACTCCGGCCAATCAGGCGGTACATGGCCGAGGGATTCGCCACGACAAGCTGCAGGTCACTGGCGGCTTGGACGGTCACCTCGCTGGGAAGTTCGGCCAGCACCGAGCCTTCGCCAAAAAACTCACCCCGGCCCACCCGCGCCACTTCCAGCGGGAGCCCCCGGGCATCCTTCACGGTCAGGCGGGCTTCGCCGCGCACGACGACATGCAGTCCCTCGATCCGTTGGCCTTCCGCAACCACGGTCTCGCCTGCACCAAAGTCCCGCACCTTCAGGCCCGCCTCGAGTTGTTCGTCGCGGGGAGGTTCGCCGAGGGTTTTGAACAGGTTGAACTGGGAAAGCAGAACCACGGGGTCTGTCGCCGCCGCCTTGTCGACCTCGGACTGCAGCACCTGGATCTCGGTTTGTGTCGGAAACGGAATCGAGATTCCATCCCGGCGGATCGCGTACCAGATGCGCGACATGAAATCATCGCGCACCACGGGCAATTGTTCGGAACTGGCCACCGAGAAAATGACCCGGTAGATGATGGCAAAGTCGGCGTAATTGACCGTCCGGACAGCCGGTGCGGGGTCGTCGAGAACCCCGGGCGTCTCCGACAGGATCCGGTACAGCATCTCCTTCACCTTGTTGGGAGGATCATTGTACGAGAATCCCAGTTCCACCAGTTCTGTCCGGATCCGCGTCGGGCGGGACAGGTTGTTGAACGAGCCCTTGTAAAGCTGGGAGTTGGGGATGATCCGGACCCCGGTGGTCGGTGTCGCAATATGCACGGAGCGCCAGTTGATCTCCACGACCTTGCCGGTGGTTCCATCCACGCTGACCCAGTCACTCAACTTGATCGGCCGCTCGAACATGAGCATGACACCCGAGACGATGTTGCTCAGGGGTTCCTGCAGCGCCAGACCGATGACGATCGAGGTGACACCGAGTGCGGCGACCGCCCCCTCCAGCGATTGTCCCCAGACCTGGGAATAGATGATTGCCGCCCCCACGGCTGCCAGAAACACCCGCACCAAATCGCGGAACAGCGAGGGAACATTCGCACGCCATGTGGCATCGACCACATCGGATTCGAAAAAGGCGTCGTTGATCAGCCGCAGCAGGGCAATCAGTCCAGTCAGCCAGACTGTGGTCTGGCACAGCCGCACCATCATGTTGTCGTCCGGGAGACCGACGACCTGGCTCAGGAAGATCCACAACCCCGCGGCGGGGAGGACCAGGTTCCTCACCTGGCCCAGGCTTTTGCACAGGGGATGGCCACTGCGTCGCAGCCGGGTGAGAATCTCGGTGAGAGCGAGAATCAGCAAGGGCAGGCCGACAATCAATGTGAACGCCCACCGGGGTGAGTGCTGCACGAAGTCGGAAATCACGCTCCACGCGACAGAATTCAGCAGTGGCGTCATTACGAGGCCTCCGCCGACTTGGTGGTCAGTTGCCAGGTTTCGATGGACTCTCGTCCCGGCAGTTCCGTGAGGCGGGGCTCGCCCAACGGGTATTGTTCCTGGATTCGCTCGCGGACAGCCCGGGTCAGTCGGACTGCCGACTGGGACTCGTCTCGTACCCCCAATCGGCGGGCAATGGTGACCGTTTCACCCCAGAGGTCGTAGATGAACTTGTTGCGGCCGACGACACCCCCCGTCACCGGTCCGGCATTGATCCCCACCTGCAGCCGGAGCCGGGAGCCACGATCACGGTTGATTCGCTCGACAATGCGGACCAACTCCTGGGAAAATTCGACAACCCGGCTGGTATGGTCCGGACGCTGGACCGACAGCCCGCACACCGCGAGATAGGTGGCCCCGGAGGTTTTGACCTTCTCCACGCCAATCTGTTCGGCCGCGTCGTCAAACGCCACCACCAGGTCGTTCAGCAGGGCCAGTCCCCTGTCTTCCCCCTGGGTGGATGAGTACTCCGACAGACCCTGGATTTCTGCAAACAGCACCGTGACATCCCCGAAGTTCTGGGTCGCCACCGAGTCGCCGCCACGGAGTTTCGCCGCCGCCGGGGCTGGCAGGATGTTGAGCAGCAGCTCTTCGTTTTCGCGAACCTTCATCTCCAGTTGTTCGGTCTTGTCTTTGAGCCCGGCTGACATTTCGTTGAAGGCGTCGGCCAGGTCTCGGAACTCGTCCCGCGTTGAAACCGCCGCCTGGGTTCCCATTTCTCCCCGGGAGATGCTCTGGGCGGCGGAGGTCAGTGAGCGGACGGGAGCAAGAAAAAGGCTCGACAGCAGGAGGCCGAGCAGGGGGATCGTGACGGCAATTGCCGCCGACACAGTCACCACTTCCCGGGTGAACTTCCAGACCGGAGCATAGGCCTCGTCTTCATCCATCTCCGCCACGACCGCCCACCGCGAGTCCTCGAAATCGAGCGGTGTGTACGAGCCCACGACCCGCTTTCCCCGGTAATCGGTGTAGATTCCGGTTCCGGAGTGGCCGGCGAGAGCCTGGTTGACTGCTTCCGTCTCGACCGGCAGGGCCAGCAATGCATTCCCTTGGCGCTGGATCCGCTTCAGGACCGATTCGGGAAGTCCAGCCTCCCGCAATCGAGACATCATGTTGTCGTAGGGCTTGGGATCCCCCGTTGCCTCAGATTGTTTTCGGGATTCAAAGAGAGATCGGGAGAGGGTCCGCAGAGTCCGGTCCTTGCCCACCAGATAGACCTCCCCCGTCGCGCCCAGGCCTTCGCTCGACCAGTGAAAGTCTCCACTCACAATTCGGGCGAGTTCGTTGATCGGGAACTGCAGGATCAACACCCCGGCGATTCGGTTGTCGTGGTAGACCGGGCTGGCAATGAAGGCACTTGGCCGATTGAGAATCGGGGCGAAGCGTTCGAAATCGACGAAGCGGTAGGCATCCCGCTCACGCAGTCGACGGCCTGCCCGGAACAATTCCCCGAGGTGTGTCTCCGCGTACGGGCCGTTCGTCAGGTTGGTACCGAACTCGACCGTCTTGGCAACCGTGTAGATCAGGTTGCCATCCAGATCGGCGAGCATCACATCTTCGAATCCAAACGAGGCCGCAAACGCGGACAGGTTGTCATGAAATCGGGCGTGGACTTCGTCATATTGGGATCCGTCACCGCTCCGTTCGGTCTTGTGCTTGCCGTCGGGATATTCCAGCTCCGGAAACTTCGCGATGTAGTGGTACTGCAGATAGCGGGCCACATCGTCTTCGGGGATAAACGCCTCGTCAATCGGCGGTGTCTCAGAATTGCTCGCCAGCTTGGGCAAAAACGTATCCCGATAGAATTTGTCCAGATCCTGCGACTGCTCTGCGTCGAGTTTGTAATCTCCCCCCTGTTTCAGGGCCTGGAAGGCCTTTTCGAATTGCAGCAGGGCATTGATGCAGCCGGGGGCGGACGACAGATTGACGACCTGCCTCCGGGTGTTTTCGAGCATCGTCAGGCACTGGGTATGCCGGATGTTCCGCTGCCCTTCCATCGCGCTGAGAACGTGCTTCTCCAACGCCGTTTTTCCGCTTTGGTGGCCAATCCACGCGATGGGGGCACCCGCCAGCAGTGCCACCAGCAGCAGGAACAGGATCAGCTTTGACTGAATCGACAGGTTGTTCAGAAACGACATTGCGGAAAGAGAGGAGGCAAGAACCACGCACCCGGGAGAAACAGCCAGATCCTGATTCTAGGGAAACTCGGCAGTCGGAAACAGGTTGCCCCGACGAGATTTCCAGAACTCGCCCACGGCCATACTCCGTGGTGCCGATGAGCCGGTTTCCTCCGGCTGCCGGAACGGGCATTGGACCGGGAAACCGCACTTCCACTATTCTCCCGGCTGAGTTGGCCGAAGTTTCCCGTTCCGCACCGACCCGGATGCCTCATGACCACCCTGCCATCGTTTCCCGACGTCGAGTCTGCGTACGATGACGTCCGGAATGACAAGCTCCGACGCTGGTGGATCGTGGGCCTGCTGATGGCTCAGGCGGCTCTCCTGCACTTCAACCGTGGTGCTCTCCCTGCAGCCGGGACCGAGCATCTCATCCCGGAGGGGCTCATCACAGAGACCCAGATGGGATCGGTCTATTCGGCCCTGCTGATCGTCTACACCCTCTGCATGATCCCGGGAGGCTGGTGCATCGACCGGTTTGGACCCCGACGGGCGCTGCTGGGGATGGGTTTCGGCTGTGCGGCGATCATCCCGTTGACTGGGGCGACGGCCCTCCTGCCGGCCACGGCCCTGTTCCTGGCCCTGTGTGCGGTCCGTGGACTCCTCGGGATGTTTTGTGCTCCCATGCATCCGGGAGCGGCCCGATCAATCTCCCTCTGCATGCCCCATCGTGAACGAGGCTTGGCCAATGGTCTGGTGACCTGTGCCGCCGTCCTCGGCGCCGCGTCCACCCCGATCCTGTTCGGGTTCCTGATGGACAGGCTGACCTGGCCGATCGCGTTTGTCGTTGCCGGCCTCCTGACGGCCATGGTGACACTGGCGTGGCTTCAGGGGTCTCGTGGTCATCCGACTCTGCCACAACGCACGACGACCAAAGTTCACCGGGGACCCATAGAAGGGGTGCCTCAGGCGTCAGGTATGGCTGCCACCGGACTGGTACCCCCCAGTGGACTCTCGCCAGCGCTCATCAGCCTCGGGTTTCTCACGGTGGCCTATGCCGCCTACAGCTATTGCCAATACCTCTTCTTCGCCTGGAGCCAGTACTACTTCGACAAGGTGCTCGATCTGGGAACCGAAATTGGCCGGCGGAATTCGACCATCACGCTGCTGGGGATGGCCGCTGGCATGGTGGCGGGAGGCTGGCTGGCCGACCTGGTCCCCCACCGGGTCGGGCGATTCCCCGGGATGTCCCTGGTCCCCCTCGCCGGCATGGTGGCGAGCGGATTGTTCCTGCTGCTGGGGGTCAGCGTCGAGCAGCCCAATGCCGTCCTCGTGTGCTTCACCCTGTCGATGGCTTCGCTCGCCATTTGTGAATCCCCCTTCTGGGTGAATGGTGTCGCCCTGGGACGACGGCGTGGGGGGCTGTCGGGAGCCATCCTCAACACCGTCGGGAATGCCGGCGGATTGGTCGCCCCGATCGTCACCCCGCTCTTCAGTGACCACATCGGTTGGCGGGGAAGTCTCGCCGTGGCCGGTCTGATCTGCCTGCTGGGGGCGCCACTCTGGTTGATGGTCGATCCAGGGGAGGATGCCGCCGACCGGCGAGAGGAGTTGCCGGATGGATTGACCCCCTGAGCAGTCGATCCCGAGAATCTCACTTCGCCCCTCTTCGGCCGTCACCCCCGCCTGGTGGCTCCCCTCGGGGACCCTCTCCCGGCGGCACTCCCTTCACAGGATCGCACATGCTGCTTCGAATTCTGCTGGCCTGCGTGCCACTGGCCATCGTGCTGCGGTGGCTGGAGTGTCCCCCGCTGGTGGTCTTCGCCATTTCGGCCCTCGCGGTCATTCCCCTGGCCGAACTGATGGGGGAGGCGACCGAGGTCTTTGCGGCACGATTGGGGCCGAACGTCGGGGGACTGCTCAACGCGACTCTCGGGATCGCCCCCGAAGTCATCATCTGCATTCTCGGGCTGCGGAATGGACTTCACAATGTGGTGAAAGCCTCGATCACCGGCTCGATCATCGCCAACCTCCTGCTCGGGCTGGGATTGTCGATGATCTTCGGCGGCCGCAGGCATGGCTTCCAGCATTTCGACAAGCTGCATGCCAGCCTCAATGCCGGGTTGCTCATGCTCGCCTCCACCGGACTGATCGTCCCGGCCGTTTTCCACCACATCACGACCATTCACGAACAGCGGTTCAGCCTGGAAACTTCGGTCGTGCTGCTGGTGGTCTATGCCCTCAGTGTCTGGTTCACCATCCGGGGGGGACAGCAGCACTTCACGGAAGATACGACCCGCCAGAAGGTGCAACAGGCCGAGTCAGTCCCGGCCCGGGAGCACGGCTGGTCATCGGGACGCGCGCTGACCATCCTGGGGGCCGCCACCTTCACCCTCGCTCTCATCAGCGAGATTCTGACCTCACAACTCGAGCCCGCCTCTCACGCTCTCGGGTTGACCGAGACGTTCAGTGGGGTGATTCTGCTGGCCATCGTGGGGAATGCCGGAGAACTGCTCAATGCCGTCCGGTTTGCCCGCAACAACCAGATGGATGTTTCATTCAGCATCGCGGTGGGGGCCGGGACCCAGGTCGCACTGATGGTCGCCCCCCTGCTGGTCGTCATCAGCCAGTTCATGGGAACCCCCATGGACCTGGTTTTCAGCCCGTTCGAAGTGATTGCCGTCGCTCTGGCTGTCGTCGTGACAAACAAGATCACCGGTGATGGCCAGTGTCACTGGATGGAAGGGGTGCTGCTGGTGGGGGTCTATGCCATCCTGGGACTGGCGTTCTTCGATCTTCCGGAGCTCATCTGACCCAGCTCCGGACGGCGGTCTGTGCCGCCCGTTGGCCTACGGCAGGTACTGTCCGTTGACCAGTACCCGACCGGTGGTGGCATTCTGCGGGACCCAGAAGGCGAAACCGGTATCGGCTCCCGAGATGACGTTGTTCTGGTTGCCGAACAACTGCAGGGTGTTGTTGATCGACGAGAAGACAACACCGCGGTCGACCAGGCTGGAATTTGCCAGGTTCATCTGGTTGTTGTTGAAGGTCATCGTGCCGGGGCCGGTGAGCGAATCAAACAGGAATCCCGTGACTCCCCCCGTGCTGTCCTTCACGGCGTTGGACGTCATGGTGAACGACGGAGCAACCGCCGTGGCACGCAGGCCGACCCCGCCGCTGCCCGACATGTCGAACGCATTTCCGATCGCCGACACCTGTGTCGCAGCGGTTGTATTGAGGTAGGTCCCTGTCCCATTCCCCCCCATCAGCACGAAGTCGTTGTTGGTCAGCGCGAGGTTTGAAGAGGCGGCACCGGTATTCATGTAGGCAAACCCGGTGTTGCCTCCCCCCGTTCCCTGGAAGTAGTTCGAATCGACCGTGCCCGAGAGGCTGCCATTCCACGCGACTCGCAGGCCTGTGGTTCCCGCCTGGGTGGTGTTGAACTCGTTGTTCTTCGCCGTCAGGCTCAGGCTCGAGCCGGCCCCGCCCGCCGTGTTGGTGAGCAGCACGCTGTCGGTCGTCTTGTTCAGGAAGTAGCTGTTCTGGAACGTGTAGGTATAGGCCTGCAGGGCATTGAACTCGGCCCGGATGTTCGGACCGGCATTGTCCTGGAAGAGCGAATTCACGACCACAAGACCCTGGACGTTGGTTGCATCCACCCCCGCCCCGGTGGAATTCACCACCTGGACGTCATGCAGCACCAGCATGGTCAGGTCTTCGCTGTCGATCGCAGTGCCGTTTCCGTCAAACCGCATCGAGTTGAGACTGACGGTTTCCATCCCATCGATGAAAAATCCGGTCCCGCCATTGGCGATCGTTCCCCCCGAGGCAGAGTTGCCATTGCCCCAGACCACGAAGCTGCCGGTATCGTTGACCAGTCGCACCCCCTGGGGGGCACCACTGCTCGATATCGATTGCACGTTGACTTCGAGCGATGTCTTCTCGGCATCGAATGCCGTTCCGTTGAGGACCGAGATGGTTCCTCCCCGGTTGAGGTCGACACCGTTGGTTCCCGCGGGGTTGATCCGCAGTTTGCCGGCGTCGTAGGCCCGGACCCCGGTGTTGTTCTGTCCCGTGAGGTTGAGGGTTGAGATCGTTGTGATTCCGGTGTTGTTCTGCAGGTTGACACCTGCCGCTCCCCGGGTGTCGGAAGCAATCAGCCGATTGAAGTTCACACTGCCGGACGAATCCCGAACATCGACCGCCGACTGGGTTGTCAGCAATTCGTTGTTGATGCCGGTCGTCCCCTGGAAGCTGGCCGAGCCTTTCAGATTGGCGATCGAGACCCCCATCGCGCCACGTTCCGAAATCGAGATGTCGTCAAACAGCACCTGACCGGCGGAATCGAGACCGATCAGGGAGATCGCATTTCCTCCCGACTGCGCGATGCGCGTCAGCCCAGAGACGTTGGTCGTCGCACTGCCACCCTGCATGAGGATGCCCCCGGCCGCCGCCCCACGCACCGAGAGATTGCTGAAATCCATGCGACCGCTGGTGTTGAGGGTCTGGATGCCCCAGCCCCCGGCTCCGTCGATCGCCAGGTTGTGGACACTGGCATTGCCGACCCCATTCGCCACCAGGCCACTGCCGGCCGCATTGATCACCTGGAAGCCGTTGATTTCCGATCCGCTCGCCAGGGTGATCGCATCACCCGGGGCGTTTTGCAGGACCGGCCAGTTGCCATAGGCTCCGGCGGCGGTTGGCATCGCCATCAAGCCGAGTTCGGGGACCTGGACCCAGTGCCGGATTCCGCCCCCTTCACCGAGGATCCGTTCGCCGGGGTTCATCACCAGTTGAGCCGCACTGCCGGTCAGCACGGTTCCGGAGTGAACGAACACCACATCGGCCCCCAGGGCCTGGGCACTCGCCATGTCGTGGAAGGGAGACTCGAACGAGCCGTTTGCGACAGGAGCCGAACCACCCGACACGTGGGCGAAGCGGTATGCCTGGTTCGTCTTCGGATTGCGGGCGATCACGAGCTCATTCTGCCGCTGGTGAGTCGCCACCACGGTGTAGTTGCGGGTGGTGTGCTCTCCGAGCCGGCCCAGCGTGTCTCCCGGCTGGAACTTCGAGTAGTGCAGGGGACCGAGGGTCCAGGAAATCCCGGCAAAGGCTCTCGTTTCAAAAAACGAGTCGTACGTCACCTGCAGTTCGAGGTCGAGCCCCGGCAGCACGGCGGCTCGGGCGCGGGTCGAGACGCCGGGAATGTCGTGGTACGAGTTGTGGTAAAAGTAGCCGCCCCCATAGACCCGCAGGTCAATCGATTCGGCAATCGAACCCGGGACCGGAATGCCCGCTTCGAGGTCAACACCCTTCATCGCGGCATACCAGCCCCGATTCTGTGTGTAGACGAGGTTCTGTCCCGAGAATGCCAGGCTGCCCGGCACCATGTAAAGGGAGTCCTGATGCGTCTGGGGACCGACCGGCAGGTAGGCATTCCCCCGGACGTCAAAGTCGCTTCCATACGTTTCCAGGCTCAGTCCGACCTGCTGAAACAGCAGGTCGCGGGTGTTGTCGATGTCGTACCAGAGACTGCCGCCATACACCCGGTCGGTTTCCGGTTCGAAAAACCGGTATCCAAACCCGAGGTTGCCCCCCAGGCCGCCGCTGTTGGTGATCACGAATCGCGAATCGTTGAACAGCAACTGCTGATCGAACTCGTAATAGGGGAACAGCTCGATCGGTGTGACCGGCTGGACCTGGGGAATGCCCTGTCCCTCAATGTGGCCAATCCGGGCCTGGACTCCTCCCCCGTCGTCGGCACGGACTGCCGTTCCCGCAATCAGCAGCAACAACAGGCCCCAGCTGGCCTGCGCCAATGTGCTGCGGATCAACCGCCGGACTCCCGTGGTTCCCCAATGGAACTGGGAAGCGAAGGTGTTCTGGTTCGACATCGGCAGGGTCCGCGTCGGGGAATGGGAGGTGCAGGCACACCGTGGCGGGTGGGCATCGGAAACCGGCGTTGGCCGATCGACGAATGCGTCCGGAGGGGGAGAACTGCGGAAGGTTGGAGAAGGAAGGGCGACCAGGGAGGTCGTCAGAGTCCGATGCGGAACGCACCGGCAGGAGGGAGCGTCGGAATAACTCAAGAATGGCGGATGAGTCAACATCGGTTCGCGAGATTCGAGTCACAGATGCAGAGGCTGGCCGTTCTGGGAAGGTGGGGTGGCTTCTCGGCACGACTGGCCGACCCCGGGGCGATCGACGTTGCCGCCTCGTCCCGGAGGGGCCCCCCATCCCCGATCACGCCTTGAGATGGGGGGCAGTTCAAGGGAAATGGGTTCCTCCCGCGTGCCGGAAGGAGAGCGGAGTCTGTGGAATTTTGTTTGGTTTTATAAAGCGCAGGTTGCCGCCGGAGGGATGGGCGCGGTCTGGCAGGGATGACTGCAAGTCGTCTC
>Ga0315902_10004063_pt1 | contig 21425 bp, 13 predicted proteins | sample LakEriMetagenome_9_FD_203523 | JGI IMG/M metagenome (GOLD analysis project Ga0315902, IMG submission 203523) | Freshwater fungal communities from buoy surface, Lake Erie, Ohio, United States - Buoy 12 MA117 | ecosystem: Environmental > Aquatic > Freshwater > Lake > Lake biofilm | place: USA... | reverse complement strand
CAGAACAAGTACAACCCAATGCAGGAACGAATGGTACACTGGACATTTGTCAAGGAACAACAGTTACAGCAGCACAGTTATTGGCAGCGCTTAATGGAGCACCTGATGCAGGCGGCACCTGGTCACCGGCTTTAGCTGGAGCAGGAACGTATGCATACACAGTAGCAGCAACAGCTCCATGTGCAGTGAATGCTACATCCACAGTTACAGTATCAGAACAAACAGCACCAGATGCAGGAACGAATGGTACATTAACGATTTGTCAAGGATCAACAGTAAGCGCATCAGAACTTTTTGCAGCCTTGGGCGGCACACCTGATGCAACAGGAACATGGAGTAATGTTGGACTGGTATATACTTATGCGGTAGCGGTCGCAGGTTGCACGGATGCAACTGCAACAGTAACGTTAACCGAACAGGCGCAACCCAATGCAGGTTGGAATGGTACATTGGATATTTGTCAAGGCACAATGGTCACGGCAGCAGATCTATTCAGCGCCTTGATAGGAACTCCAGACGCAGGCGGTACATGGTCACCAGCTTTGGCAGGAGCGGGAACGTATACATACACAGTAGCAGCAACAGCACCATGTGCTACAGATACTGCGGCGGAGTTAGAACTTATTTTTTCTCCTTGTGAAATAATTATTCCAACAGCGTTCACGCCAAGTGGAGATGGGGTGAATGAAACATGGCAATTGCATGGACTGGACGAAAAGTATCCAAATAATAAGGTTTTTATTTACAATCGTTGGGGAAATCTTATTTATGAATCTACTATGGGAGATTACAAGAGTAATCCATGGGATGGTACCTCTGAGGGAAAGAAATTACCTGTAAGTTCTTTTTATTATATGATTTATACAGATACTCGAAATGAAGGAGAAGTACTCAAGGGTACGATTACAATAATTAAAGAAGAGTAAGGGACCTTATTTACACTTTCTTTATGTCGATATAAAATATTCATTAAATTAACGGGCAAGTATTTAATTGCCCCAATGAAAAATCTTATTGTAATATTTCTTTTTTGTTCCATTTTATCTGAAGCTTTTGCTATCAAAGGAGGAAATGGTAAAGCAATCGACAGGATTTTACATTGGGTAGATGATCATTCAGAAGATAACGTCTCGGAATGTCTTGATTCCCTTTTAAAAGCTGATCGGCTATCACAAAAAGGATTAGAAATAAAGTTTCGGGTAAAAGTGTTGCTTAGTTTAAGTCGCTTCAGTCTCGTGCGATTAAACAATCTTGAAAGATGTCATCTTTATCTTGAGGAGGTTCGGAAAATTGCTAAAGCAAGAAAAAATAATCCATGGATTCTCTCGCAATACCATAATGGGAGAGGTGTTATGTTTTTTCATGAACAATCAGATCGAAAAAGGGCATTACAAGAATTTAGAAAAGCACAGTATTTATGCAAAAGATTCTCACTTCCAAAAGATCCTTTGTTATTGAATAATTATGCTCTTGTGTTTTTATCATCTGATCAAGCAGATAAAGCATTGCGGTTATTTAATGAAGCGGCAGCTCTTTCAAAAAATTCCAAACAAGATGTTAGCCCTAGATTTGTAATTTCAAATGCACTCAATTTAGGAGTATGTTATATTTATTTGAATGATATTGTGAGAGCTGAGCAACAGTTTCGCAAAGTTCTCGAGATTGCAAAGAACACTCCTAGTTTGAATGATGATTTCGAAGCATTGGTATATTTAGGGGTTTTTCAAGAAGAGCAGGGTCTTACAGATGAAGCGTTGAGTTCTCTTAAGGCTGCTGAACAATTGTTGGTTTATTCATCTTCCTTTCAGATCAAGTCTTTGTTAAGTGAGTCTCTGGAATTAATCTATAGCAAAAGGAGAATGATTGAACTTGCTTATTACTATGCAAAAAGAAAATCATTATTTCTTGATTCATTGAGAGAGGTAAAGTTATCAGAACAGGCTTTTGCATTGGATTATAAATTCGAAGCACAGAAATTAAAGGATGAAAAGATTATTTCAAATCTAAAAAATGCTTCTGAAAGGCAAAATTTCAAATGGAGAATTATATTATTGATTACTATACTGTTATTTGTCTTGCTGGTAGGATTCTTCATTATTTACAGATTGAATAAAATGAAGGAGCTCAGCCGAATGAAGGCGGAAAAAGAGGAATTGGATAAAGAACGCATCCGTCAGCAAGCAGAAATTGACATTTTAAGAAAAGAGGAGGAGTTGATTTCTGCAAATATAGAGTTGAATGTTCGGAAAAATGAACTTTCTGATTTAAAGAGCAGGCTTCAGTTGCACCTAGATAAAAGTCATGATCCTGAATTTGACGATCTGAAAACTTTTCTTAAACAGGCTCAACAATCTGAGAAACGCGCTGGCCAATTGAAATATCTTGATCATGTTTTAAACTATTCTAATAGTGCGTTTTATTCAAATTTACGTTCTAAACATCCTAATCTAACAGATGATGAACTTAGGTTGGCAACGCTGATTCGACTTAATTTAGGATCAGAAGAATTATTGCAGGTATTTAATATCTCAATGAGTTCATTGATGACCAAGCGTTACAGAATGCGCAAAAAAATGTCCCTTACAAAAAATGTAGGATTAGAGGAATATATCATGATGTTATGAAGAATACTACTTGTATTTTGAAAGGAAATTACCCAGTTGTATATCGCTATTTGCAATCTCTAACTTTTTTCTCAATCTTGTTCTGGCTACATTTATACTATGGGCTGATTGACCAGTAATGTCAGCTATTTCTTTGGTACTCATATCCATTACTAAAAAAGCGCACAAACGTTTTTCATTTAATGAAAGTCTATGAAAGTCTCGTTCAAGGTTCGTATAAAAATCGGGATTGATTTTATTGAATCGCAATTCAAATTCATCCCAACTTTTATTATTAAGTGAATAGGTAAGCTCGTTAATGGTAGATTGAATTTCATTTTTTATTTCTCCCTCAGTTTGACTGCTTAAGTGTTTTAACTTTTGTTTAATATTAGAGATGAGATTGTCTTTTTCAAAAATATGCAGTGATTTTAATGTGACTTCTCTTTCATTACTTTTTAATTCTAGAGAAAGTTTTTCTTTTTCCAATAACATGCTCTGAGTCTCTAAATCTGAAATTCTTGCTCTATTTCTAATTTTTAGAAGAATTACAAAGGCAATTGAAAGTAGAAGAGTAAGCAAAAGGATAATAACGGTGTATCGGAGATTTTCAGTTCTTCTTTGATTAATGGATTGTGTTCGCTCCATCTTGTTTTTAAATTTTAGCTCTTGAATTTTCAGCGAACTTTCAACTGCCAATAATTGCTTGGATATTTTTGAAAAATCGATACTGTCTCGGTAATTGATGTAGTTTTTTAATGCTTCTAAGGTAGGCTCATTTTGACCGATTTTTTCTAAGATTTCAGCGTATGTTTTGTACACAAACAGTTTTGAATTAGCTCTCTTTACAGAATGGATATTTTTTAAAGACAATAGAATGTTTTTCATCGCTTCATTCGTTTTGCCTTGGTCTGAATAAAATCTCGCTAAAAATGAGCATCGTTCTGCTTCGTCATCTTTTCCTTTAGATAGTTGGGCATAGTAAAGTGATTTTTTTAGACTCGTTTCTGTTTGTTGCGCTTTTCCTTGAATTAAATGACAGATTCCAATATTGCTATGGATGATCGAGTGCTGACGATAATCAAAGTTTTTTTTACAATAATAGGATGCTAAATTCAGATTTTTTAAGGAGGAGTCTAGATTGCCTTCGTTCATAAGGCTAACTGCGTAATTATTTAGTATATATCCAGCATGAAAATTTGTTTTTTCATTACGCGAAAGACTATAGGCCTTCTTAAAATAGGAAAAGCTTTTAGAAATATTCGTTTTGGATTCGTAATACAGCATTCCCATGTTTTCGAAGTAAAGAATCTTGACACGCATATCATCACTTTTTCTCGATTCTAACTCGATGCGTTGAGCTGCTTTTAAAGCCAGTTCATAACTAGTGAGGTCGAAAAAGTAAAAAAAGGAAAGCTTATCCAAAATGAGTGCTTTTTCAAATGTGTTTCGATTATTCAGTTTCCGAATTTTATATTCGAGTGTCCGAATTACTGTCTCAGGAGATTTGTCAATGTTTAATTCAGCCCAATTTAGAAGTTTCTCAATAGGTGATAATTGCTGACAATGCACAAGAGAGGTGACAAATATTGAAAGGAAGAAAAGTATGTGTTTCATAAATCAACTATCTGAATCCAAGATTGTTTGCAGGCAAGTAAAATGCGCTACTGAAATTCTAAAAACAATTCTTTCTAAAAGTAAAAGATTATTAAAGTGAAAAGATATTAAGATTGAATTTAATTTATACAAGAATAATACATTGTTTTAAGCATGTCTATTAATTGTCTATAAACATATTGTTTTCTGAAAGATTTGTCGCTATAAATTTGCTGAAAATTGAAACCACCTACCATGAATAAATTCTCAGGAACTTTTAAAGGACTATTATTTTTTTTCTTTTGTGGAGGATTTCAGAATGTCACTATTTCTCAAATAACAGATGCATTTTCAACACCGGGTACATACACATGGACTGTTCCTTCCTGTGTAACATCCATTACTGTAGATGTTTGGGCAGGTGGCGGCGGTGGCGGCGCTGTTTGGTCACAATTCACATCTGCTAGTTCCGGTCCAACTTCATATGAAATTTGTACAACCGCAGGTGGTGGAGGTGGCGGTGGTTATGTGCGCCGTGTATATACTGTGACTCCTGGTCAGCAATATACCATAGTCGTTGGTGGCGGAGGCAATGGGGGTACGGTTAATTCAAGTGGGTCAAATAGAGCTAACAATGGATCTTCCGGAGGGAGCAGTACATTTTCGGGTCCAGCTACTACAATATCAGGAACTTTAACTGCATTTGGCGGATTGGGTGGTGGAGCTGCAAATTTTAGTGTAAGCTGCTTGGGTGGTTGCAGTGGTGCTGTTCATCAGGGTTCAAATGGTAGCGGTGGTAGCGGTGGTAGTGGTTCAAATGGAACAATTACTTTTACAGGTGGATCAGGTGCTACTGGAGTTCACAGTGGTAGTACAAATGATAAAAGTGGCGCTGGCGGAGGAGGAGCTGGAACATTATCAAATGGAGGAAATGCAACAGGTACAACTACTGCGGGAACTGGAGGGACGTTGGGTGGTGGTAATGGAGCAAGTGGAAATGTACAAGCATTTGGAAGTGGATATTTAGGAACGAATGGACTAATAGGTAACACACTTGGAGGCGGAGGAGGAGGAGCTTCAGGGCACAATCGTCAATCGAATTCTACAACATCCAGATCGAACACTGGTGGTAACGGTGCCAGAGGTGAAGTGAGAATTACTTACGCTACACCAGGTGCAGACCTAGTGGCGAACGGTATTCGACTTGCACCTACTGGTCCGCAATGCAGCGGTACTGTATTGAATTTCGATTCTAATCCAACAGGTGGTAATGGCAGTTACGTTTATTCTTGGAGCACAACTCCTGCCTCCACAACAAGTGCAACAGATCTATTTAGTCCTAACCTAGTGAACAATGGGTGTGTTGATGTAACCTACAGTGTAAATCTATCAGTTACAAGTTGTGGTGTAACTACCACTCAAACATTTACACCGACGATCAAGCCGGTTCCAACAATTAGTCTTGGAGCAACTGTGAACTGTAGTGCTGCAACAGTTGTTCCGAGTGGTGCATTACTTTGCGGGGTGGCTTGCCCTAGTTGCTCCTACTCATTGCAATCATGTAGTGGGTGTCTTGCGTCATCAACCCCAGTTGGAACCATAAATACATCTGGTACGGCTTTTACTCTGTATGGCGCATCTTCGGCTGGATTTTCAGCCACTCTTAATAGTTGTTCATCTGGGGTGCAATCATTGAATTTGATGGCGGCACCCTATAATTGTTCTACTCCATTAGCTGCCGAGTTGGGGGGATTTTCTGTAAAATGTCTTGACGGTGCAGCTCGACTTGATTGGGTGGTTCTTTCTGAATTCAACAATAGTCACTACACTATAGAATATTCTTTGGATGGTATTATTTATGAGAATAAAGCCATCATTGAGGGGAATGGAACAATAACGGATTCCCGGTCTTACTCATTTACAGATTCAAGACCACCCAAAGGTGTCTCGTATTACAAATTATCTCAAACAGATTTCGATGGTAAAACTGAAAATTTGGGAGTTCTACTTTTTGATTCTATGTGTGATAAGGAAGAAGAACGTTTAATTATCTACCCAAACCCAACGGATGGAGATGTCAATATATCCTTTTCGCATGATCGCAGTGAAGATTTTTCGGTAAAGGTATTTAACGCAATGGGACAATCGGTAATTCCAACAGTAGAAGAAGAATTTACAGATAAAGGATTAACAATGCTTAAGGTGAAAACAATTGAATTATCTAAAGGCATATATATCATTAAAGTTGTTATTGGTGAAAAGGAGTTTATTGAGAAATTAGTTGTAAAAAAAATAGCATAACTTTTGGCACTTTTTCAATACTTTTCTTCTGGTAAATTAATGTTGTATTTTGGCAACAGAAATAAGAAGGAAAGTAATTCCTTTTTTGTTAGTTGATAGATTGTCTATGTTGTGTCTATATAGATGGTTATCACAAACATCTCTTTTGTGCTTTCTTTGCTAAATAACCCTTTTTAATTATTAGCAATGAAATTGTTTAAGGTTAATCTCGTACTGTTTGTCTCGATTATCATTTTTAAATGTGACCGTTCAATTGCTCAATCACAAGTCTACGCAACCCCGGGAACATATTCGTGGACAGTTCCACCATGTGTTACTGAAATAACGGTGCAGGTTTGGGGTGGCGGCGGTGGCGGCGGGTCTGTTTGGTCACGTTTTAATAGTGTTAGTGGAAATGGTAGCAACTGTGAACAGGGAGACGAGATCTGTGCAACTGCCGGAGGTGGGGGAGGCGGTGGATTTGCAAGCAGAACTTACACGGTGGTTCCAGGCCAAGTATACAATATTACTGTTGGTGCCGGTGGGATTGCTTCGGTTAATTCTAGTGGAGAAAATAGAGCGAATAATGGTGCTGCTGGAGGGAATAGTACGTTTTCTGGTCCGGCAACTGTTGGACCTGGAACACTAACTGGGTTTGGAGGTTCCGGTGGTGGTGCTGCAAATATCGTAAGGAGCTGTAATTTTGGTTGCAGTTTTAATCACAATGGGGAAAACGGAGCTGGAGGAACGGGTGGAGGCGGTTCTAATGGAACGGCCATGTTCAATGGTGGAAATGGAGCGACAGGAGCACACAGTGCAAGTACCAATGATAGAAGTGGTGGTGGCGGTGGCGGTGCCGGTAGCAGCGCTAATGGAACGAATGGAGGTCTGATAGCTGCAGGAACTGGCGGTAACGGCGGTGGAGGGAATGGCGGTAGCGGGATAAATCAATCTTATGGTAACGGTTTTTTTGGAACGAACGGTAATCCAGGTTTAGCCATTGGCGGTGGAGGTGGTGGCGCGGCCTCACACAATAGAAATTCATGCAATTCGAGTGGAAACAATCATCAATCCAGAGTTGGTGGAGAAGGGGCAAGAGGTGAAGTTAGAATCACTTACAATGCAGGAACTCAGCCTACACCATTATTTGATCCCATAGCTCCGATTTGTGCAGGTGACAATCTTTCGCCTCTTCCAATAACATCATTGAATGGTATAACAGGTTCTTGGTCACCTGCTCTGAATAATACAATTACTACCAATTATACCTTTACACCGGATCCTTCTAACTGTGCGAGCACAACCACGTTGATGATAACCGTAAATCAGCCAACAACAACTCCAGTCTTTGATCAAGTAAACCCAGTTTGCACAGGCGCTACCTTACAACCTTTGCCAAACAATTCGACGAATGGCGTGACCGGGTCTTGGTCACCTGGGATAAATAATCTTTCAACGACTACATATACATTCACCCCAAATGCAGGACAATGTGCACTAAGTGCTTCAATGACAATTACGATAAATTCTGGAACTGTGCCAAGCTTTGATCCTGTTGGACCGTATTGTATCGGTGCATCAATTCCTTCACTTCCATCGGTCTCAAACGAGTTGATCTCTGGCACATGGAGTCCATCCATTAACAATACGGCCACAACTACTTATACTTTTTCTCCATCCAGCGGACAGTGCGCTACAACTGCGCAACTAACTGTTAATGTCGGCCCACCAGTCACACCAACTTTTGCTGCAATTTCTCCTCTTTGTGTTGGTTCTTCGGTTAATCCTCTGCCAACGACATCTCAGGAGGGAATAGCGGGAGGATGGAGTCCCGTATACGACCAAAATAATTCAGCTGTATACACGTTCACACCAAATAGTAATCAATGCGCCAATACAACCACGTTATCGGTTTCTGTTAATCCTTTGACAACACCTTTGTTTCAGCAAGTCCCGTCTTTATGTCAAGGCGATCCAATTTCACCTCTCCCAACGACTTCTTCTAATAACATTATAGGTTCATGGAATCCACCTGTGAATAATTCTCAAACTACTAACTACACGTTTACACCTAATTCTGGACAATGTGCTGCAACGGCCACTATGACAATCAACGTAAACTCGTTATCCGAAGTACCGGTTTTTGATCCTGTTCCAGATGTTTGCCAAGGAGCTAATCCACCAGTATTGAGTTCTATTTCAATCAATGGTATTCAGGGATTATGGTCTCCGAATGTCTCTACAAGCAACATTGGAACTGTAACATATACATTTACTCCTTCGCTAGGCCAGTGCGGAACAACCGCAAATCTTGATATTACTGTTGTTTCACCTGTTTCACCTGTGTTTACTCAAATTGCTCCTTTGTGCCAGTTTACGAACCCTCCAGTTTTAGGTAATCTGTCGAATAATGGAATTACGGGCTCTTGGGATGCTGCCGTTTCTTCAGCTGTTTCTGGGAATCAGATGTATACATTTACACCGTCTTCTTCTCAATGTGCTAATAATTTTACAATGACCATTCTTGTTAATGCACCGCCTGTAATTAATGCAGGGCAGGATCAAGTTGTTTGTGATGGAGAGCAAGTGATTTTGAACGCATCTGGGGCATCGGTTTATAATTGGAATAACACGGTTGTAAACAATGTTCCTTTTACACCTTCGCTTGGTTCGATTGCATACACTGTGACAGGAACAGACTTGAATGGTTGTTCATCAACAGACAACTTAATTGTTTCTGTAAATCCTATTCCTAATGTTTCAGCAGGTAATGATGTCATAATTTGCGAAGGCCAACAGGCGGTATTGAATGCTTCAGGCGCAACGTCTTATACCTGGAGTGATAATATTTTAAATGGTGCAGTGTTTACACCAAGTGCGGGTGTATATGTGTATACTGTTACCGGTACGAATGCTTTTGGCTGCGTAGATTCGGATAATATACAGCTTACAGTAAATGATACACCTAATGCCTTCTTTCAGATTGATAATGTCGGATGTGTCCCGTATACAGTTGAATTGGAAAGTATTTCTTCAAGTGGAAATTGTGTTTGGGAATTGTCTAATGGTGAATCATTGACTGGTTGTTCCGTGGTTACTACACTTTCAAATCCAGGTTGTTATGATGTTACTCTAACAGTTGAAAGTAATGGATGTTCATCCAGTTTTACAGCAAATAATGTGCTTTGTGCTGAAGACTTACCTGTTGCAGAATTCAGTTATCTTCCAGGACAAATTACAACGCTAGATACAGAGGTTGAATTTTCAAATTACTCCCAAGGAGCAAATACATATGTCTGGAATTTTGGTGATGGTAACTTTTCATCTGATTTTGACCCTTCACATGAGTTTCCCTCCGAAAATGCTGGTGAGTATCAGGTTGTTCTCATTGCGACATCTGCTGCAGGATGTGTTGATACTGCATTTAGTATTATTTCAATATCGGAGGAATTAATTTTTTATGTTCCGAATGCATTTACTCCAGACGATGATTCTTACAATCCGGTTTTTATACCTGTTTTCACTTCTGGCTTCGATCCTCAGGATTATCATTTGACTATTTTTAATCGTTGGGGAGAAATTGTCTTTGAATCATATGATTCGGAAGTTGGTTGGGATGGAACGTATGGAATTGGTTCAGAAAAAAAAATCTGTCAGGATGGTGTATATACTTGGATGATACAATATAAATTATTAAAAAATGACGCATCAGCCGAGGTTGTAGGGCATGTTAATTTGTTAAGGTAAGTAAACAACCATTTGTCTATGAATTGTCTATAGTGTTATTTTGGGATGTTGGTAATGTATAAAGTTAATTTACTAAAATTATAAAACTACTCCTATGAAAGCATTGAGAATTTTATATACTGTTTTCTTTTTAATTGGATCACATGAATCAATTGCTCAAACAACAGATGCATTCTCAACACCGGGAACATATACTTGGACCGTCCCTCCCTGCGTGACCACGATAACTGTTCAAGTTTGGGGCGGCGGTGGCGGTGGTGGTGCTATTTGGTCGAGATTCGATCCGACGCAAACATCAGTTACTTCAGATGAAATATGCACAGCTGCAGGTGGAGGCGGCGGTGGTGGTTATACTACAAGAACTTACACAGTAGTTCCAGGGCAAAATTACACTGTTGTGGTTGGTGCCGGAGGAATAGGAGGTATAATAAATAATGCGCTTCCTTCAAATAGAGCTCAAAATGGTTCAGCTGGTGGTAACAGTACTTTTTCAGGTCCGTCTACAGTTACCCCAGGCACACTAACTGCCCTAGGTGGTAATGGGGGTGCAGCAGCCAATATATTAAGAAACTGTTTGGGTGGCTGTAGTGGAGCTATACATCAAGGTAGTAACGGTTCAGGGGGCTCTGGTGCAGGAGGATTGAATGGAACATCCACATTTACGGGTGGAAATGGCTCTGCAGGTGTGCACAGTGGAAGTACAAACGATAGAAGTGGTTCTGGAGGCGGTGGTGCAGGCTCTTCAGGAAATGGAGGGAATGCAAGCTCTACAACTGGTGGGACTGGAGGTAGTGGTTTTGGAGGTCCTGGGGCAAATGGAATTGTTCAATCTTTTGGAAGCGGTTATCTAGGAACGAATGGAAACAATGGTACTACTATTGGTGGGGGAGGAAGCGGTGCATGCGGACACAATAGAGGTGGTAATAATAGCTCGCACAGAACAAATACAGGTGGTAACGGTGCCAGAGGTGAAGTGAGAATCACTTATACGGCTCCTTTTTTGACAATTCCATCATTTGATGCGGTTGCGCCAATTTGCAGTGGAGACCCTTTGTCACCATTGCCAACAACTTCAACGAATGGTATTACGGGTAATTGGGCTCCTGTCCTAGATAACACTGCAACGACAACTTACACATTCACTCCTACTTCAGGACTTTGTGCGAATACAACTACATTGTCCATCACAGTTAATCCTCTTCCTACAATATCAACTCAACCTCAAGATATACCTATATGTGAAAGTGGAAGCGCTACGATGACGGCTAATGCTACAGGTGGTTCTTATCAGTGGCAGTATTATGATGGAACTTCATGGATTAATGTAGTCAATGGAACACCTTCTGGTTTTACATATTCTAATGCTACAAGCCCTTCACTTGATATTACAACCTCTAATGCACCAAATACAGCGCCATGCCTTGCTCCCCAATTTAGATTGTTAGTTGGTTCAACCCCGTGTCAGATTATTTCCAACACAGCAACGGCTACTGTAGTTAGGGCTACTAGAATTGCTCCAATTGGACCTCAATGTAGCGGTACTCAGCTCAATTTCGATGCATGTCCTGCTGGTGCAACCTACTCATGGGGTGTTGCCCCTCCTGTTGGGACATCTGCAACGCCTACTTCGGGTGCAGGACAAACATTCTCATTTGTTCCAACAAACACTACTGGAACAAGTCAGAGTTTTACAGTTAATTCATCAGTTACATATCTCGGTTTGACATGTTCTCAAGTTTTTACACCTACAATTAATGCGGTTCCAAACGCAGGAACGAGCGGCAGCGTGAGTGTGTGTTCATCAGGTTCGAATATAAATTTATATAGTTCATTAGGTGGCTCTCCTGCTGCAACAGGAACATGGTCAGGAGGTCTTTCTGGTGGTTATCTTGGTGCCTATGATCCTTCAGTTCTCGGTTCTGGAACCTATACTTATACAATAGCAGGTGCTGGTTGTGCAGATGCTACTGCAGATGTCGTTGTCACTGAGGTGGTAGCAGCAAATGCAGGAACAGATGGTTCAATTGCTGTGTGTGAGACAAGTGGATCAGCAGTAGACCTATTTTCTTTGATGACGGGTGAAGACGTTGGAGGCACATGGATTCAGCTTACAGGAAGTGGAGGTACATTCATTGCAGGTGCAGGAACATATACTCCAACAGCTGGTTCAACAACAAGTACTTTTGAATACTCAGTCATTGGAACTGCACCTTGTCCGAATGATGTGAGTGTTTCAACGGTTACAATTACAATAGCACCGGATGCAGGAACGAATGGTACAGTAACGATTTGTCAAGGATCAACAGTAAGCGCAGCAGAACTTTTTGCAGCCTTGGGCGGTACACCTGATGCAACAGGGACATGGTCACCGGCATTGGCTGGAGCAGGAACGTATACCTACACAGTAGCAGCAACAGCACCATGTGCAGTGAATGCCACATCCACAGTTACAGTATCAGAACAAACAGCACCGGATGCAGGAACGAATGGTACAGTAACGATTTGTCAAGGATCAACAGTAAGCGCAGCAGAACTTTTTGCAGCCTTGGGCGGCACCCCTGATGCAACAGGGACATGGTCACCGGCATTGGCTGGAGCAGGAACGTATACATACACAGTAGCAGCAACAGCTCCATGTGCAGTGAATGCTACATCCACAGTTACAGTATCAGAACAAACAGCACCGGATGCAGGAACGAATGGTACAGTAACGATTTGTCAGGGATCAACAGTCACAACATCAGAACTTTTTGCAGCCTTGGGCGGCACACCTGATGCAACAGGCACCTGGTCACCGGCATTGGCTGGAGCTGGAACATATACCTATACAGTAACAGCAACAGCACCATGCGCAACAGATGCAACAACACAGGTAGTAGTTACGGAGATTACTGCGCCAGATGCAGGAACGGACGGTACACTAACTATCTGTCAAGGTAGCACAGTCACAGCAGCGGAACTTTTTGCATCCTTGGGTGGAACACCTGATGCAACAGGCACCTGGTCACCGGCATTGGCTGGAGCAGGAACATATACCTACACAGTAGCAGCAACAGCTCCATGTGCAGTAAATGCTACATCCACAGTTACAGTATCAGAACAAACAGCACCGGAGGCAGGAACGAATGGTACATTAACGATTTGTCAAGGATCAACAGTCACAGCAGCGGAACTTTTTGCAGCCTTGGGCGGCACACCTGATGCAACAGGGACATGGTCACCGGCATTGGCTGGAGCAGGAACGTATACCTACACAGTAGCAGCAATAGCTCCATGTGCAGTGAATGCTACATCCACAGTTACAGTATCAGAACAAACAGCACCAGATGCAGGAACGAATGGTACATTAACGATTTGTCAAGGATCAACAGTCACAGCAGCGGAACTTTTTGCAGCCTTGGGCGGTACACCTGATGCAACAGGCACCTGGTCACCGGCATTGGCTGGAGCAGGAACGTATACTTATACGGTGGCAGCAACAGCACCATGTCTAATTGATGCTAATTCACAAATAGATCTTACAACAACGAATTGTGATCTTATTATTCCATCAGGTTTCACACCTAATGGGGATGATGCAAACGATGAATGGGAAATTATTGGATTGGATGACCAATATACAGAAAATCAAGTTTTTGTTTATAATCGTTGGGGTAATCTATTGTATTCATCTCAAAAAGGCAGTTACTCAACGTCTAAATGGGATGGTACTTTTGAAGACAAACCTTTGCCTGTTGGATCTTATTATTATTTAATTTACCTAGATTCATCCAATCAAGATAATGTTCTTAAGGGAATTGTTTCAATAATTAAAAAATAGTAGGGAATGATGTTAATTTTTCGGTTCAAAAAAAATGGATTTTTTTTATAAAATTTTATATTTCAGGAATTTGTTTGTAAATTTGCGCCGCGTTAACCTTACTAACTGTTAAGTTCTTTTGAATTATCACGAAAGACTAAAATTTTAAAACGTATGAAGAAACTACTCACTGTTTGTCTAATTTTTGCCATAAGTATGTCTTATGCGCAGCAAAATCCCCAGTACAGTCAATACCTTCGTAACCAATTCATGATTAATCCTGCTGCTGCTGGAGTTTATGATTTTGTTGATGTAACGATGAGCGGTAGATGGCAATGGCTCGGATTTGACGATAGTCCGCGGACAGCTTATTTAAGTGGAACATTTGTTTTGGGCCAGCGAAATAAAGTTCGATATAATCCCGCTTTTAGAACAAGTAGTGGTCCTGTTAAAAGTCCAGAGGTTAATACAGGTAAATTAAAGCATGCATTGGGAGGTCAGTTAGTTGCTGACCAATATGGTGCGTTTAGAAAAATGAATTTTTCTGGAACATATGCATTGCATTTGCCTGTTTCAACGAATTTTAACTTATCTTTTGGAGCAAAGGTAGGCTTGTCGAATAATACATTTTTACAAGAAAAGGCAGTTGTATTAAATCCAAATGATCCTTACTCTGCTTATGCAGGTGGAGATGCTGAATATGATCAGTTCATTAGCAACCAATCTAGCAAAATGATTTTGGATTTAGGAGCTGGGTTGTACTTATATTCTAAAAAAATGTTCTTTGGAATTGCAGCGGATAATTTATCAAGAGATTTTGTTGAGTTTGGTACAGGTACTGCAAATTTTAATACCCAAATGCACTTTAATGCTACAGCAGGAGTTAAATTGACTATGAATGAAAGTTTAACATTGACACCCGCTATTTTGGCAAAATATATGAATCCTGCACCACCATCAATCGAAGGCTCTGTCGTACTTGAATACAAAGAATGGTTATGGGGAGGTTTGTCATACCGACATACTGATGCAGTTGTTGCTATGGTAGGTTTAAATGTTAGCAATAAATTCAAGTTTGGCTACTCTTACGATTATTCTATTTCTAGATTTAATCAGGTTAGTTCAGGGGGGCATGAAATAGTCCTTGGCCTAATGCTCGGAAGATAATTCAAACAACACACATTATTTAAGTAAAAATTCTATGAACAAACTTTTATTTGCATTACTTGTATTGGGATTAACTTCTACAGTTTCTGCACAAATTTGGGATTTTGATGGGGTGAAAAAGTTGCCTGGATCAGTAAATTCAGAATTAGAGGAAAGTATTCCTGTGTTTTCAAAGGATAGTTCTATACTTTATTTTATTCGATCATTCGATGAAAACAATAAAGGCGGAAAATTAGATCAAGATATTTGGGTGAGTACCCGCCAAGCTGATGGTTCTTATTCTGACTGTAAAAATTTAGGTACACTTAATACTAAGTACAACAATGGAGTTGTAGGTATTAGTAGGGATGGAGGGTCATTGTACCTTTTGGATACGTATGAAGGAAAAAAGGACCTTGTTAAAGGTATTGCAGTTTCTAGAAAGCGAGGTTCTGACTGGGAATCACCTGTCAGAATTGAGATACCAACATTGGACATTGAAGGAGATTATTATGGATTTCATGTAAGTGATGATGAAACAATTATGTTGATTTCATACAAAGGACCAAGCACATTAGGCGAAGAGGATTTATATGTGAGTGTCAAATCTGGTTTAGGATGGTCTGCCCCAACTAATTTAGGAGCGGATATTAATACAACGGGTTTTGAAATGTCTCCTTTCCTATCTAAAAATATGGATACACTATATTTTTCTTCAAATGGTCATGGTGGGCAAGGGGATGCAGATATTTTCTATGCTGTAAGAAAGGATCTTTCATCTTGGACAAGTTGGGATAAACCGGTAAATCTCGGTCCGAAAATTAATTCTCCAAAATTTGATGCTTGTTTTTCTTACAATGGAAATTCAATCTTTTGGGCGAGTAACCGTGACGCTGAATTAAGTGATATTTACACAGCAACTTTTATTTATCCGCCAGCTCTTGTGGCATCTTGTTCTGCAATTGATGCAACGAAGTATGAAGGTACTGATGGTTCAATCACGGCAACTATCGAAGGAGGTGCCCCGCCATATACCTTTTCATGGTCCAATGGTGTTACTGATAAAGATTTGATAAATCTAGTGAAAGGAGAGTATACCTTGACAGTTAAAGATTCACGAGGTAAAACGGCTACAACTTCATGTACTGTGAACGAACCGGCGCCACTTGAATTGCCTGTAATTACGGCAACAACTTACAAGAATGTTGAATTCATGCATTATTTTGAATACAATAAAAACAAATTGTCAGTTGACAAAGGCACTTTGAAAAAATTTGTAAAATCTGTTGAAGATCAATTAAAAGCAGGTCGTCCAACCATTACAATTAATGTATACTCTTCTGCGTCAAAGGTTCCTACAAAAACGTATGAAACAAATGAAAAATTAACGCAAATCCGTGCTGAAAATATGAAGTACGATTTGTCTACTTATTTTGAAAGCAAAGAGGCATTCAAAGGAAAAGTAAATGTGGTTATCGTATCAGCTATCGTTGATGGACCCGACTATGTTGAGGATGCAAAGTCAGTCAAAAAATACCGTCCATATCAGTTTGTTGGACTTAAAACTGAGTAATTTATAAAAATTGAATACAAAAGAAATGGGCTGGTGAATCACCAGCCCATTTCTTTTTGAATAAAATCAATTGATTCTTAGAATATTTCGTTTGCAGCGAAATGGAATTTCCCTTCGATTTCTGCATTTTCATCTGAATCAGATCCGTGAACGGCATTACGTCCTTTTGATTCAGCATAGTTTTTTCTAATTGTTCCTTCAGCAGCTTCAGCTGGATCAGTAGCACCAATCAATGCGCGGAAATCAGCAACTGCATTGTCTTTTTCTAAAATAGCAGCAACGATAGGGCCTGAAGTCATGTATTCTACTAATTCACCATAGAATGGTCTTTCTGAATGGACTTCGTAAAACTTCTGAGCTTGCTCAGTTGTAAGTTTTGTGTATTTCATTGCTTTAATTTCAAATCCTGCTCCAATAATCATGTCAAGGATTTTTCCCATGTGACCATTTTCGATCGCATCAGGCTTCAACATTGTAAATGTTCTGTTTGTTGCCATTTTTATTTTTTTTTGTGTCAATTTTGCCGCAAAGATAATCATATTCTGAAATCAATGGGGTAATAACTGACGCAAGTGTCTGTCTAGGTGATTCTTCTATTTTGTTGATGATTATCAAGTTTTTATATTGTGCTTTCAGTTAACTTTTGCTTAGTTTTGTCTGAAGATGGAAGATTTGTACGCATTTTTCAAAGGAATAGATCCAGTTGTTGCTGCATTAATCGCTACAACATTTACTTGGTTACTGACAGCTGCAGGGGCTGCCTTAGTTTTCTTTTTTAAAACGATGCATAGAGGAGTGTTGGATGGAATGCTTGGTTTTACAGGAGGAGTAATGGTAGCGGCAAGTTTTTGGTCCTTGTTGAATCCTTCTATCGAAATGTCTGAAAAAATGTATCCTTCAATGCCGTGGATGCCAGCTGCTGTTGGTTTTTTCGCTGGAGCAATATTTCTGTTTTTTCTCGATAAGAAATTGCCGCATTTACACATTAATTTTTCAGATAATGAAACAGAAGGTGTAAAGACACAATTGCACAAAACTGTTCTGCTCGTTTTAGCCATTACCCTGCACAATATTCCGGAAGGTTTGGCGGTAGGAGTTTTGTTTGGAGCCGCAGCAACAGGGATGGATGGGGCAACAATTGCTGGGGCAGTGGCATTGGCAATTGGCATTGGAATTCAGAATTTTCCGGAAGGTTTTGCTGTCGCAATGCCTTTAAGAAGGGCAGGGGCATCGCGTTGGAAAAGTTTTTGGTACGGACAACTCTCTGCAATTGTTGAACCTATTGCTGGTGTTATTGGCGCAATAGCTGTTATCTATATGCAACCAATTTTACCTTTTGCGCTCGCATTTGCAGCTGGCGCAATGATCTTTGTTGTGGTAGAAGAGGTGGTCCCGGAAACACAAAGAGATAAATATACAGACGTTGCTGTACTCGGATTTATTGGTGGTTTTCTCGTAATGATGGTCTTGGATGTTGCCCTCGGATAATTTTTTTTTAAAAAAGATTTGGTAATCTAAAAATAAGCTGTAATTTTGTCTCATTCAAAGATACAACATCTGTTGTAGTTTTTGGGTTTTATAGTTTTAGCATGGTTTAGCAGAAAGAGCAACAAGTTTCAATAGAATTTGTTGCTCTTTTTGCTTTGTTACATTTCTTTCGATTAATTTCAAACTTTTAAAACCTAAAAATGAAATTATTAACCATCATTTTACTCGTATTTTTTTTGATTGGAAATGCTATTTCGCAAAGTCAAGGAATTGCTTATACTGCGGTTGGTAAAGGAGCTGCTACAACATTTGTAAATGATTACCATGCTCTCGGGATTAATTCATCAGCACTAGGATGGGGACCAGAATACAAGGACAAGCATTTCACTATGGGAATGACTGAATTTGGAATGGGTATTTATTCTGATTCAATGAATGTCGATAAACTGCGGAAACTTTTTAAGGCTGTGCGAAATGAAGTAACAGGTAAAAATCAAGATCCTGCTGCTTGGCAAGAGCAAAAACAGTATGCTACAGACTATCTGAATAAAGGTGTTAGCATGTTTGCTGATTACAATTGGTTTGGATTCTCTTACCAAAACAAACGTTTTGGAGGAATTGCAGTGAATATTCGAGAAAATTACCAATGGTATTCTCAAATGAATAGTGAATTGACCGATATTTTATTTAAAGGTAAACTGTCTAATTATTTTGATTCCCTGACAATCAAAGACGCAACTGGAAATGTATCAGTAATAGCTAATAACACTAATCTTTCTCAGGATACTATGAATATGGTTGTTCAAGGAACCATTTCCACGCCTCTCATGTTGAGTAAAATATCAAACGGTTCTGATATTCGATTCCAATGGAACCGCTATTACAACATTGGATATGGTCGAAAATTATTCGGAAAAGATTCACTTTTTGAGATTTATGGTGGTGTTGGAGGTCGCTATATACAATCGATGGCGATGTTTGATATGGTCTCGAACGATGATGGATTCTATGTTTACTCATCTGTTTCTCCAAACTTTAATATTGATTACGATTCAATTGTTGCTTCTCTGAACCCTTCCAATTTCATTGAAAAAGGGAAGTTGTTGCCTTCTGTTGTGGGAAGTGGTTATGGAATCGATCTTTCAGCAAGTGTTATCTTTTTTGGTCGATTAAAAGTGGCAGCTGCAGTGAACAATATTGGACAAGTGACCTATTCGAGAAATGTTTACAAGGTGAGGGACACGCTTGTTGCAACCCTGGCAATCGATGGATTAAGCGAATACAACGTAACAAAAGCAGTGAATGAATTTATGCAGCAAGGAGGGTTGTTTACGTTGGAAGGACAAGAAAAACATGTGGTTGTCAATGCCTCTAATTTTCGTTTAGGTGCAAGCATCGATCTTGGGAAAGTAGCAAAAATTGGATTTGACCTGGTGGCACCTTTTAATAGAGATTTGCCGGGTAGTATCGTAAATCCAATCATTTCGTTTGGAGGTGAAGTGAAGCCTGTAAAATGGTTGGCCATTAGCGCTGGGTATTTTGGCGGTGGACTCTATCAAAACAATATTCCCGTTGGTATAAATTTCTCTTTTGGGGAAGGAAAATACGAAATGGGTGCATCTTCTTACGATGCTTTGTCCTTCTTCAAAAATGAATCAAATAGTATTTCGGGAGCCTTTGGATTTGCCCGTGTTCATTTTTGATAAAATCTAAGGAGTAATTCACGCATTTCATTCAAGATAAGTGCTGTAGCTCCCCAAACTTTTTTTCCCTCTAAATCAAAATAGGGCACTTCTTTCAGATATGTTCCATTGGTCAATGGTATTTCCATGGTCGAAATGACATTTTCTTCTGTTAAATCGAATAATTTAAATGACACAATCTCTGCTACTTCTCTTTCATTGGGAACTAATTCAACTATTTCATCATGAAAAAATAAAAAAGGGCGAACGATGAAAGAGCTTACTGGTATAAAAACAGAAGTTAATTCACCAAGCAACTTGCCTTTTTCGACAGGAATGCCAATTTCTTCGTAACATTCGCGGCGTGCTGTTTCCTCTAGGTCGATATCCTCAGGATCTCTCTTTCCGCCCGGGAAACTCATTTGTCCACTGTGTTTTCCTTCGTATTCTGTGCGCTGAATGAGCAGGCAATGTGGAATGTCATTTTTTTCAAAAAGTACTATAGCCACTGCAGATTCACGAATAGAAGCCTCAGCATCCCAGTTTATTTTTTTTCGATCAATTGGGGACATTGCCGTATGCGCAGACTCGCCCGGTAAGCCCTTTGAAATTTCAGTTTTTATTTGATCAACAACTATTTTCAAACTCATAGATAAACGGAGCGAAGAATCTTTAAAAAATCGTCATGCAAATAGGCGAGGGGTTCTCCATTTCCAAAAAATTGAAAAACAAACTTTCCTTTATTTGTATCGATGGCTCCGATTTCATATATCTGAACAGGATCAGCTAAATCAGAATTAACTTTTATTATTTGATAACAAAGCGGTAAACCACTTTTCGTTTTACTCTGTTTACGAATGGAGGTAGCGTAATTGGATAAACTTTTTTCCCTAGAATAGATGTAATGATCCATTAAAACGGTAAGATCAGAGCTTACTTCATAGTTGCCTTTGCGTATAGAAATGATGTCATTTGGTGTAAAGAGCTCGACAGAAAAATAGATATTCATTGAAGGAATACTGTAAACCTTGGAATTATTTTTCATCACAAATTGACCACTGTAATTAGATTCCTCAAAAAAATCTGACAATTTGAAATGAATTTCATGAAAGGTCTCCGTTTGCAGTTTGACTAAGTTGTAGCCGTTTTTGACGAAAGAATGCTTTGCTTTTCCATCAGAAGGTTTAACACAACCACCTAAAATAAATAGGACAAAAATGCTTGCTAATTTTAACTTTCGAATCATTGTTTAAAAGTAGGCAAATGAAATTAGAAGTTCAAACGAAAGAAAGTTCCATGCGTTCAAAGAGTTCAAAAGTTGAAGAGATGAAATCAAAAATTTTACCACAAGGGCGCAAGGTTAATTTTGATTCTCAAGATGTTGAAGGCACAAATTCAGAAAAAGCCGATGGCTTTTGGAGCTAATAATGCATGATTTTGATAATGTAAAAGATCCTTCTTTGTGTCTTAAAAAGGGGTTTTAATTTTCAATAAACTAGTGCCTTTGTGGT
>Ga0315902_10004056_pt1 | contig 21449 bp, 21 predicted proteins | sample LakEriMetagenome_9_FD_203523 | JGI IMG/M metagenome (GOLD analysis project Ga0315902, IMG submission 203523) | Freshwater fungal communities from buoy surface, Lake Erie, Ohio, United States - Buoy 12 MA117 | ecosystem: Environmental > Aquatic > Freshwater > Lake > Lake biofilm | place: USA... | reverse complement strand
GTCGGTAGTGATCGCCGCTTCGGAAGTTTGAGCCAATTGGTGCGCAGGCTTCAACTTTCTCGTGACGGGCGACAAGGATCTCCCGGTGCTGGCCGCGACCTGGTCCATCTCGTGCCCGGCCGACTTTTGTGCACGCTTCAACCCTTGAAGAACCATCGCCGTCGTCCTGGCAGTGTGGTCACGGGCACGTTGAGGGCGATGAGCGTGATGATCGGGATGGCGGTGGGGACCGTGGCCGGTCTGGTGGCAGGCCCGACCTTCCATGCCGAACTGATCTTTCCGTACGCCGCGGCGGCACTGGAAGCCGATCTCTACCGCGGTGCGACAGGACTGGATCCACAGCCGCCACCGATGGGCCGTGCTTGCGAGACGGGTGAGGCCTGGTCGCACTAAGCCCGGCTGAGCCCGGATCTGATGGAGCGGGGCTTGAGGCGACCGCGCAAGTGCACCGCATCCACCGAAGGCACAGCGAGGCTGTGACGCGTGACCCGGCTGGGATGGCGCTGCGCGCCGCATGTCCGGCATGCCCCCAAGCGGCTCCAGATACGGGGTCGAGCCGGGCGCGGAAGCGTACGCATCAACTCGCGGCGCGCCGGGTCCGGACTCGGGGCGCCTGATGCGACCTTTGAGGGGGGCGCGGCCTCGGTTCTGGGGGTGGTATCGGGCTTGCTCGTGGCCTGTCGGGATTGCGAAGGGCGTTTGAATTTCCTATGCTCAGGCTGCGCGGGTACTGACCGATTACTTCGACCCTCTGGCCAACCACTTCATCGATGCCCTGATGGCGGTCCGCCCGGGGTACGGCCGCGCGCGGGCAGCTTGGGCCTACCCGTTTGCCCTGGGCGCGCTGCTGCGCCACATCAGCGATACCCGCGTGGGCCAGCTTTCAGGGGGTCTGAGCCAGCGCAATGACCCGCAGGCCTCTCCCCTGCTGATCCGATTCCTCAGCGCCAGCATCAATGCCGTCATGCCGGTGCTGCCCGACGGGCGCCCACTGCGCGCGTGAAGCCCCGACGACCAATCCCCAACCGAGACCAGACCATGAAACGACGCATCTTCCAGACATCGCTGATCGCGACCACCCTTGCCTTGGCGGGCCTGTCGGGCGCGCACGCGCAGCAGACCATCCGGCTGACCGCGGCTGCCGGACATCCCCCTGTCTTTCTATGGGTCAAGACCGTCGACGAGGTGCTGATTCCTGAAGTGGACAAGCGGCTGGCGGCCGCCGGCGGCAAGTTCAAGATCGTATGGACCAAGGCCTGGGGCGGCACGCTGCTCAAACTGGGCAGCGAGTCCAAGGGGGTGGCAGACGGGGTTGCCGATCTGGCCATCGTCAGCACGGTCTTCGAGGCGCCGAAGTTCCCTCTGCAGAACGTCAGCTACTTCACGCCCTTCGGCTCGGACGACATCGCCTTGGTCAGCCGCACCATTGCCGAGTTGCAACAAAAGATTCCGGCGATGGGGGACGCCTGGACCAAGAACGGTCTCGTCTATCTGGGCGGCATGGCACTGGACACTTATCACGTTTGGACCAAGCTTCCCATCAGCAAGCTCGCGGACCTTCAGGGCAAGAAGCTGGGAGCGCCCGGGCCGGCGGCCAACTGGGTCCGCGGCACGGGCGCGGTTCCCGTCGCCGGTACGCTGAATTCCTACTACGAGGACATCAAGTCCGGCGTGTCCGACGGAGCCGTGGTCTTCGTCACGGGTGCCGGTGCGGCCAAGCTGCACGAGGTTGCACCCTACATCACCAAGATCAATTTCGGCGCGCAGTTCGCCGGGGGCGTTGCGATCAACAAGTCGCGATTCGACCGCCTGCCTCCGGAGGTCCAGAAAGCCTTCCGCGAGTCAGGTGAGGTGTGGGCACAGGCCTACGCGGCAGCCCAGTCCGCGGCGGTCAACGCGGCGCTCAAGCGGATGGTCGATGCCGGGGCCAAGGTCACCGAGCTTTCCGATGCCGAGCGCAAGCAGTGGGCCGATTCACTGGGCCCGGTGGCACGCACCTGGGCCAAGGACAGCCAGTCCAAGGGGCTGCCAGCCAATGAAGTGCTTAACGCCTACATGGCGGCACTCACAAAAGCAGGAGCCAAGCTGCCCCGCGACTGGACGAAGTGAATGCGACGGGGCGAAGTGAACTTGCCTCAGGACGATCCGCCGGATGCCTCCCGACCGGGTTCCCCCCGGTGGGAGTGGAGCTCCTATGGCGGCGCGTTGCCGCTCGGACTGCACCGGCTGACAAGTGCCATGAACGCCCTGGGCACGCTGTGGATCGCGCTCCTGATGGTGCTCATCAACGTCGATGTGGTGGGGAGGAATCTCCTTTCCCGGCCGCTGGACGGAGTGCCTGAGATGGTGGCGCTGTCCATCGTCGGGATCGTCTTCCTGCAACTTGCCGACACATTGCGAGAGGGGCGGTTCACCCGCGCCGACGTGCTGCTGGACCGACTCAAGGGCAGCCAGCCGGCGATGGCCGATGTCCTGCATGCGGCCTTCCATCTGGTCGGAAGCGCCGTGATGGTGGTGATCCTGTGGGCCAGCTGGGACCCCTTGGTCCAGTCGATCCGGATCCAGGAGTACATCGGTGCAGTGGGAGCCTTCCAGGCGCCCGTGTGGCCGGTTCGTCTGATCACGCTGCTTGGCCTTGCGGTCACAGCGCTGTGCTACGCGCTGTTGGCGTGGATGGACCTGAGCCGGTGCTGGCGACGCCGTGGGAAAGGACGCTTGGCATGAGCAGCGTCGAGATTGCTCTTGGCTCTCTGGTTCTGATGCTGGTCCTGATCTATGCAGGCATGCATGTGGCGATCACGCTCGGGCTGCTGAGCTTCGTGGGGGTCTGGCTGATCCGCGGTGATGTCGGGATCGCCGCCAACCTGCTGGCTCAGTCGGTCAGCGACGCGATCGCGAGTCACATCTTCGGCGTCGTGCCTCTGTTCGTGTTGACCGGGTTTCTGGTGGCGGTTGCGGACGTTGGCAAGGACGCCTTCGATGTGGCGAATCAACTGTTTCGTCGGCTCCGGGGAGGCCTGGGGGTCGCCACGGTGGCCGCCAACGCCATGTTCGCAGCCATCACCGGGATCTCGATCGCGTCGGCTGCCGTGTTCTCGCGAGTGGCCGTGCCGCAGATGCTGCGCTTCGGCTACCAGCCGCGCTTTGCCGTGGGCGTGGTGGCCGGCTCCTCGGTCCTGGGCATGCTGATTCCTCCCAGCTTGCTGATGATCCTCTACGGCTTTCTGTCCAACCAGTCCGTGGGGGATCTCTTCACGGCCGGTATCGTGCCAGGCCTGCTACTGGCCTTTGCCTACGCGGTCCTGATCGTCTTGATGGCGACCTTCTTTCCTGACAAGGTCAGGATTCCGGGCGCGACCGATCTCGCGGACGACACGCCGCTGATGGGCTGGGGCGAAATGGCCATGAAGACCTTGCCCCTCGTTGTCCTGATCGGTTCGGTGCTGGGCGGCATCTACACGGGAGGGTTCACCGCCACGGAAGGCGGGGCAGTCGGTGCCCTCGTCGCAATGCTCATCGCCGTGGCCCGACGCAAGCTGAATTGGCGCAGCCTCTGGAGCGTGCTGACCGAGACCGGCCATGTCACCGTGGCGGTCAGCTTTCTCATCATCTGCGCCAGCGTCTACACCCGCATGCTCGCCATGAGCGGCACGCCCCAAGCCCTGGTGGGCTGGATGGCCGCCATCGGGGTGGGGGTGGAGGTGTTCCTGCTGCTGTATGTCCTGCTCATCATCGTGCTTGGCACCGTGATCGATTCCTCTTCGATCATGCTGATCGTGCTGCCGCTCATGCTTCCCGTGGCCGAGCAACTGGGCCTGAACCTGATCTGGTTCGGGGTGGTCACCGTCGTGGCGGTGGAGATCGGATTGCTCACGCCACCTTTTGGCTTGAGCGCCTACGTCGTCCGGAGTTCGCTCGGACCGACGTCGCCCATCAAGCTGGGGGACATCTTCATCGGCTCGGCGCCCTTCACCCTGACCATGCTGGGCGTGCTGGGCCTGCTCATTGGCTTCCCTTCGCTGAGCCTGGTGTTACTGGCCCGATGAGCGGTTGAAAGGAAGCCCGATGGCCCCTTGATCCGACCCGCTGAACGGCTTCACCGGCGACCGCACCGCCAGCGGCCGCCTGTCACACCGACTCGAACCCCTCGAGCACGTTGACAGCGTTCACGCCGATGTCGGCCACGGCATAGCCGCCTTCCATCACGAACAGCGTCGCACGGCTCAGCCGGCCGATGGCTGCACCGATGCGCAGGTAGTCGTCGTTCACCAGCCTGAACTCGGAGATCGGGTCTTGCGCGAAGGTGTCCACGCCCAACGACACCACCACGAACTCCGGTCCGAAGGCGGCCACCTCGGCGCAGGCGACCTCGAGCGCCTGCGAATAGCCGGCCCAGTCCGTGCCCCGCGGCAGTGGGAGGTTGCGGTTGAAGCCCAGCCCGGGACCCTCGCCGCGTTCATCGGCGTGGCCCAGGAAGTACGGGTACTCCTCCCTCGGGTCGCCATGCAGCGACACGAACAGCACGCTGGGGTCGCGATAGAAGATGCTCTGCGTGCCGTTGCCGTGGTGATAGTCGATGTCGATGACCGCCACCCGGTCTGCGCCCGCATCGCGCAACGCGCGCGCCGCAATGGCGGCGTTGTTCAGGTAGCAGTAGCCGCCCATGAAGGCCGCGGCGGCGTGGTGGCCGGGCGGCCGGCACAGCGAGAACGCTGCACGCGCACCGTCGCGCAGCCGCTGCGCGCCGGTCAGCGCCACGTCGGCTGACGCGCGCGCCGCCTGCCACGTGCCTGCGGTGATGGGCACTCCCGCGTCCATCGAGTAGTAGCCCATCTTGCCGTCGATGTGCAAGGGCTCCCGGTCGCCGCGCAGATCGCGCACCGGCCAGACCAGCGGCAGCGCGTCGTGGTGGCGACCCAGCGCCGACCACTCGCTCCAGGCGTTCTCCAGGAACCGCAGAAACCCCGGAGCGTGCACCCGCTCGATGGGCGCCATGCCAAACGACTGCGGCGGCACGACCTCGCCGAGCGCGCGCGCCTTGACGCGCTCGAGGATCATGTCGATGCGCGAGGGCATCTCGAAGCACGGCTTGAGGGTGCCGTCGATCAGTTCGGCCGTGCCGTGGTGCTGACGATGCAGGTCGGTGTGCACGGTGATCATGGTGGCGGGCTCCTGATGGCGCTTGCTCGGGGCCCATTGTGATCGCCGTCGATGCGGGTTGCGTGGCGGCGGACGTCAAACCGGCGCTGCCCACCTGGGCCGCGCTTGGCCTGCGCCGGTGCCTGCTCAAGCGGCCGCAGTACCTGACGGACAAGCAGCAGATGAGCCTGCGCGGGTTGCTGGGCTACGACTTGAAGAGCGTACGGGCCTACCTGCTCAAGGAAGAATTCCAGCTGTTCTGGGAGTACGTCTCACCGGCGTGGGCGGCCAAGCGCTTGGCAAGCTCCCGGAGCCGAAACTCGCCCACAGATTCTTCTGACGAAGCGAATCTCCTATGCCCCCCTGGGGAGGAAGGCGCCCGTCCCAACTCAGGGAGGCAGAGGATTCAGGGTGAGCGCCACGGTGCGCAGGTAGATCTCGCTGTAGGCCTCAAAACCAGAGTCGATGCCCACATGAAGCCAGATGCCGCCCTGCGCATCGGTCTGGGTCAGGAGCAGGGGCGCAGGCCCCAGACTCTTGGCGGCGAATTGCCGCTGCGAGCAGGTGCTCACCGCGTTTGCGATATGACCCAATGCCTGGGATTGGGTCCCCCCCACCGACTGGTTGCCGCGGTCGAGGTTGACCCGGTAGTAGCCATCGTTCTGGAGCTGGGTCAGGGGTTCCTGCGCAGTCGCACCCGCATGAACCGTCACCCCCTCGCCAGGCGGACCCCCGACTCCGACACAGCCTGCGGGTGCATCCGTGACGAAGCTCACCGCAAAGCCCACCTTGTAGGCTTGCAGCGGTTCAAGGCCCGTCAGACGGCACTTGACGTAGATGAAGAGGTCATCGCTGCGGTTGGTGCCCGACAGGCGCCACCCCTGGCCCTGAAAGGGCACGGGCAAGGGCGCGCTCGCCGAAATGGGGTCGGGCGGCGCCGTGCGGGCGGTGTAATCGGCTGTGGCCCCCGTGCACACGGGATTGGCGGCGAAATCCACCATCACGGTGACCGGCGCCACTGGCGCTGCACCTCCACTTCCACCGCCACCGCAAGCGGCCGTGGCGAGCACAAGAACCATGCCCGCGCACCTGCATGATGCGAGCACCAGCATCCGCCTTGACAAGAAACCGAATGCACTCATCACAAGCATTTTGCAGGACTCAAAGGCAGCACCCTCGAGCCGTGAAGGCTGGACGCGGTGCAGTTCGGGGCCGTGCTGGCGCCGTTCGGTCTTGAGCGCCTCGAAGCGGCGAGATTGCAGGCCGGGCTACCGCTGCTGCTGCGCCGCCCTCACCTCAGCCCGCACACACTCCATCAGCTCGGCCTTGAGCTCCGAGAAGGCCGGGGTGGTCTTCATCGAATAGTGCCTGGGGTGCGGCAGGTCCACCGTGCGGTCGAGCTTGATGCGGCCCGGGCGCGCGCTCATCACCACGGTGCGGCTGGCCATGAACACGGCCTCGTCGATGTCGTGGGTGACGAAGAGCACGGTCTTGCGCTCGGCTTCCCAGATCTCCAGCAGCAGCTCCTGCATCAGCTCGCGCGTCTGGTGGTCCAGCGCGCCGAAGGGCTCGTCCATGAGCAGGATGCGCGGGGCGTTGGCCAGCGCCCGGGCGATGGCCGTGCGCTGCTGCATGCCGCCTGACAGCTGCTTGGGGTAATGAGCCTCGAAGCCGGTCAGGCCCACCTTCGCGATGAAGCCGTGTGCGGTCTCGAGCTGCTGCGCGCGCGGCAAACCACGCTCGCGCAGGCCGAAGCAGACGTTGTCGAGCACGGTCAGCCAGGGGAAGAGCGTGTAGCTCTGGAACACCATGCCGCGGTCGGCGCCGGGGCTGTCGATGCGCCGGCCGTCGAGCAGCACCTCGCCCGCGGTGGGCTGGTCCAGCCCGGCCACGATGCGCAGCAGCGTGCTCTTGCCGCAGCCGCTAGGGCCGAGGATGGTGAGGAAGTCGTTCTCGGCGACGGCCAGATCGGTGGCCTGCAGCGCCAGCGTGCCGCCGCCCGCGCCCGCGAAGCGGCGCTCGACGCCGCGGATCTCCAGGATGGTCAACGGACACCCTCCAGCCAAGCCAGAGCCACGGAACCGGCTCTGACGGGCCGTCGGCGAACGGCCCCCTCGGGGGGGTGCGAGCGAACGCGAGCTTGGGGGCTCATAGCCTCGCCCACGGGAACAGCCGCCGGTTCATCGCCTTGAACAGCAGATCACTGGCCAGCCCGATGACGCCGATGACGATGATGCCGAAGATGATCTGGTCGGTGGCCAGCAGCGCCTGGCTGTCGGTGATCATGTGGCCGATGCCGCTGGACGCCCCGATGAGCTCAGCCACGATGACGTAGGTCCAGGCCCAGCCCAGCACCATGCGCAGCGTCTCGGCGATCTCGGGCGCGGCGCCAGGGATCATTACCCGCCACACCAGGGAGCGGTCACCCGCACCCAGGGTGTAGGCGGCCTCCACCAGATCGCGCCGGGTGTTGCCCACGGTCACCGCGATCATCAACACCAACTGGAAGAAGCTGCCAATGAAGATGACGGCGAGCTTCTGCGCCTCGCCGATACCCGCCCACAGGATGAGCAGCGGAATGAAGGCGCTGGCCGGCAGGTAGCGGGCAAAGCTCACGAAGGGCTCGAAGAAGGCCTCGATGGGCTTGTAGGCACCCATGGCCACGCCCAGCGGCAAGGCCAGCGCCGCGGCGATGACGAAGCCGCCCACCACGCGCCACACCGTCATGCCGATGTCCTCGGCAAAGCCCATCTGCGTCAGCAGCGTCCAGCCCGACTTCACCATGGTGATGGGGTCGGCCAGGAAGGTCTTGCTGACGAAGCCGCCCAGCGTGGCCACCGCCCAGGCGGCCACGAAGACGACGAAGAAGGCCACGCCCAGCGCGATGCGTGCGCCGGGCGCGACAGGGGTCAGGGGCTTCAAGGGCGCTTCGACGCGGTCACTTCAGGAACCGCGTGTCGGCCAGCTTGCCCATGTCGGGCAGCGACTTGATGATGCCGGCCTCCATCAGGATCTCGGCGGCCTTCTTGCTGAACTCGGCGTGCTCACCCGAGAAGAACTTGGCGTTGGCCTCGCGGTCCTGCCAGCGCAGGTACTTCTGGCTGCCCTCGAAGGCTTCGGCGGTCTGCTTGACGTCGGCACCCATGATCTCGAAGCTCTTCTTGGGCTCGGCCTTGATCATGGCCACGGCATCGAAGTAGGCGTCGGTCAGGGCCTTGGCGGCCTTGGGGTTCTCGGCCAGGAACTTCGGGGTGCAGCCGAAGGTGTCCATGATCATCGGGTAGTCCAGCGTGGTGGCGATGATCTTGCCAGCCTCGGGCTTGGCGCGCACGGCGCTGAGGAAGGGCTCGTAGGTCATGGCGGCGTCGATGCCGGCAGTGCCCGCGATCATGGCGTTGGCGGCGGCCTGCGGCTCGAGGTTGACCACCTTGACGTCCTTCAAGCTCATGCCGTTCTCGCGCAGCATCCAGGCCAGGGTGAAGTACGGCGCCGTGCCCGGCGCGCTGGCCGCCACGGTCTTGCCCTTGAGGTCCTTGATGGAGTTGATGCCGGGCTTGACCACCATGCCGTCGGCGCCGAAGGACTTGTCGAGCTGGAAGATCTGCGTGGTGGCCACGCCGTTGGCGTTCCACACCACCCAGGTCTCCACGGTGGTGGCGGCGCACTGGATGTCGCCCGAGGCGATGGCCAGGTGGCGGTCCTTCTGGGGGATCTTCTTGATGCTGACGTCCAGGCCGTGCTTCTTGTAGATGCCGGCCTCCTTGGCCAGCGTGAGCGGGGCAAAGCCCGTCCAGCCGGACATGCCGATGGCGACCTTGGTCTCCTGGGCGGAGGCGGCGGTGCCGAAAGTGGCCAGCGCAGCGGCGGCCAGGGTGAGGAGCACGGAAGTCTTCTTCATGCCAGTTTCTCCGGGAGTTCAGGGCGGAAATGCCAGGGGTGGGATCAGCGGGGTGCGGCGCCGGGCCGCGGGTACAGAAAACGGAGCATGCCATCGACCCGGGCCGCCCAGCTTGCCTCGTCATGGGCGCCTTCGGGGTCTTCGACGTAGGCCAGTGTCGCGCTGTCCCAGCCGCGCGTCATCAGGGCTTGCCTGAGTTGCCGCGCCGCCGGCAGCGCCTCCTCGCCCTCGCGGGCGCCCATGTCCAGCCACAGGCGCGGGCGGGGTGAGGGCGGCGCCTTGAGCGTTTCCAGGTCGCGCAGCGCGAAGCGCTCATCCCACCAGACCGAGGGCGAGACCACCAGCGCGGCACCGAAGGTATCGCTGCGATGCAGCGCCAGCCACAGCGACACCAGGCCGCCAAGAGACGAGCCTCCCACCGCCGTGCTGGCCCGGTCCGTCCGCGTGCGGTAGCGCGCGTCGATCAGGGGCTTGAGTTCTTCCGTCAGAAAGCGCCCGTAGGCCGCCGCGCCGCCGCCCACCGTCTCGGCCCGGCCGGTGCCCGTGCGCTGCGGCGGCAAAGTCATGCGGCTGGGGGTGTAGTCCTGCACGCGGGTGGCCACGCTGTCGACGGCGACGATGATCGGCGCTTCGATGAGCCCCTGCCCGGCCAGGTGCTGCGCCGTTTCATCGACCATCCACTCGGCGCCCGCGGACTCACCGTCGAAGACGTTCTGGCCGTCGTGCAGGTACAGCACCGGGTGGCGCCGCGTGGTGTCGGCCGCGTACGCGGGCGGCAGCCAGACCTGCACATGCCGCGGCGCGACGTGGGCCGAGGCGATGCGGCCCAGGCGCTCGATCGTACCGGTGCGCGGCCAGGCCACCGCAGCGGGCTCGGCGCCGAAGGGCCGGGCGATGCGGGCGCCCGCCTCGAGACGGATCGCATGGTTGCGTCCCGGCTCCCAGCCCTGGTCCGGGCCCTGGCCCAGCCGCTCGATGCGCGCCTTGTAGGCCACCGGCTGGTTGCCGAAAGGCAGTCGCTCGAAGCGGATCTCCAGCCCGTAGCGCCCGCCGCCGATGGGCCTGGCCATCAGCGGACGCTGCCAGGACAGGGGCGGGTGACCTCCCCGCAGGCCCAGGGCATCACGCGACGGATCGAATCGCCCGGCCTCGATTTCGGCGCGCAGGTCGATCTCTACCGTCAGTACCACCTCCGCCCGCGCCGCGGCGGCGACGGCGCCCAGCAGCAGCCCCAGGGCCAGGGCGCAAGCAAGGCGCCAGCTTGGCCGGCAGTGCGCGCCCATGGCGGAACCCATGGCGACGCAAAAGCCGGGATTCAGGCCGGCACCCACAGCGTCGGCAGACCGGGCAGGGCCTTGAAGACCTCGGACAGCGCGCCTTCCCGCACCGCCTTGGAGGCACGCTCGATGTCGGGGGCCAGATAACGGTCCTGCATCATGGCCAGGCACTGCTCGCGCAGCAGTGCCTGGGCGGTCTCCAGCGGAGCCGAACTGCGCAGCGGCCGCAGGAACTCGATGCCCTGCGCCGCAGCCAGCCACTCGATGCCCAGGATGTGGGCCACGTGGCCGATCATGGGCTGCAAGCGCCGCGCGGCGAAGGTAGCCATGCTCACATGGTCTTCCTGATTGGCGCTGGTGGGCAGCGAGTCCACGCTGGCCGGGTGGGCGAGCGACTTGTTCTCGCTGGCCAGGGCCGCGGCGGTGACGTGGGCAATCATGAAGCCGCTGTTCAGCCCCGGCTCGGCGCACAGGAAGGGTGGCAGGCGCGAGACGTTGGCGTCGATCAGCATGGCGATGCGCCGCTCGGCGATCGCCCCCACCTCGGCAATCGCCACCGCCATCGCGTCGGCGGCCAGGGCCACGGGCTCGGCGTGGAAGTTGCCGCCGGAGATCATCTGCCCGCCATCGGCGAACACCAGCGGGTTGTCGGTCACCGCGTTGGCCTCGCGCAGCAGCACCAGTGCGGCGTGGCGCAACTGGTCCAGGCAGGCACCCACCACCTGGGGCTGGCAGCGCAGGCAGTACGGGTCCTGCACGCGGTCGTCGCCCTCGCGATGCGACGAGCGGATCTCGCTGCCCTGCAGCAAGGCGCGGTAGTAGCGCGCCACATCGATCTGCCCGGGCTGGCCCCGCAGTTCATGGATGCGTGGGTCGAAGGGGCCATCACTGCCGCGCGCGGCGTCCACCGTCAACGCACCGATCACCAGCGCCGCCTCCAGCACCGGCTCGAAAGTGAACAGCGCGTGCAGCGCCAGCGCAGTGGACACCTGCGTGCCGTTGATCAGCGCCAGACCCTCCTTGGCGGCCAGTTCCAGCGGCGCGATGCCGCGCGCGCGCAGCACCTCGGCTGCCCCCTGGCGCTGACCGTCGACGACGAACTCGCCCTCGCCCAGCAGGGCCAGCGTCATGTGCGACAGCGGCGCCAGGTCGCCCGAGGCGCCCACCGATCCTTGCGAGGGGATGTGGGGCACGAGGCCCGCGTTGAAGACGTCCAGCAGCGTCTGGATCACCACCGGCCGCACGCCCGAGTGCGCACGCGCCAGGCTGGCCGCCTTGAGCGCCAGGATGAGCCGCACCACGGGCGCGGCCATCGGCTCGCCCACTCCCACGCTGTGCGATCGGATCAGGTTGCGCTGCAGAGCCGCCAGATCGTCGGCGCCGATGCGCGTGCTGGCCAGCTTGCCGAAGCCGGTATTGACGCCGTAGACCGGTGCATCACCCGCCGCGGCCCGTTGCACCACCGCCGCACTGGCCTCGATGGCCGGCCAGGCGGTGGGCTCGAGCTTGAGCTGCAGACCGCCTTCGTGAAGGGCTTGCAGGTCGTCGAGGGTGAGACGGCCGGGTGGGAGGATCATGGGTTGGTCTGGTCGATTCTTTGAGAGTTGGAGACCTCGCTAGCTCGGGAGGGCGGGGCACAGTGCGTAGCGAAGTAAAGGAGGAGCGGCGGGCTTCAGCCCGTCGCGGGGGACATGAGCGGAGCACTGCGCCCCAGCCGCCCTTGCCCGCGATACACAGGCCAGTCAAGCCGAAGTCACCATCGGCAAATCCAGCCCCCGCTCCCGCGCGCAAGCCACCGCATCCTCGTACCCCGCATCCGCATGCCGCATCACCCCCGTGCCCGGGTCGTTCCACAGCACCCGCTCGATGCGCCGGGCCGCCGCGTCGGTGCCATCGCAAACGATGACCACGCCCGAGTGCTGCGAGTAGCCCATGCCCACGCCACCGCCGTGGTGCAGGCTCACCCAGGTGGCACCGCCCGCGGTATTGAGCAGCGCGTTCAGCAGCGGCCAGTCGGACACGGCATCACTGCCATCGCGCATGGACTCGGTCTCGCGGTTGGGGCTGGCCACCGAGCCGCTGTCCAGGTGGTCGCGGCCGATGACGATGGGCGCCTTCAACTCGCCCGAACGCACCATCTCGTTGAAGGCCAGGCCGGCGCGGTGGCGCTCGCCCAGGCCGATCCAGCAGATGCGCGCAGGCAGGCCCTGGAAGGCGATGCGCTCGCCCGCCATGTCCAGCCAGCGGTGCAGGTGGGCGTCCTGCGGGAACAGCTCCTTCATCTTCGCGTCGGTCTTGCGGATGTCTTCCGGGTCACCCGACAGCGCCACCCAGCGAAACGGCCCCTTGCCGCGGCAGAACAGCGGGCGCACGTAGGCGGGCACGAAGCCGGGAAAGTCGAAGGCGTTCTTCACGCCGGCGTCCAGCGCCACCTGGCGGATGTTGTTGCCGTAGTCCACCGTGGGAATGCCCAGGGCCTGGAAGTCCAGCATCGCCTGCACATGCACCGCGCAACTGCGGCGCGCGGCCTCGCGCAGCTCGGCATGGCGCGTGTCGTCGGCGCGGGCGGCCTGCCACTGCGCCAGGCTCCAGCCGGCGGGCAAATAGCCGTTGACCAGGTCGTGCGCCGAGGTCTGGTCGGTCACGATGTCGGGCCGCAGACCACCGGCGCGGGCTCGCTTCACCAGCTCGGGCAGCAGCTCGGCCGCGTTGCCCAGCAGCGCCACCGAGCGCGCCTGCCTGGCCGCCGTGTAGCGCGCGATGCGCGCCAGGGCGTCGTCCAGGTCGCTCGCCTGCTCGTCCACGTAGCGGGTCTTCAGCCGCATGTCGATGCGGCTTTGCTGACACTCGATGTTCAGCGAACAAGCCCCCGCGAAGGTGGCCGCCAGCGGCTGCGCGCCGCCCATGCCACCCAGGCCGGAGGTCAGGATCCACTTGCCTGACAGGTCTCCGCCGTAGTGCTGCTGGCCCGCCTCGACGAAGGTCTCGTAGGTGCCCTGGATGATCCCCTGGCTGCCGATGTAGATCCAGGAGCCGGCCGTCATCTGGCCGTACATCATCAGGCCCTTGCGGTCGAGCTCGTGGAAGTGTTCCCAGGTGGACCACTTGGGCACCAGGTTGGAGTTGGCGATCAGCACCCGCGGCGCGTCCTCGTGCGTGCGGAACACGCCCACCGGCTTGCCCGACTGGATGAGCAGCGACTCATCCGCCTTGAGCCGTCGCAGGGTAGACAGGATGGCCTCGAAACTCTCCCAGTTGCGCGCCGCCTTGCCGATGCCGCCGTAGACCACCAGCGCGTCGGGGTTCTCGGCGACTTCCGGGTCCAGATTGTTCTGGATCATCCGGTAGGCGGCCTCGATCAGCCAGTTGGCGCAGTGCAGTTGCGCACCGCGTGGCGCGCGCACCGGCCGGGGGTGGACGATCTGGTGCAGGGGGGACAGGTCGGTCATGGCAAGACTCCGCAATCCAGCGACTCTACCGCCGCCCCGCCCTCGCGGCGAGTCAGGCCTGCGCCGCCTGCGCAGGCGCGAACGCGTCCCAAGCCGCCCGGGCCTCGGCCGCGTACATCAGAGCCGGGCCACCGCCCATGTAGACGCACAGGGCGAGCATCTCGTCGAACTCTTCCGGCGTGCAGCCCAGTCGGCGCAGGGCCTTCACATGAAAGCCGATGCAACCCGAGCAATGCTGAGTGATGCCGATGGCCAGCGCCATCAGTTCCTTGTGCTTCTCGCTGAGCGCACCGGGAGCCATGGCGGCCTTGGCGAGCTGGCCGAAGCCCTGCATGGCCTGGGGCTGGGACTGGCGCAGGTCGGCCATGTGCCGGCCGATGTCACGGATGAGGGAGGGGTGGTCGAAGGTGCTCATGGTGCTGAGGGTGAAAGCGCTGCCGGGGCGCGGGAGGAACAGCCGCCAGTGTCATGCCGATGGCCCGGGGGATGCCATGACGCAGATCAGGAGGGGCACGGACAGACAATGCAGCCATGGCTCCCCCTGCAATGCCTGCCCCGCCTGCAAGGACCGCAATGACCGACCGTGCCGCCGCCGTGGCCCACGCGTCGGCCTGCGCCGCCTATGCCGCTGACGGCGCGGTGGTCCTGCGCGGATTGCTCGACATGCACGAGGTCGACCTGCTGCGCCAGGGCATCGAGGCCAACCTCGCCGCGCCCAGCCCTCGCGCCCTGGTAGCCAGCCGGCCCGACGACCCGGGCTTCTTCATCGAGGACTTCTGCTGCTGGCAGGACAACCCGCACTACCGACGGCTGATCTTCGGCTCGCCGCTGGCGGCCGTGGCCGCCCGGCTGATGCACAGCCGCACCGCGCGCCTGTACCACGACCACATGCTGACCAAGGAGCCGGGCACGCGCCAGCCCACACCCTGGCACCAGGACCAGCCCTACTACAACGTGGACGGCACGCAGAACGTGAGCTTCTGGATCCCGGCCGACCCCGTCAGCCGTGCGGCCACGCTGGAGTTCGCCGCAGGCACGCACCGCGGCCCCTGGCTGATGCCGCGCACCTTCATGACCAACGAGGCACGCTGGTTCCCCGAAGGCGCCCTGGCCGACTTGCCCGACATCGAGGCCGGGCGCCGCGCCCAGCCGCCCACGCACCGCGTCCTGGGCTGGGCGCTGGAGCCGGGGGATGCCGTGGCCTTCCACATGCTCACGCTGCACGCCTCCGGCGGAGTGGAGCCGGGGCGGCGGCGCCGCGTGTTCTCGGTGCGCTTCCTGGGCGACGACATGCGCCACGCGCCCCGGCCCTGGAAGACCTCACCCGAGTTTCCCGGCCTTGCCGACGAACTGCCCGCCGGCGCGGCGATGGACCACCCCCTGTTCCCGCTGCTGTGGGGTGAGGCGTGACGCCTGTGGATGACGGCACAAAGGCCGGCAATGTGGGGCCGGTGCATGCGGCGAGACCCCTGCACCAGATCCGGCTGCGCGATGCCACGCCGCAGCCCTGGCGCAACGGCGGCGGGGTCACGCGCGAGCTGCTGGCCTGGGCGCCGCCGGGCGGGCATGCGCATCGGCCCGATGCGGCTGCGGGCTGGACCCTGCGCGTGAGCGTGGCCGACATTGCCCAGGACGGGCCGTTCTCCGCGTTCCCGGGGGTCGACCGCTGCTTCACCGTGCTGGAGGGGCAAGGCGTGTTGCTCACGCTCAACGGCAGCGAACACCGGCTGACGTCGAGCGACCCCCCGCTGCACTTCGACGGCGCGCTGGCCCCGGGTTGCCGCCTGGTGGACGGGCCCACGCGAGACCTGAACCTGATGGTGCAGCAGCGCGAAGGCCGCGCCACGATGGCGCTGGCTGCACCCGGCAAGGCCTGGGCTGCACCCGGCCTTTGGAGAGGCCTGTATGCCCATGGCGCCGCCACCGTCGACCTCGGCTGCGGCAACGAGTCCCTGGAGGCCGGCACCTTGGTCTGGCAGGAGTGCGCCCGCGAGGGATCACCCGGTCCCTGGACCCTGTGCAGCGGTGGCCCCGCATGGTGGATGGGGATGGCACCACAGGAGCTACCGAGATGACCCGACCCCTCGCCACCGTCCTGCGCCATGCACGCGCCGCCACTCTGGCCGGGCCTTCGGGCTGGGGGCTGATCGAAGATGCCGCACTCGTCATCGAGGGTGACCGCATCGCCTGGGTGGGGCCCGATGCGCAGTGGCCCGCGGCCATGGCATCTGGCCAGGCGCAGGAGATCGACCTGCGCGGCGCCCTGCTGACGCCGGGCCTGATCGATGCCCACACCCACCTCGTCTACGGCGGAGAGCGCGCCGGCGAGTTCGAGATGCGGCTTGAAGGCGCCACCTACGAGGAGATCGCCCGCGCCGGCGGGGGCATCCGTTCCACCGTGGCGGCCACGCGCGCAGCCAGCGACGAAGCGCTCTTCGCCAGTGCGGCGCACAGGGCCCGCATCTTCATGGCCGAGGGCGTCACCACCCTGGAGATCAAGTCGGGCTACGGCCTGGACGCCCAGCACGAGAGCCGATGCCTGGCCGTGGCCCGGCGCATCGGGCGCGAGCTGCCCGTCACCGTGCGCACCACCTCGCTGGGCGCGCACGCACTGCCGCCCGAGTTTGCCGGCCGCAGCGACGAGTACATCGCGGCTGTCTGCGCCTGGCTGCCCGACCAGCACGCCGCGGGCCTGGTGGACGCGGTGGACGTGTTCTGCGACACGATCGGCTTCACGCCGGCCCAGACGCGCCGCGTGTTCGATGCGGCGCGCGCGCTCGGCCTGCCGGTCAAACTGCACGCCGAACAGCTCAGCAACCAGGAAGGGGCCGCACTGGCCGCGGGGTACGGGGCGCTGAGCTGCGACCACCTGGAGCACCTGTCGGCCCGGGGCATCGCCGCGATGTGCGAGGCCGGCACGGTGGCCCTGCTGCTGCCCGGGGCCTTCTACTTCCTGCGTGAGACGAAGCTGCCGCCCGTGGCGGTGCTGCGCGAGGCCGGCGTGCCCATGGCCATCGCCACCGACCACAACCCGGGCTCTTCACCGGCGCTGTCACTGCTGCTCATGCTGAGCATGGCGTGCACACTGTTTCGCCTCACGCCCGAGGAGGCCTGGCGCGGCGTCACGGTGAACGCCGCACGCGCCCTGGGCCTGCACGACCGCGGCGCCCTGGTCGCCGGGCAGCGCGCCGACCTGGCTGTGTGGGACGCCGAGCACCCGCGCGAACTCGCCTACCGCTTCGGCCACAACCCCTGCCGCCGGGTGTTCTTCGGCGGCGTGGAGACCGCTGCGTGAGCTTCACCCTGCACCGCGGCAACGCGCCGCTGCTCATCAGCATGCCGCACGTGGGCACCCACCTGCCGGAAGACCTGAAACCCCGCCTGGTCGAGCGCGCGCAGGCGGTGGAGGACACCGACTGGCACCTCGACCGCCTGTACGCCTTCGCCAAGGCGCTCGGCGCGGGCCTCATCGTGCCGGTGGAGAGTCGCATCGTCATTGATCTCAACCGCGGCAGCGACAACCAGCCCATGTACCCGGGCCGCAACAACACCGAGCTGTGCCCGACGCGCTTCTTCACCGGGGAGCCGATCTACCGCGAGGGTTGCGCGCCTGACGAGGCCGAGATCCGGCAGCGCGTGGCCACACACTGGCAGCCGTACCACGACACGCTCGCCTCCGAGCTGCAGCGCCTGAAGGCTGTGCACGGGCACGCGGTGCTGTTCGACGCCCACAGCATCAAGGGCGAGCTGCCCTGGCTGTTCGAGGGCGCGCTGCCCGACCTCAACCTGGGCACCGTGGAGGGGCGCAGCTGCGCGCCGTCGCTGCGCGCCGCGGTGTACGGCGTCATCGAGCGGCAAGGCACCTGGTCTCACGTGCTCGACGGCCGCTTCAAGGGCGGCCACATCACGCGCCACTTCGGTCAGCCCGAAGACGGCCTCCACGCGGTGCAGCTCGAGATGGCCTGGCGGGCGTACATGGACGAGGCGCCGCCCTACGCCTGGCATGACGCGAAGGCGGCCGCCGTCACGCCGCTGCTGCGCGAGATGGTGCAGGCGATGGTCGACTGGAGGCCGGCGTGAGCCTCGTCGCCGGTCCACTCGCGCACCGCCTGCTGCACGCGCCGCAGGCCTGGGTGGCAGGGCGCTGGCAGGCCGATGTGCTGCTCGAAGTCGCCCGCGACGGCACCTGGGCCGCGGTGACGCCGGACATGGCCACTCCGCCAGAGACTGCGCAGCGTCTGCCGGGCCCGGTGCTGCCGGGCCTGGTCAACGCCCACAGCCACGCCTTCCAGCGCGCGTTTGCCGGTCAGGCCGAACGGCGCGACGGCGAGCACGACGACTTCTGGAGCTGGCGCGACCGCATGTACGGCGTGGCGCTGCGCATCACCCCGGAGGAACTGCGCTCGGTGGCCACCACGCTGTACCGCGAGCTGCTGGCTGGCGGCTACACCCACGTCTGCGAGTTCCACTACCTGCACCACGCCCCCGACGGCGCGCCCTACACCGATCGCTGCGCGATGGCTCGCGCGCTCGCCCAGGCCGCGCAGGACACGGGGATCGGCCTGACGGTGCTGCCGGTGCTGTATGAGCGCGCCGGCTTCACCCAGCCGCGCCTGCGTGACGACCAGCGCCGCTTCGCGACCTCGGTGGACGAGGTCATCGCGATGCGCGACACCATCCGCGGCTGGCAGCTGCCGCGTGTCCAGGCCGGCGTGGCCATCCACTCGCTGCGCGCGGCGCGGCCCGATTCCATCGCCGAACTCGCGCGGCGGTGCGCAGATGACGCCGGGCCGGTCCACATCCATGTGGCCGAGCAGACCGGCGAGGTCGATGATTGCGTGGCGGCCACCGGGCTGCGCCCCCTCGAGTGGCTGTGCGCAAACGTGCCGCTGGACGCGCGCTGGCATCTGGTGCACGCCACGCACGCCCTGCCCGGCGAGATCGAGGCGGTGGCGCGCAGCGGTGCGGGCGTCGTGGTGTGCCCCACCACCGAAGCCAATCTCGGCGACGGGCTGTTCGACCTGCGGGGCTGGCAGTCCGCGGCCGTGCCGCTGTCGATCGGCTCGGACAGCCACGTCAGCCGGCAGTGGCCCCGCGAACTGCAGCTGCTCGAGTACGGCCAGCGGCTGACCCACCGGCGGCGCAATGTGGGAGCGGCTCCAGAGCAGGGAGAGCCTTCGACAGCGCAGCGGCTGTTCCAGGCCGTGCTGTCGGGCAGCGCCGCCGGCGCAGGCCTCAACGAATGGGGCCTCGTGAAGGGCGCTCGAGCCGATGCGGTGGTGCTGGACACCCGCGTCGACGCTCTGGCCGGTGTGCCTCTGGAGCGTGTGCTCGACACCCTCGTGTTCGCCACCGACCTGCCGGCCTTCGGCGAGGTGTGGGTCGACGGTCGGCGCGTGCGGTGAGGCCGCACCCCTGCGTGCCCAACGCTGCGCATGCGCAAGCGTCCCGGGCCCGTACGGGCCGATCCTGCAGGCCTTGTGGCCGCAAAGCCGCTTGACACCCACCTCTTGAACAAGGACCCCCGCATGGATGCCTCTCCCCGCTCCCTCGGCGTTGAAGCCAACGCCAACGCCAGTACCCAGGCCAGCCACCAGTTGCGGCACATGGTCGACGAGATCGACGCCTACCTGAAGTCCGCCGCGGACACTGGCGACCAGAAGATCTCCGCCGCCCGCGAGCGCCTGACCGCCCAGATACGCGACCTGCGCGCGCAGGTCGATGAACTCAACGAAGCCACCACCGCCCGCGTCAAGCGGGTGGCGCAGCAGGCCGACCAGACCGTGCACGCTCACCCCTACAGCGCCATGGGCGTGGCAGCGGCCGCAGGGTTGCTGATCGGCTTTCTGGCCTCGCGTCGCTGAAGCGGCGGGTGGCTGCGGCGGAGGGTGAAGGCGCCGATGGGCCGCCCATCCCTGGCGTGAGGCAGACGGCCAGGCGGCTGCTCTCGGCGGTGCTGGGCATTGCCCGCACGCGCTGGGAGATCGTCGTCCTGGAGCTCGAGGCCGAGCGCCGGCGGCTGGTCCGCTTGTGGCTGCTGGCCAGCCTCACCGGCTGGCTGGCCTTCTCCTGCCTGGCGCTGACCGTGACGGCCCTGCTGCTCTGGGCCGACCCGTCTCAGCGGGTGCTCATCGCCGCGGCCCTGGCCGCCGCCTTCGCCCTGCTCGCCGTGCTGGCCGGGTGCCTGTGGGCGCGCCTGGCCCTCAGAGGCCGACGCCCACGTAGGTCGTCTCCTTGACCTCCTCCATCACCACATAGCTGTGCGACTGGCAGGGCACCGGGATCAGCTTGAGCAGGTCGCCCAGCACGTCGCGGTACTCGGCCATCTCGCGCAGGCGGGCCTTGACCAGGTAGTCGAAGCTGCCTGACACGAGGTGGCACTCCATCACCTCGGGGCGCAGCAGCAGCGCCTGGCGCACCTGGTCGAACACGTCGCCCGATTTCGAGGCCAGCGTGATCTCCACGAAGACCAGCAGCGGCCGGCCCACGGCCTGGGGGTCGATGCGGGCGTGGTAGCCGGTGATGACACCCTGGCGTTCCAGCCGCCGCACCCGCTCGGCGCAGGGCGAGGTGGACAACCCGATCTGCTCGCCGAGCTCGGTCATGGTGATGCGGCCCTGGCGCTGCAGGATGTCCAGGATCCTTCTGTCTATGCGGTCGAGTTCAGTGATTTTTGCGGCCATTGAATTTCGCACTGGTGATATCAGCTGCTATTTTGGCCGATGCAGAAAATTTCAGTAAATCCTGCGGCAGCTGTATTCCTAGACTGCAGTCTTCACCGACAAGTCAGGCCTTCACCATGAAAGTCATCGTTCTCGGCAGCGGCGTCATCGGCACCACCACGGCCTGGTATCTGGCGCAAGGAGGCGCTCAGGTGCAGGTGCTGGACCGTCAGGACGGCCCCGCCCTGGAGACGAGCTTCGCCAATGCCGGGCAGGTGTCGCCGGGTTACTCCACCCCCTGGGCCGCGCCGGGCATCCCGCTGAAGGCGCTGAAGTGGATGTTCCAGCGCCACGCCCCCCTGGCCATTCGCCCGGACGGCAGCGCCTTCCAGTGGCGCTGGATGGCACGGATGCTGCGCGAGTGCAGCGCCGAGCGCTACGCCGTGAACAAGGAAAGGATGATGCGCGTGGCCGGCTACAGCCGCGACAGCCTGCGTGAACTGCGCGCGTCCACCGGCATCGCCTACGAGCAGCGCACGGGCGGCACGCTGCAGGTGTTCCGCAGCCAGGCGCAGCTCGACGCCGTGGGCCGCGACACCGCCGTGCTGCGCGAGTGCGGGGTCGACTTCGAACTGCTCGACCGCGACGGCCTCGCGCGGGTGGAGCCCGGCCTGGCCCATGCGCGCGACCGGCTGGTGGGCGGCCTGCGTCTGCCCGACGACGAGACCGGCGACTGCCACGCCTTCACCACGGCGCTGGCCGAGCGCGCCCGCGCCTTGGGCGTGGACTTGCGCTTCGGCACCTCGGTGGCCTCGCTGGTGACGCAAGGCGGCGCGGTGTCGGGCGTGCGCCTTTCCGATGGACGGGTGCTCACCGCCGACCGCGTGGTGCTGGCGCTGGGCAGCTGGTCGCGCGCCCTGCTGGCCCCGCTGAAGCTGGACCTGCCGGTCTACCCGGTCAAGGGTTATTCGCTCACGCTGCCGCTGGTGGATGCCTCTCGCGCCCCCGTATCCACTGTGCTGGA
>Ga0315902_10004055_pt1 | contig 21450 bp, 19 predicted proteins | sample LakEriMetagenome_9_FD_203523 | JGI IMG/M metagenome (GOLD analysis project Ga0315902, IMG submission 203523) | Freshwater fungal communities from buoy surface, Lake Erie, Ohio, United States - Buoy 12 MA117 | ecosystem: Environmental > Aquatic > Freshwater > Lake > Lake biofilm | place: USA... | reverse complement strand
GAGGCCGTGTTCCCGTTCACGAAATTCCCCGGCACCGACATCGTGCTCGGCCCCGAGATGAAGAGCACCGGCGAAGTCATGGGCATCGACGCCAACCTCGGCATCGCCTACGCCAAAGCCCAGATGGCCGCGCAGCCCGCGCTGCCGCTGAAGGGAAACATTTTCCTGAGCGTCTCCGACGCCGACAAGACAAAGGTCGCCGACATCGCCGCCGGCTTCGCTGAACTCGGCTTCACGCTCTACGCCACGAGCGGCACCGCCGCCGCGCTGGAAAAAGCGAAGGTGCCGGTGAAGAAGCTCTTCAAGCTCTCAGAAGGCCGCCCCAACGCACTCGATATGCTGAAGAACGGCGAGCTCGCGCTCATCATCAACACGCCCAGCGGCAAGTCCGCGCGCGAAGATGAAATCAAGATTCGCAGCACCGCCAGCAGCACCCGCGTCCCCGTCATGACCACGCTCCGCGCCGCCCGCGCGTCGCTCGAAGGCATCCGCTCGATGAAGGCCAGCGGCTATAGCGTCAAGCCGCTGCAAGAGTGGCACAAGGTGAGTTGAGAGGTGAGCGTTGAGCGTTGAAGAGGCGCGCGGTCTTTGCGCGTCGGTTGCTCAACCGACCTTCTCCGTGCGACCGGTTTCCGCCGCGCGATAACACGCGAACACAGTCTTCAGGACGTGCAGCGATTCCGCGCCGGTGATCGGCGGCGGCTGGAGGTCCAGGCTCGCACGGACGCACGCCTTCACCATCGGCAAGGTGCTCGCGCAGATCCGCGCAAACGGGCAGGCGGAAAACACGCTCATCTTTTTCTTCAGCGACAACGGCGGCCCCACGCCGCAGAGCACGAGCGGCGATGCCCCCCTGCGCGGATTCAAGGCGCAGACGTGGGAAGGCGGCATCCGCATCGCATTCCTGATGCAGCGGAATGGCAAAATCTCAGCCGGCAAAGTGGACGACCGCCCCGTCATCCAGCTCGACATCCATCTCCCAAAGGGATTCCAACCTTCAGCAAGAGTTGGCGCGAAGCATGAGCGACTACCGTGGGCTGGAGGACGAAACGCCGTTGGCGGTATGGACCAGTTAAACTCACACTCCCGGCACCGCTCACCACCACGGCGCACTACCCGCGCTGAAGACCGTCTTGAAAAACCACCAGAACAGCGCGAGCACTGCGATCAGCGCGACGATGCGCCAGAACGGATGCAGGCCCGGCTTTGCGCGCCATCGTACCTTGCCGTCGTCGTCCTCGTAGGCCTCGTCGAGCAGGTCCACGCCGTCGTAAGCCCCGGAGTCTTCCTTCCAGCCCGAATCATGACACGCGCCACACTCGGGACACGCGACCGCATCCGGCGGAACATCCGTCCCGCACACCGGACAGACTCGCGGCGGCCTGCGGCCCGATGACGGCCTAAACATCGCCGCGCTCCGCCGCCCGCACGAATGCGGTGTTGATTCGATATTTTTTCCCGAGCGCCGTGCGCAGCGGATCGTCCGCCTCGTCGCTGAAGCCGTAGTGCAGGTGCCGCACCCAGCCCTCGGCTTGCTTGAATCCCCGCGACTGTTTTCCGAGCGCGAGTGAAAATTCATCCATCGTGCGCAAGTAGCTGTCCATGCCCTGCGTCTCATCGAGCCACCGCTTCTGCGATGCATGGCACGCGAGCGCCGCGCGTTTGCGGTCGTGGACGGATGCCGTGTCCGCAAATGCCTCGGGGAACACGAGCCGCCGCGTCTGCGTCCGCTGCCCGTGCGGCATCGCGTGATAGACGACACACGGATCGAGGCACGGCTTGCGCGCAGGCAGCGAGCGGTAGTTCGGCACGCCGCGCGCAAAGGTCGCAGTCACCGCGAGACGGGCGGCGATCATGTGATCCTCCATGTAGTCCTGCAGCGCGTGCGTGAGCACCACGCGCGGCTTCGCGGCGCGCACGATCGCGCACACGCGGCGGATGTTTTCCTCGGTGTAGAAAATGCCGAGGTCGTCGCAAATCGGAGCGTGCCACTCCGCGCCCATGAGCTTTGCCGCCGCCTGCGCCTCGCCGCGCCGCGTGCGCGCGGTCTGCGCGGCAGTCATCACCGTGCTGCCCATATTTCCGGTGGAAAGATTGCAGCAGTGGATCTCCCAGCCTGCATCACGGAGCAGGAGCAAAGTCCCGGCCATGACGAATTCGATGTCATCGGGGTGAGCGGCGATCGCCAGTGCGGAAGGCATGATGAAAAGAGTGAACATGCGCCGCGCATTTTGCCGAGTGGAAATGTCGGGCGGCGGCTGAGTTTGGGCACACAGTTCTCAGTTCTCAGTGGTCGCAAGTCGTGGATCTGAACACTGAGCGCTGAGCACTTTTCCTCACGCGGCCCTCCGAAAAATATCGCCGCGCCTGCACGCATCGCCAGCACTTGCAGGAAATTGCCGCGCCCGCTTAATTCCCCGCCGGATGCGCCCAGCCATTTGCAAATGCCCAAACCACGCCGCCTGCCTGCTCGGCTACCACGGCGACGACATCGAGATCGCCGGTGACTCAGCGCGCGTGTGCCCCGAGTGCGGCACCGCGCTGATCGTCGCGCCCCGCCCGCGTAGCGACGCGTTTTACCACGTCGCAAATCTCATCGGCATCGCCACCGTCGCGGGTGCGATCTGGTTCGCGTGGCCGTCAATCGTGAAGATCTGGCATAAGGTCACCACGCCGCCGCCGAAGGCTGCGCCGACGAATCGCTGAAAGTTTTTCCTCGGCTCTTTTTGGCACGAACTCCCCGGAAAAAGAAACAGGCCGCACCTTTCGATGCGGCCTGCATGATGGTTGTTGCTGGCGTTCCAGTTAGAACAACCAGTGCCATACGGCAGCGAATCCACCGGCTCCCGTGCCGATCCATTTCAAACCCGCATTGCCAACCAAAGAAACGGTACAGTGAAAGCGTCAGGCCATGTGCGGATGAAAAAATGCTACGCGTTTTTGCCGCAGCACTTCTTGTATTTTTTCCCGCTGCCGCAGGGGCACTGGTCGTTGCGTCCGATCTTGGGCGGCGCGACGACTGGCGTGTCTGATTCGTAATCGGGCGAATCTTCGTCATCCAAATCCTGCGAGCGCATTACGCCGCGACCTTTCACTGCGGGCCGTTCGTAGGCTCCCCACCACGCAGTCTCGTCCGCCACGTCGGTGAGCGGCGGGTTGAGGTGTTGGAATTCCTCGAAGGGCGGACGCTCGGTGTGGGAGGTGCGGTTTTCGATGTCGTCCCATCCGATGGTGCCAGGATCCACCAATCCGTCATCGAAGGGCTGGCGGATGAGAGGCACGAGTTCTTCCGCATCAAGATCGGCGATGAGGCAGGCGATTTCATCCCACACAAAGGAATGTTCGCGTTCCAGTTTCCCCGTGATGAGTTCGCGCATGTAGCCGATGACCGTCGCGCGCGGAAGCTCGCCCCACGCGGCGAGGACGGCGAGGGAATCGAGCGCGACGCTGCGGCAGTATTCGTTCGCGTCGCGATTCTCGACGAGCGCGCGGATTTCCGGACGGTCGCCGCCGCAGACGGAGGCGAGAATCCTCGCGCCCGCCGTCGTAGCCACGTCGCCCGCGATGTCGAATGCGCCATCCCCCGGCAGCGCGAGCCAGCGGAGCACGGGCGCGAAGGCACGCTGCTCGCGCCATTTTGCCAGGAGATAGAGCGCGTGTGTGCAGAGGTGATTTTCCTCATCGGTGGCGTCCTGCCCATTTTCCACCGCAGCCTCGACCGCGGTGATGAGGCGGTCCGTCAGTTCCGCGCGGCGCACGTCGGCGGAAGCGAGCGCGGCCTTCGGCGGGCAGCCGCGGATTTCCGAGAGCGCGATGATGATCTCGTCCGCCGAAATGTGGCCGCTGAGATCGTTCTCGTCCGCGGGCGCTTTTGGCCCGTGAGTGAAGCGATCCGTCTCCGCCCAAAACGGGCACTCCGGGCACACATGGCCGAGCGGATAGTCCACGCCTTCTTCGTGCGGACAGCCCGTGATGCGATCGGACATGATGATTTCGTGCGCCTTGTGCGCTAGGAAAAAGGCCGTGATCTCGTCCGCGATTTCCGTGTCCTTGCGGATGTCGCCCTCCGATACGAACCATCGCTTCAACGCCACCGGATCCGAATCCGGCTTGGCGAGAACAGCGGCGACATATTTCGTGGCGCGGGCGCGGGTCGGGCCATACATCATCACTGTGCCGAGCGGGTAGCCGGCGGTGTCTTTTTTGAAATCACGCATGGCGCGATTTGGGGCGTGCGCGGTGGCGCGCGGCAAGCGGGAATTGCGCGGCTTCGAACTCCGCGAATATTTGTCCGTGAGATCTGCCCGCAGTCTTGCCCGCAGATTCCCGTGCGGCTAACAGCACCGGTATGGATCTCATGGACGCCCTCCGTACGCACTTCGGCCACGATGCCTTTCGCGATGGACAAGAGGATGTGATCCACGCGCTGCTCGACGGCGAATCCGCGCTCGCGCTTTTTCCCACGGGCGCGGGAAAGTCGCTTTGCTACCAGCTCCCGGCGGTGTTGCTCGAAGGGACGGCTCTCATCATTTCCCCGCTCATCGCGCTGATGAAAGACCAGGTGGACGCACTGCGTGCACGCGGCATCGCAGCGGCGCGGCTCGACTCCAGCCTAACCGCCGAGGAGACGCAGCGCGTGTATGCGGACTTGCGCGAAGGGAAGCTGAAGCTGCTCTACGTCGCGCCCGAGCGGCTCTCGGGTGAGACGTTTCTGGAGCGGCTGCGACGCGTGAAAATCTCGCTCCTCGCGATTGACGAGGCGCACTGCATTTCCGAGTGGGGCCACAATTTCCGCCCCGAATATCTGCGCCTCGCGCGCGTCGCCGACGAGCTGTCGCTGCGCCCCGTGCTCGCACTCACGGCGACGGCGACGCCCGATGTGGCGCGCGACATTTGCAAGGCATTCGGCATCGCGCCGCAGCGGCATGTGCAGACTTCCTTCCGCCGGAAAAATCTCCACCTGCGCGTGACGCCGTGCGCCGCGCGCAACCGGCTGGCCGTGCTCGCGAAGCGCCTCGCCAACGCGAAGGTCCGCCCCGCGGTCGTGTATGTGACTTTCCAAAAAACCGCAGAGGACGTGGCCGCGCATCTCGCTGGCTCGGGGCTCGCGGCGCAAGCCTATCACGCCGGCATGACCGCCGAGGATCGCGATGCCACGCAGGAGGCATTCATGCGCGGCGAGTACGAGGTGATCGTCGCGACCATCGCATTCGGCATGGGCATTGATAAGGCGGACATCCGCAGCGTCATCCATTTCAACCTGCCAAAGACGCTCGAAAACTATCAGCAGGAAATCGGGCGCGCGGGTCGCGACGGCCAGCCTTCGCTCTGCGAATTGCTCGCCTGCGCCGACGACGCGGTACCGCTGGAAAACTTCACGCTCGGCGACACGCCCGAGCCGCGCGCCGTCGAGGCGCTTGTGGGAAAGATGCTCGGTTCGGGCGAGGACTTCGACGTGAGCCGCTACGATCTCGCGCAGGAGACGGACATCCGCCCGCTCGTCGTCGAGACCGTCATCACTTATCTGGAACTCGACGGCCTGCTGCGCCCCACGCGTGCATTTTACGAGAGCACGCAGGTGCAGTTTTTGAAAAGCGAGAGCGCGATTCTCTCCGCGCTCAATGAGGATCGCCGCCGCTTCCTCGCCGCGCTTTTCGGCGCCGGACGCCGTGGGCCAAAGTACCTCACGCTCGAAATCGAAGCCGCCGCGCAGCGCATCGGCGAACCGCGCGACCGCATCGTGAAGGCGCTCACGTGGCTGGAGGAAGCCGGTGCGGTTTTGCAGAAGCCCGCGGGCCTCCGCCACGGCTTCCGCCTCTGCGGCGACGCCTCGCAACGCGACCCCGCCGCCGTCGCCGCGGATCAGGCAAAACTTTTCGCGCAGCGCGAAGCCCGCGACTCGCAGCGCCTCGCGCAGATCCTCGACTTCGCGAGCGCCAGCGGCTGCATCACGCGCCGGCTGATCGGCTATTTCGGCGAAGCTCTCGCGGAGGATAATTGCGGCCATTGCCATTTCTGCCGCACCGGCGATCCCGCAACACAAGTCGCGTTGCCCGCGACACCCATCGCTCCATTCACCGACGCCGACGCCGAGGAAATCCGCGCGCTCATCTTCGAGGAACACGCCTCACTCGCGACCCCGCGGCAGATCACGCGTTTCCTCTGCGGCCTCACCAGCCCCGCGACCTCGCGCGCCAAACTCACCAAGCGCCCAGAGTTCGCGCGCTTCGCCACGACGCCCTTCCGCACCGTCCTCGCGCAAGTCGAGGCGTGCTTCGCGGAGGAGTAGCTTCACTGAGCGAAGACGTGTCCGCACGCAGATCGTTCAAGATTACCGCCGCCCGCAAATGAGAGCATTTCCCTCCGAACGCCATCCGTGCCATCCGTGATATCCGTGGTGGAACTTTCCGTAATCCGGATGCTCCCGCTTTTCGCCGATGCCTCGGAACATGTTTCCGATTGAACCGCGCGGCGCGCGTCCGCATGGTCGCGCGAAGGCAATTTTTCCAGTGAGCAACGAACCGAATCCAACCAACCCGCTCCGCGAGGGGCTTCAATCGCGGCCCATGCCGCAACCGTGCAATGTCGTGATCTTCGGCGCGTCCGGCGATCTCACTTTCCGCAAGCTCATCCCGGCGCTCTACAATCTTGCCGCCGATGGCGACCTGCCGGCCTCGACGAACATCGTGGGCTTTGCGCGCCGCGAAAAGACGGATGAGTCGTGGCGCACGGAGCTGCGCGACTCCACGGAGAAATGCTCGCGCTCGGGGCTGAAGGACGACGTGTGGGGCGGATTCTCGAAGCGGATTTATTACCAGACCAGCGACTTCACGAATGCCGAGGGCTACCGCGCGCTGCGCGAAAAGCTCGACTCGATTGATGCCGCGGGAGGCGCGATGGGCAACCGCCTTTTCTACCTCTCCGTGTCGCCGACGGAATACGATCTCATCCTGCGGATGCTCGCCGAGAGCGGACTGAACAAACCGCGCGCCGGTGCGTGGACGCGTGTGATCGTGGAGAAGCCGTTCGGCACGGACTTCGCGACCGCGGAGTCGCTGAATGAATCCATCGCGCGTGCATTTGCCGAGCGCGACACGTTCCGCATCGATCACTACCTCGGCAAGGAGACCGCGCAGAACATCATGGTGCTGCGTTTCGCGAACCAGATCTTCGAGAGTCAGTGGAACAACCGCTACATTGACCATGTGCAGATCACGTCGGCGGAGACGCTCGGCGTCGAGGCACGCGGGCCGTACTACGAAAAGGCGGGCGCGCTGCGCGACATGGTGCAGAGCCATCTGCTCCAGCTCGTGTGCCTCACCGCGATGGAGCCGCCGACGAGCCTCACCGCCGACGCGGTGCGCGATGAAAAGGCGAAGGTCGTGCGTTCGCTGCGCCCCCTCTCGCCGGAGGACGTCGCACGCGACATCGTGCGCGGGCAATACGCCGCGGGTGCGATCAACGGCAAGCCTGTCCCGACCTACCGCTCGGAGGAACGCGTGAGCCCGACTTCGATGACCGAGACTTACGTCGCGCTGAAGCTGCACATTGACAACTGGCGCTGGCACGGCGTGCCGTTCTACATGCGCGTGGGCAAGCGGCTCGCGAAGGGCGGCGCGGAGATCGCCGTGCAGTTCAAGGAAGCGCCGCGCGTGCTTTTCAACACCGACGCCGACGCACCCCTCGGCCCGAACCAGCTCGTCATCCGCATCCAGCCCGACGAGGGCATCTCGCTGCGCCTCCAGTGCAAAGTCCCCGGCAGCGTGCTCCGCATCGAGCCGGTGAAGATGGATTTTCACTACGGCGCGAGCTTCGGAAAACAAAGCCCCGAGGCCTACGAGCGCCTCATCCTCGACGCAATGAGCGGCGACGCCACGCTCTTCGCCCGCCGCGATGAAGTGCAGGAGGCGTGGAAATTCGTGGATGCCATCGAGAACGCGTGGCACGCGAACGACAAGCCGCCGGGACTTTTCGAATACGCCTCCGGATCGTGGGGACCGAAGGAAGCCGATGAATTGCTCGCGCGCGACGGGCATGCGTGGCGGAGGATGTGACCGGACTTGCACCATGGAGAATCTGCCCATCGTTCAGCCTTGCCGCTGGGCGGAACTCGTTTAGCCTGCACGCATGAGCACCGCAGAAATCCTCGCCGAACTGCCCCGGCTTTCACCCGAGGAACTCGCTGCGATCCGCCGCAGCCTCGGAGCAGCCGGCACTGCGGAAGTTCCCGGCACCGGTGCGCGCCCGGCTGATTACGATTCCCTTTTCGGCTGCCTTGCAAACGATTCGGCATTCGAGATTCCCGAACGGCATCGCTGGCGGCCTGCGCCGAGCTTCGACTGAAATCGCAGCGTGCGCTTTTTCGTGGACACCAACATCTGGGTGTTTTGCCTGCGCGGGCGTTCCCGCGAGGCGTGGTCGCGCATCGTCTCCGTACCGGCGTCAAAGATTGTCCTCGCACTGCAAACCTACGCCGAACTGCACCTCGGCGTGCAGAAGTGCGCACGGCCCGCCCATGAACTCGCAAAGCTCAATGCCGTAATTTCGCCGTATTCCGTGGTGCTGCCCTCGCTTGCGACCGCTGAACGCTACGCGCACATCCGAGCAGACCTCGAAAGGCGCGGGCTGTCCATCAGCGAACAAGACTTGTGGGTCGCAGCGTCCGCGCTCGACGAGGGGGGAACCGTGGTCACAAACAATGTCGCGGAGTTCGCGCGCATTCCGGGTCTGTCAGTCGAGGATTGGACGAAACCGTTGGCGTAGCGAATTATCAGTCCCAATGAACACGCCCGATACCACCACCGACCCCGATGATCTCGAATGGCTCCGCCAAATCCGCCGCAAGATCACGGGGGATTTTGGCCACGATCAAAAGAAGATCGGCGATTACCTCCGCGAACGTGAAAAGGCGATGGGGGCGCGGGTTGTGCGGACCCAGCGGCGCATCGTTCCGGCCAGGCCCTAGTCAGCGAATCATCCGTCCCTCGTTCCACTCATTTCAGATTCGGCTCCCCGTATCCGATCATCCCTTTTCCACGACATGCCCACTGATACCGCACTCAGCGCACCCAGCGCCACCTTCGGCACCCCCGTCGAACTCACCGCCATCGCCCGCGAGCTGAAGAAGCTCTGGCAGGCCGATCAGACGCGCACGCGCGCATCGCTCATCAATTTCGCCATCATCTGCGAAGGCGAGAACGCCATGCGCGACAGCACCGAGCTGCTCGAGCGCTTCGTGCGCAACCACTCATTCCACGCCCTCCTCATCGGCATCAATCCGCATGCCGCCGAGACCTCCGTGCAGGCGTGGATCAACGCCAACTGCTACCTCCCCAAGGCCGGCGCAAAGCACGTCTGCTGCGAGCAAGTCACCATCTTCGTGCAGGGAAAAGTGCGTGAGCTTCTGCCGAATCTCATCTTCTCGCAGCTCGACTACGACCTTCCCCTCACCCTCTGGTGGCGCTGCGAATGCCCCGAGCAGGTGGACGCCGAAATCTGGCGCTGGGTGGACCGCCTCATCTTCGACAGCGGCACATGGAAAAACCCGCGCGCGCAGTTCGCCGCCATGCGAAAAGCGCTCGCCGTGAACCGCTCCGCGCACGACGCCAGCAGCCGCACCGTCCTCGGCGATCTGAACTGGGTCCGCACCGGCAATCTCCGCCAGGCCATCGCACAGATCTACGATCTCCCCGGCGGCGCCGTGCGCCTCCGCAAATTGCGCAGCCTCGACATCAGCCACGGCCGCGGCTCCCGCACCACCGCCCTACTCTTCCTAGGCTGGTTCGCCACATTGCTAGGTTGGAAAAATGCCACCCCAGCCCCACAGGTCGCATCTTCTTCCTCTCAACCCTCAACGCTCAACTCTCAACTCTCTTTCACCTCCGCAGACGGCACCCCGATCCCCTGCGAACTCAGCGAATCCTCTGGCGCACCCATCCATCGCGTCATCCTCGATCACGACGACGTGAGCATCACCGTGGATCACCCCGCGCACGCTGAATACCTGAACCTCACCCTCGTCTGGAAGGACGGCCGCCTCACGCGCCACCTCGTCCCCGCCGACTCCACTGACCTCGCCGACATCCTCGACGAGGAACTCTCCCGCGGCAGCCGCCACGGCATCTACCTCCGCGCCCTCGCCGCGGCGGAGGCGCTGATGTGAGGCGGATAGAATAATCCCGATTCCCTTCTGCTCCGCGCATTGATGGGGTCTGGATCTTCGCCAATCGTTCCGAATCCCTTGAAACTGACTTCTTCATTCTTCAGCCGAAAATGGCTGGCCAGATTGTTGGGGCTAGCAATCGTTATCACTCTTGTCCTCGGATGGTTTCGGTGGCTCGAAAAGCCAGCATCCCCACGGTGGATTGATCACCGAGGTGGCGATGGGGCGGTCCTAGCGTTGGCGACGGGAAGTAGTCCTATGGGAACCGAGGTAATCGTCGCGGGAGGCTATCATCGCTCGGACGCATCCGGGCACGATTTGCGGATCGTCTGCTTCAATGCCGCAGATAGTACTGTGCTTTGGGAAACGCGTGAGGATCGAGCGCTGCCCAACATGAGCAAAGTCCCAGCACTCGCGATGGACGCCGACGGGAACGTGCTCGTCGGCTGGGACTATTGGGCGGTCGGCAGCGGTAACCACACGGTCGTTACGAAACTCGCGGGGAGCGACGGACGAAAGCTTTGGGAGTGGAAAGCGCAGGCCGCCGGACAACAGTCCGGTCATCTTGCGGTGCCGATTCCGGATGCACAGGGCAGAGTTTGGGTCGCGGGTATCCAGCAAGTGGCTGGAGGGGAATATCGGAGGTTTCTCGGCCTGCTGGATACGGGTGATGGAGCAACGCGATGGCAAAGCTCATTGAACTCTGCTCGTGATGCGAATGACCGCCGCGCAGCGGTGTATCCGCTATCGGGCGGAGATGCGCTGGTTATCGCACCACCACAAGGTGGCGAGGGCCTCTCGCCGTGGCTCATTCGGCGTATCTCCGGAGCCAATGGTGCCACTGTCTGGCATCGGGAGTTCACCCGGGACAACGACCGCAACCTTCCAAACCTCAGTTGGGTAATTGATGAACGGAGAACACAGTTCGTTGCGCTGGTGAGCCAGGTCGGAAGCAAAGCCCAATTGACGAGGATCGCGTATGATCTGCTCACCGGAGCAGAACGCTGGCAAACCGTGGATTCTGAAGCCGGCGAGCTACAAGGCGGAATTACTGCGGCTACGCTTTCCAACAACGGAGATATTATCGTTTGGAGCCGGAACACCCACGAGGCAACGCATCGCAAATGGTGGCGCTGGCACCGTGAGGACGGATTCTGGTTTCCGGAAACAACGACCACCCAGCATGAGCAACCGCTGCGCATCACCGTTTCCGGTCATAACGGCGCATTGTTAAAGCGCGACCTGATTGCCCGGAAAGACGAGCGCATTCAGGCAATCGTGATCCCAGCGGCCGGACAAAACCAAGGAGCCATGTTTCTTCGGAGCATGATCAAGAAGGAGCAGTTCGAGCCATGGCGCGTGGTATGGTTAACTGACGGTGGTCGGGCAATCACACGTGAATTTGTAAGAAGGCCCGGCGGGCCAGGAGCGAAGCTTTGGTTTCCGCGTCTTGCTGTCGTCACTCCCAGTGGGAGGATTGCGATCGCTGGCGACCCATCTGAAGAGAAGCCGGGCTGGCAGATTACGGCCTGGTAAAGTCCGTCACGGGGGGATGAGCGGGGACGGCAGGAGCGTATGGAATCCGGCAAGTTCCGAAGTCGCGTTCTTCTGCCGTTCCATACGGGACTTCGACTCACCCGCGATGCCTTTTCCCAGCGATGAATCGGTGGGCAATTTCCAAGGATTACAAATCCGCAGCCGCTCTGCGAAGCGGCATATCGGCTGGTCAAAGAGCCATTTTTCGGATAGTGCCGCGAAATTCCGATCAGTCCCTTGCCGTATCCGACTAGTCCTTCAGCCCAAAGTTTCCGGGCAACCCCGGTTTTGTTCCGCTCATTTCCAAGGACGGCGGAAAGGCCCCGCCAAGCTGGATAGACAGCAGGTCAAATCGGAATCGACAGGCGTGGCCCTCGGTAGCAAAAACGAGGGCATGAACATCTCTCCCGGCATTCGGTCTTCTTCGGCCGGCATGGGGTCCGGCCCTCTGGCATTCCTGCGGTTGCTCTTTTGCGCCACGTTCTGCTGCGCGCTCGTTTCGTGCGACAGCGCGTCGCCGCAGGTCACTTTTCAACGCGGGGTGCTGAACTGCAATATGATCGCGGACTTCGCCGGCAGGGGGCTGGCGAGGCAATTGGAGAGCCCGTCGGAGAAGCTCACGAATGCGAAAACGGGCGCGACCGCACCGATAAAGCGCAAGGAGGTCGTTGACGACAAGATTGCCTTCGTCGAGGAGTCCCTCGCGAAAGTCCGGAAGCTCAGGCAGACGGGTGACACCAAGGACATCGTGCAGGCTTCCATCGCGCTGCATGAATACGTCCTCCCCGTGTATCGGAATGAATATCAGCAGCTCGCCAAGCTATACGACGGCGGCGCCGCGAAAGCTGAGATTGATGGACTCGCATCGGCCATCAGCACGAAATACGGCCCCGGGGTTGCGGTGCTTTTCGATCGGCTGACGACGGCGGGCAAGGCTTATGCCGCCAAGCACGACATCAAGGTCCGATGGGACGTCCGCACGTCACCTGCGAACTAACCCCTGTTCACAAACTATTTGAGACCCACATCAACTCCATCGTTAGTCGAGGCGCTTTGGTTTCGGCTGCGCCATCGCGTTGCCGGCAACGAGGACCAGCAACAGGAAGATCAAGGCTGTGCGAATCGGGTTCATATGAATGGTGAAAATCTGCCTTTGCGCCCGGCGGATCGTGAATGGTCCGGGCGCGGATCGGCGTTGGGGAGCGGGAGGCGGGATGACTTCGTTCACCGCTGCCCGCGGCTCAGTGCGGCGTCGCGGCGAGGCCGTCCTGCGGCGTGCCTTTCTTCGGCGGGTGGAAGAAGAGCAGCAGCGCGGCGGCAGCGGCGAGCGCGGCGTAGGTGGGCACGAGGAAGAGGCCGTGGAAGTCCACCTTGCCGGCGTGCTTGAAATAGGTCTGCAACAGCGGCTGGCAGATCGTGTTTGCGACGAGCGCACCGATGCCGAGGATCATCACATTGAACAGGCCCTGCGCACTTGCTCGCGCGTCCTTCGGGAAGTGCTCATCCACGAAAATATAGACCGTCGCGAAGAAGAACGCGTAGCAGATGCCGTGGAGGACTTGCACGGTGATGATGAGCGACGGCGATTCGGGGAAGAACGCATACACGGCAAATCGCGCGGCGTGGCCGAGCACGCCGATGATCATCGTGAAGCGCCAGCCGAGCGCCTTCAGTGTCGCGCCGAGGGCGAGCATCGTGATGAGTTCGGCGACTTGGCCGATGGTCATCACGGGCATGATCCAGTTGCCGGGAATGCCGACGCCGCCCTCCGCCTTCGACGCGCCGAGGAAGCCGCCGGTCCAGTTGAAGTATGAATTATGGACGAATGAATCCACGAACGTGACGAGGAAAAGGATGAGCACGAACGGATGCTTCAGGAGCTTGAGCGCCTCCAACCACGCGAGGCTTTCGGCGGCGCCCTCGGTCTTCTTTTTCGCCGGCGTGTGCGGCAGCGTGAGGCTGAATGCGGCGAGCGTGAGCGAGATGATGCCGGAGACGATGAAGGTCCACTTTGTCGCCTCTTTCAGCTTCTCACCGGTGAGTCCGGAGGCAAAGACCACGTCGAACCACGCCTTGATGCCCTGCGGATTTGCCGCGCTCACCTTTGCCCAGTCCACGAGGATGAATACGAACGGCCACGCGACGAGAATCCATCCGAACGTGCCGCCCATGCGGATGATTCCGAATTCCTTTTTCGGGTCCTTCATGTTGGCGAAGGCGATGGAGTTCGTGATCGAAAGCGTCGGCACGTAGAGCAGGCAGTGGATGAACATCAGCGTGAAGAACGGCCAGAAGCTCTTCGTGAAGCCGCAGCCGAGGATCGCCACGCCGCCGATGAGATGGCTGAATGAGAGGAATTTTTCCGCGGCAAAATTGCGGTCGGCGAACTGGTTGCTGAAAAACATGCCGATGATCGCGGCGACCGGGAATGCGTTCAGGATGAGCGCCTGCTCGGAGAACAGCGCGGCAATCCACGGATGCAGATGCGAGACGAAGCCCTTGAGGATTTCCGGCGGGAGCTTGTCGGAGAAGTTCAGGCTCGGCAGGTAGCCGAAGATCAGCGGGAGCCACGCGCCCCAGATGGCGATTTCGAGGACCATCATGAGGAACAGCTTGAAGCGAGGGGAAGAATTCATGCAGCAGCGGTGTAGGCGGGCGGAGAAAATGTGGCAAGGCTCGCGGTGAATCCTCCGTCGGACGTTAAGCCCGCCGCAGGCGCGGTGCGAATTGCGGAAGCGCGTCCAGAAACCGGGAGACCGCTGCGCGGGGCTCAACTTCCAACATCCAACGTTCAACTTTGTGTCCGCATGGTTGCGCACCTCGCGAGAGCTGCGCTACGACTACGCGCATGAATCTCTCCCATCTCCGCGCAGGCATCATCGGCACCGGCTTCATCGGGCCTGTCCATCTGGAAGCGCTCAAGCGCCTCGGCGTGCAGGTGAACGCGCTGTGCGGTTCGCGCGACAGCGCGCTCGCGCTCGCGAAGAAGTGGGGCGTGCCGGAGGTGTACGGCGACTACGACTACGAGGCGATGTATGCGTCGCCAAATATTGACGTGGTCCACATCACCTCGCCGAACAAGGCGCACGTCGAGCAGTCCCTCGCGGCGCTCGCGGCGGGCAAGCATGTCGTCTGCGAAAAGCCGCTCGGCATGACGAGCGCCGACACTGCACGCGTGGTGAAAGCCGCAGCGAAAAGTGACCGCGTGTTCGCGGTGAACTACAACTGCCGCTTCGTCCCCGCCATCCTCCAGATGCGCGCGATGATCGCGCGCGGCGACCTCGGCAAAATCATCCACGTGCAAGGCCACTTTTTTCAGGACTGGCTGCTGAAGGAGACCGACTACAACTGGCGCCTGCTCGCCAGCGAGGGCGGAAAGTTGCGCGCCGTCGGCGACATCGGCACGCATTGGGTGGACGCGGTGTCGTTTGTCCTCGGCGCAAAGCCGGCCTCCGTCTTCGCGACGCTTGAGACTTTCCACAAGACCCGCAAGCGCCCGCGCGGCGAGGTGAAGACCTTCGCAAAGGTGAACCCGAAGGACATGGTGAGCTACGCGGTGGACACCGAAGATTTCGCGAGCGTGCTGCTCGGCTTCGGAAAATCCGCGCACGGAAATGCCGACGGCGTCCACGCGAACGCGAGCATCTCGCAGGTCGCCGCGGGCTGGAAATGTTCGCTCGCAATCGGCATCTACGGCACCGGGGGCAGCGTGCGCTTTGATCTGCAGGATCCGAACGTCCTCCACATCGGCCGCCGCGATAAGCCGAACGAAATCCGCCACCGCTGCGCGCCCGGCTTCGACAAAGACATCGCGCATTTCACCGACTACCCCGCCGGCCACGCCGAAGGATTTCCCGACGCGCACAAGATGCACTACCGCTGCATCTACGAGCACATCGCGAGCGGAAAAAGGACGCCCGCGCTTTTTGCGAACGCACAGGACGGCCACGAGGAAGTGCGGCTCTGCGAGGCGATCCTGAAGAGCCACGCGAAGCGCGCGTGGGTGAAGGTGTAGCCCGCCGTAGCCGCGCTTGTGAAAGCGCGGGCACTTTTCCCACGACGGCCGCTCCGGCCGCGATCACCGCGCGGATCGATCAGCCCGCGCTTTGACAAGCGCGGCTACGGAGCTTGCATCGCGCGCGCATCGATGGTCTTTGGTCTCACGCATATGGACTACAACTTCTACAAGATCGCCCACCTCATCGGAATCTCGCTCCTCGCCATCGGCGTCGGCGGCATGTTGGCCGGCGGGGAAAAGCGCAAGACCTTCGTCATGGTCCAGGGCATCGGCCTGCTCGTGATGCTCGTCACCGGCTTCGGCCTGCTCGCGAAGCTGAAATCCACTCCCTACATGCCGCCCTTTGCCATCGTGAAGACCGCGCTCTGGCTCGTGATCGGAATGCTCCCGGTGCTTTTTCGCAAGCTCAAGACTCCCCTGCCCGCCTGTATCCTCATCTCGCTCATCCTCGTCGGACTCATGGCCTACCTCGGCGTGGTGAAACCGCAACTCTGGTAGCGAGCCGACGCAAAAAAACGCGCCTTCGTCCTGGCTGGTGCGGGCTGTGTCATTCGTCGTTCGTCATTCGGAACACCGCCGTCGCACGTTGGTGAAAATTTCCGCTGGCATCGTACAAGGAAACCGTCTCTATTCCGCCTCCCGCGACCGGGAAAATGCGCGCTTAGCTCAGTGGTAGAGCGCTTGCTTCACACGCAAGAAGTCGCAGGTTCGAACCCTGCAGCGCGCACCATTTTCCCATTTTGAAAGTGCGTGCCATTCGGTGCCACTTCGGGCCAGAACCCTCTGTTTATCAGGCTTTCATGGCGGTCATCACTTTTTGCATCCGTGAAAACCGGTGACACGCCGGGACGTAAAATGCCGTGAGGATGTGTGCCTTGGAGTGTGTCGGATTCCTTCACCGCAAGCAACGCCGGCAGCGAATTCACCACCTCCCATTTTGGAAGCTCAACGCCCACGCCACGATCTCGATTTGACGAGATTGCCGCCGATTTTTCGATTTTGTTGATAGAGATACATGGTGTTTGTCTCCTTTCGTCATCTGCTGTTTCTCAGTTTCTCTAGTGTCATGTCCCTCAAGTCCGTAACGCCAAGAAGACAATCGAAAGCCTCATCCAAGACATCAAGCGCACTGGCATCACGCCTGAACCAAAGGAGCGAGAGTCTAAGCGGTAAATCTGAGACACGTTGGGCGGTGCTTTGATTAGCGTCGTGTCGGAGATAACGATGCTCACGGCGCGAGAAATCCGCGCAGCCGCTCCACGCTTCGCTCGTGTTCTTCAAACGTCAGCCCCAAGCCGAAATCATGCTCCTTGAGGAAAGCCTCGGTTTCGTAGAAGGCTGGCCGAGCAGTTCACTGACCTGCCCGCGCGACAGGTTGCCGGCAACTGTCCGACTCTTCCCGGGAGGAACACATCACTCCCGCCCGATCTGCACGTGCGTCGCGCGGTCGCCGCGGAAGAAGACGCGCGCGGTTTCGCGCACGGATGGTCTTGGGCCGAGATTTGCCGTCTCGGTGAAATTGCGCTGCGCGTTCAGGCCGGTGCCGTATGCCGCGCCGGGAGCGTCGGCCGGGCTGATGTCGAGGAACCGTTCGTGGACATAGACCCACACGTCGCCGGTGCCGGTCTGTTCGAGGCGCTTCGGGCTGCCGACGGCGAGCTTCACCTGATCCTTCGTCATTCCTTCGGCGGCCATGCCGCCGGGGATTTTCCCGGAGAGCAGAATCTGCCGGTGCGCCGGGGAAAGTTCCGGGTGCGCCTTTACATACGCGATGCGCGGCGAAGATGCGCAGCCTGCGAGATGCAAAATTGCGGCGGCTGCGATGAGCGCGGAGAGCTTCGTGAGGATCTTCATTTTTTGGAAAGCGGGGATCTCGTAATGATGCCGAATCCGCACTACGCGGGCTGCACTTCCGCGCGGAAGATTTCGAGCGCCTTGCGGATGAGCGGGTCGCGTTTGAATTCCTCCATCGGATCGAGCTTCGGTTCCGGCTTCGGTTGCGCGACTGCTGTAGCGACGACGCCGTCGCGAACTTCCAGCGATATCCTCACATTGCGGCCGAGGATCGTACTGGCGGCTTCGGTGAGAAATTCGCGGTGGCCCTGTTCGAGAAAATCTTTCGAGAACGCCTGCTCCGGCGGGAAGCCGATCTGCACGGTCTTGTCGTCCACGCGGGTGAGCGCGCCGGCTTCCAGCCATCCGCTGATGAGCTTGCGATCCCGGCGCACCGCCGCGACGAGCGCGAGCCAGAAATCGTCATTCGAGATTGCGGGAGCGGGAGCGGACGGCGCGGGTTCGGATTTCACCGGCGCTTTCGGCGCGGGTGCGGGCTCGGGCTCGGAAATCTTCGGCGTCTCGATGGTGCGCGGCTTGGAAATCGGAGCCGGTGCGGGATCGGGTTCCGCCACGCGCGATGTCGGAGCCGCGGGTTGCGGACGCGGTGCGGGCGCTGGAGGTTCGGCGCGCGGTGCGGCGGGTTTCACTTGCTGTGTGGCCGCGGGCAGCGGCTGCCCTCCGCGCAGCGCGGAGAGCGTTTCGAGCACCTCGGTGAGCGTCGCGCTTTGCAAAATCTGGATCGCGCGGATCGCCGCGACCTCGAAGTGCATCTTCTTGTTCACGGCCCATTTCATCCGGCCCTCCGCGGCGGCGAACTGCTCGATGAGGTCGAGCACTTTTTCCATCGGCACGCGCCGCGCCTGCTCCTGCATCGCGGCCACGGCCTCGGGCATCCACTCGTCTCCGAGACCGTCGGGATCGGCCTTCAGCACGAGGAGATTCCGGAGGTGCGTGATGAGCTCGCTCATCAGCCGCGCGAGATCTTTTCCCGCCTCGGCCTGCTCGTGAATCGTCGCAAGCGCGCGCGATGCGTCCGCCGAGATGATCGTCTCGCAGAGCGTGATCACGGTCTGTGTGCTGGTAAAGCCGAACACGCTCAGCACGTCCGCCTCCGTGATCGTGTCGCCGCAAAATGCGACGAGCTGATCGAGCATGGACTCGGCGTCACGCAGGCCGCCCTCTGCGCCGCGCGCGACGGACTCGGCGGCTGCGGGCTCGAGCGTGAAGCCCTCGTTCTTCGCGATGAAAAGCAGATGCTTCGTGATCGTCGCGGTCGGGATGCGCTTCAGATCGAACCGCTGGCAGCGGCTGAGGATCGTCGTCGGCACCTTCTGCACGTCGGTCGTCGCGAAGAGAAATTTCACATGCGGCGGCGGTTCCTCGAGTGTCTTGAGCAGCGCGTTGAATGAAGACGCCGAGAGCATGTGGACTTCGTCCACGAGGTAGATTTTGTAACGCCCGTTCGGTACGTAATTCACGCGGTCGAGGATGAGGTCGCGGATCTTGTCCACCTGCGTGTTCGATGCGGCGTCGAATTCGATCACGTCCAGCGAGCGCCCCTCGGCGATCTCGCGGCACACTTCCTCCTCGGGGTCGAAGTCCGCCTTCGGGCCACCGGCGCAGTTCAGCGCCTTTGCAAAAATACGCGCCGTCGAGGTCTTCCCCGTGCCGCGCGGGCCGACGAAAATGTACGCGTGCGCGATCCGGTTCGCCTCGATCGCATTGCGCAGCGTGCGCGTGATGTGCTCCTGGCCGAGGACGTCGGCAAAGATTTTTGGGCGATATTTGCGTGCGAAAACCGTGTAGCTGCTCACGCGGCGGAGTCTGTGCGGTGCAGTCCCGCGAGCAAATGGAAAAATTTACGCGCTCAGTTCCGTGACATTTCCGGCACGTCGAATTCACAGGCGCGTCGTTGCGCCGGTCGCTGAAAATGCGCAAAGTCTGGCCCGAAACCGATGGCTTTCCGATCCAACACCACTGCACGGCCCGCTGGCCCGCCGCCTGCTCTCCCCTTTCCTCTTCCCATGAAAAAGCGCACCTCATCCGCGACGCACGCACCGAAGTCCGCCCGGGCCGGCAGGTCGGTGCTCGATTCGATCGTGAAGCACGCTTACCGCCGCCACACGCGCGGACGCGTCGCGCTCGCGGCGGTGGCCTCGTGCCTCGGAAACTGAGGGGCACGCCCGTTCCGCACTTCCCTTCCCCGCGCGGAACGCTAAACGTCGCGCCATGAAACTTGGCTTCATCGGCGGCGGCAAAATGGCTGCGGCCCTCATCAAAGGCGTCCTCAAGTCCGGCATCTGCACGCCGGCGGACGTCACCGTCTGCGACGTCCACGCTCCCACCGCGGAAAAATTGCGCGGCGAAACCGGCGTGATGATCGCGGCATCAACCGCTGAAGTCGTCGGCGCGAGCGAAGTGATCGTGCTCGCGGTGAAGCCCGGCGACGCGCTTGCCGCAATTCAGGGCGCGACCTCGCAGCAGATGGAATCCTCGATGCGCTGGGCGTGGCAGGGCGGCGGCGGCAAGGAAGGCAAGCTCCTAATCTCCATCGTCGCGGGCCTCTCGATCGCGAGCCTTGAAAAGGCCGCCGGGGATAAGTTGCGCATCATCCGCGTGATGCCGAACACGCCCGCGCTCGTGCTCGCAGGCGCGTCCGGATTTGCCACCGGCACGCAGGCGACGGATGCCGACGCGGAGATCGCGCAGAAGATTTTCGGCGGAGTCGGCCTTGCGGTGCGCGTGAAGGAGAGCCTGCTCGACGCCGTCACCGGACTCAGCGGCAGCGGCCCCGCTTACGTTTACATGATCATCGAGGCGCTCGCCGACGGCGGCGTGCTCATGGGACTCCCGCGCGATCTCGCGCTCCAGCTTGCGGCAAAGACCGTCGCCGGTGCCGCGGAGATGGTGATGCAAACCGGGATGCACCCAGCCGCACTCCGCGATCAGGTCGCGAGCCCCGGCGGAACGACCATCGCAGGCATCGAGGCCCTCGAAGCGGGCGGTCTGCGCGCCGCGCTCATCGCAGCCGTGCGTGCCGCATCGCAACGCTCGGTGGCACTCGGCGCGGCAAAATGAAACGCGCCGCCTGCGCCTGCGTGGTGTCGCTCGGTGTGCTTGCCTTTTCGCACGCGGCGCCTCCACCGATCCCGAAGGCCGTGCCGGCGCAGCCGACGTATCGGTTCGCGACGCCCCCCGTGCCGATGATCACAAAGGAGCACCAGACCGCGCAGCAGCTCTACGCGGCAGCTGTGAAGGATTTTTCGGCGGGCAATTTCGAGGCTGCAAAAACCGGCTTCCAGAAAGTGCTGGCGATCTCCCCGGAGAATCCCCCGACCCTCATCAATCTCGCGCTCATCGCGCAGCGCCAGGAGCGCAACGACGATGCGGAACAATTTCTGCGCCGCGTGATCCAGAAGGACACTGCGAACGCGACCGCGTGGCTCCTGCTCGGCATCGGCGCATACGATCGCAATGATTTCGACGCCGCGCACGCGCATCTCGCGCAGGCCGTGCTCTACGCGCCAGCGGATGCTCGAGCACACCAGTATCTCGGCGCGACATTCGCACGGCGCGGCTGGTACAGCGCGGGCGAGGAGGAATTGCGCCGCGCGCTGGAACTCAATCCGAAGTCCCCCGACGCGCACTACAATCTCGCCATGATCTACATGGAGCGCGTCCCTCCCGCGGTGGAACTCGCGCGGCGGCACTACATCCGTTCGATCGAACTCGGCGCACCGCCCGATGAGAAACTCGCCGAGCGCATCGGAAAGTGAGCCCGGAGCAATTGCATCAAAACTGATCCTTTGCTCAGTTGCGGTTGAGCGTCTGGTCGAGGTTCAGGATCAGGTTTGCCACGAGCGTCCATGCGGCGAGGTCGTTTGGCGGACTGGAAGAA
>Ga0315902_10004054_pt1 | contig 21450 bp, 22 predicted proteins | sample LakEriMetagenome_9_FD_203523 | JGI IMG/M metagenome (GOLD analysis project Ga0315902, IMG submission 203523) | Freshwater fungal communities from buoy surface, Lake Erie, Ohio, United States - Buoy 12 MA117 | ecosystem: Environmental > Aquatic > Freshwater > Lake > Lake biofilm | place: USA... | reverse complement strand
GGAGGCAGGAACACAAGGATAGCTTGTTCACGGAGTGAGAACCGATGCGACGTCGAATACTAATGTGCTTGTTGTTGACGATGGCGACCGTACCGATGGTCGGATGTGCCATACCGATTTACTCCGCGCTGCCTGGCCGCCGAGCCGAGCAGTTGATTTTCACTTCGGAAAACCTCAGGGCGATGGTTCAGGAGTGGGAACGTTTTTGGTTCCTCGATCAGCCTGACCACATGAGTCCTTACAGGACCCATGGCGGGGTGATTTAGAGTTGGCGCGAGTCGGTTATTTGATTCCTTGGTGGATCTGGCCGGTTTGAGCGAATTACGATACCCTATCGGAACGTCGGTGCACCGGAGAACACGTTGCACCTCTTGGCGCAACGTTAGATCTTCGGCGAGTCCATGCCGTTGAGCGATAGGGTGTTGTGATTGGAATGGGATCTAGAATTTCAGTACGGGTGAACCTTCGGGCGAACCGTTTGGCGGACCGACGAGTGATGCCCAGGGGTGTGACGCTCGTTGAGTTGTTGGTCGTCGTATCGATCATGGGCATTCTGGCTGCGCTTCTGTTGCCTGCGGTTCAAAGTGCGCGCGAAATGGCCCGTCAGGCGCAATGCCAGAACAACCTTCGCCAAGTAGGTTTAGCGCTTCACAACTACCATTCGGTGCTTCGGACGTTGCCACCTGGGTGCATGCAGTGGCGTCCGTTCAATGGCCCGAGTTTTCTTAAGAACTACGCGTGGTCTGCGCTGATTTTGCCTTACATGGAAGCGCAGAACGTCCATGCGTTGGTCGATTTCGATCATCCTTTCGACCATCCGATCAATGCCAGGGCGCGCAAGACCAACGTGGCGACCTATGTCTGTCCGAGCGTTCCGACGCTTGAGGGTAAATCGGGCAAAACCGACTATGGTGGGCTTTACGGACAGCGGATCACCACGCGTATCAACACCGACAACGGTGTGTTTGTGTACAACCAGCCGTTCAAGTTTCGGGACATACGCGATGGTCTGACGTTCACCGCGGCGGTAGCCGAGGACACGGGCGGTCCGGATGGTGAGTGGATCAACGGTAGCAACATCTTCGAGCAGTCCGGAGGGATCAACGACCCGAGGGCTTGGGCCATGGACAACGAGATCCGATCCCACCACCGCAACGGCGCGATGGTTTTGTTTGCTTGTGGCCGAACGCTCTTTGTGTCGAATCATTGCAAGCCGAGTGTTTTGGCGGCGATGATCACAAGAAACGGCCAGGAGGACTGGACGCTCGGGGACTAGAGGAAGCGTTTCGGTCGTCTCATGCGTTCGGATTTTGCGAGTCGTGTGTATCCGTCTGAGGGGCTGGATTATCCGTTGGAGAATCCGTGGCATTGAGCCAGTTTGAGCCGGCCAGTTCGATCGATTTGCAGCGGCCGCAAGCGTTTTGAACGCAGTCGTTCAGGACGCGTTGGATCCATTGGTCGGCGATTTGGCGATCGGATCGTCCGTCTTGGAGATCGAGTTGTTCGAGCCCCCAATAGTCAGGGTTGCCCAGAAAGACCTTGACCGAGGTGGGCATAAAAAGGGGGCTAACGACCGACTTGCCCATCCTAGCGCCTTGGATCCAGATGGGTATCAAAGGTACGCGTCCTCGCAGGGCCACGAGCGCCGCTCCGGGGCGGACCGACATCCAATCCTGATCCGTACGGTTGATGCGTCCCTCGGGAAACATACCCACAAAGCGACCTTGTTTGGCCAATTCGATCGCGCGTTTGGTCGACGCGGTGTCGATTCCCCCTCGGTTGGTTGGGATGCATTGAAAGGATCGAAGCAGTTGACCGACAAGAGGGACTTTAAAGTACTCGCCTGCGACCATCCAGTGGACCCGATCGCCAGCGGCTAGTTGGATAAAGCATGGGTCGACCGAAGAGCGGTGGTTGGCCACGAGCACCGCGCCACGATGCTTGCAGGTACCGAAGTAGGGGTTTGGGTTTGCTGGATTTGGTTCGAGCAGGTCGGACGCATCGGCGATCAGGCATGGCGAGGGTTCCCATTTCCCGGTCGCTGGATCTTGTCGGAAGATTTCGGCTTTCCAGAGATAGCGGGCCATCACGTAGATCGGCCCGTAGAGAATACGTTCCCAAGGGGAGTACTTTCCGGGGCGGAGCAGTAGCCAGATCAGGAGCAATCCGATCGCACCCAGGATCAGAAGTAGTACGTTTAATGCCGTAATGGCCATAATCAGGCTTTCGACCCGATGTAGCTTAAGTCCATATCGGGTCATTGGTTAGGGAGTCTAGAGGCCGACGGCCGGATTGGGCGAGGGTCGATTTATCAATAAAAATGCTAGCAAATCGCTCGGGTTTTTGGGGGTTGCGGGGAGAGAATTCGGAAAAAATAGGTAGTCAATCTGCCCCCCTTTCGGTTATCGTAAGGGGACAAACTACAGCTCGAACCCCAGCCGGTCGGGAGGTGGGATGCTTGGACCATCGAAGCGATGTGAGAGGCTTTTTTTGGGTAGCAACTGAGTCTCGCGGCCACGGGCTCAGAGCGTCAACTTCCTGAGCAGAGGGGGTTGCCCGAGAGGCGCCTATCACGCACGCTCGAAGAGGATCGAACTTTATCGGTTCGGTTTACCAGCACGGCGCGTTGAATGGAATATCAGAGTGCATGCTGCGATGGAGGGAGCGGTGGAATTGATGCCACCGGGACCTTGAAACCCAGTGCATCTTCCCCGACCGGCCTTTTTTTTCTTTTATGCCTTCGATCCACATCCCAGTACTACTCGAACCGATTCTCCGCGAGTGGCTTGGGGGATTGAGTCCTGAGATTCCAGGCCGCGCCCCATTGGTGATTGTCGATGGTACCTTTGGTGGTGGTGGACATACGCTCGAGATCGCCAAGCGACTTGGCTCGGGGGATCGGATTCTTGGGATCGACCGCGATCCTGGAGCGATTCGCGAATTTGTTTCTGCGCATAGTCAGTACCCTCGGACATCAGTCGGTGGAGTTATGGATCTCGGGGAGCGAGGTCGATGGGGGCTCGAGGATCTGGAGCTACCTTCGGGATGTCGATTGACGTTGGCATGCGGCTCCTACTGCAATTTAGGGGATTTGCTCGGGGGGCTTGGGATTCCTCGGGTGCATGGGATTTTGTTGGATCTTGGGTTATCGAGCGATCAGTTAGCCGACACGCAGCGTGGTTTTTCGTTTCGGCTTGATGCTCCATTGGATTTGCGTTTCGACATGACGGTGGGAGTACCGGCTTGGAAGTGGTTGCAGCAGCACAGCGATACGGAGATTGCCGATGCGATCTATCAGTTTGGTGAAGAGCGTTTGAGTCGGAGGATCGCCAGGGCGATTGTCGAGCAGAATCGCAGCGAACCGATCATGAGCAGCAAGCAGCTTGCGGATTTGATCCATCGCGTGGTGCCTGGTCGGGTGCATGGTCGGGTCGATTCGGCGACGCGGACGTTTCAGGCGTTGCGGATCGTGGTCAATCGGGAGCTTGAGCATGTCGAGGCTGGATTGGCCAGACTACCAGGGTTGCTTGCGGTTCCCAGCCCGGAAGTCCCATCGGCCGAGTCGTGCGGGGTTGAGCCTGCCGGTAGGTTGGCGGTTATCTCCTTTCATTCTCTGGAGGATCGGATGGTCAAAAATGCGATACGCGACGATTCGCGGTTAGAGAATTTGACAAAAAAACCGTTGGTAGCCACGCAAGCCGAGACCGATGCGAATCCTCGGAGTCGATCTGCCAAGTTGCGTATTGCGCGACGGGCGTTTGAAAACTAAGTTCTTCCTAGGGGCACTTTGGACTGCTAATTCTGTATGAAGCCACCGGATCGAGTATCAGGCGATACGCCAAAGTTTTCTGATTGGATTGGCGGTTTTGGCTGGGGTCCGTTCTTATGCGTGATGGCGGCGGTGCTATGGAGCACGAGCGCTTTCTTTGCAAGATCGCCGGAGTTTGATCGATGGCCCTTGGAGTATCGCGGGGCGACCTTAGCGTTTTGGCGAGCGGTTTTTGCGCTGTGCATTTTGGTGCCGTTGGTGCGCCGGGTGACATGGGTATGGCAGTTGTTGCCCATGACGATCTGTTTTGCGATGATGAATTGGACCTATTTGACCGCGTTGGTCAGCGGGCCCCCGGCCAATGCGATTTGGCTACAGAATCTAGCGCCGGTTTGGGTGATGTTGGCGACGGTTTATTGGTTTCGCGAGCCGACGCTCAGAAGCGATTGGTGGATGTTGGGATGGTGCATCGCAGGGGTGTTGTTTCTATTGGTCATGGAGATGAGTTATGCACAGTCGAGTCCATCGGATCGGTGGTGGTCGCCTTGGTTGGCTCTAGCCAGCGGTGTGCTTTATGCGGGGGTGATATTGTCCTTGCGATCGTTGAGGCATTTGGATTCGGCTTGGCTCATCGCGTTGAACCATCTGGTGACTGCTTTGGTGATGTTTCCGTTGGTTTGGAGTTTTGGAGTGGAGCATCCGACTGGATGGATGTGGCCGCTTTTGATTGGGATAGGGGTCTTGCAGATGGGGATGCCTTATTGGCTTTTTGCGCAGGGCTTGCGAACGACCCCGAGTCACATCGCGAGTTTGATTACACTTTTAGAGCCGGTGTTATTGCCGGTGTGGGTGCATTGGGTGCGTCATGGGGATCCGGACTATCGGGCTCCGAGTTGGTGGACTTGGGTCGGTGGTTTGATGATTCTCGTGGGCTTAGGCATAAGGTATTTTCCTCGTCGTGGAGCAGACGGTCATGAGTCAGACATTGGATAAACAGCGTCAGGCGATGCACGATGCGTTTTTTGCGGATCGGGACCAGGAGCTCTTGGAGTTTCTTGATCAAGTTCAACTCGGAGAGCAGCAGCAGAGGCAAGATGCATTGCAGCAGGCCGCAGGGGTCAAGGATCCCGAGGTGCTCGCGCGGCTCGAGCGCCTTGGGGTGGGCCCCTCGGCGATGACAGCCTTTGCGCTTTTACCGTTGGTCCGTTTGGCATGGGCAGACACGAAGGTTTCTCAGGGGGAGTTCGCAGCGTTGCTCAAGGCGGCCGAGGAGGATGGGATCGTCTATGGGACCCCATCGTACCGCTTGCTCAGCCGTTGGCTCGACGAGCGTCCTAGCGAGTCGATGGTTGAGGCTTGGATCGCCTATGCCGAGGCGCTTTCCAGGGAGCTCGACGAGTCGAGTCTGGAGGTTTTGCGGCAAGCGACGATCGAGCGAGCCAAGCGCATTGCGGAGGCTTCTGGGGGTATTTTGGGTTTAGGAGATCGGACCTCGCACGACGAGCGCAATGCGTTGTTGGATCTGCAGCGAGCCTTGACCAAGCAGGCTAGAGCATAGAGGCTAGAGGAGCCAACGTAGCTTGGGTCTCCGACCCGAGCGAGTCTATTCCTGCCAATCTCACAGGCGGGTCAAAGCCCCGCCTTACGCTCAGGCCTCGCGTACGATCAGTAGTTTTGGTTGTTTCCGGTGGTTGTATTGTGCATGACGATGGGTTCTAGGCCGAGCGAAGCGCGGGCCGGGTCGAGTAGTTCTCGCGTGCGGCTCGAACCGCAGCGAGAGACTCCCAGATCTCGGACGGCCAGGAGGGTAGCCAGATCGCGTACGCCCCCGGCGGCTTTGACTTGGACCTCCGGAGAGACGTGAGCCCGCATGAGTTTGAGGTCCTCGATGGTGGCTCCTGAGGGGCCGTAGCCGGTGGAGGTTTTGACCCAGTCGACGTCTAGCTCGCTACAGATGCGGCAGAGTTCGATTTTGTGGGAGTCTTTGAGGTAGCAGTTTTCGAAGATGACTTTGATTTTTTGGCCGGCTTGGTGTGCCAGATCGGTGAGCATCGCGATTTCGTCGCGGACGAAATCCCATTGGAGGCTCAGGACTTGGCTGATGTTCACGACGACATCGAGTTCTTGGCAGCCGTCATCCAGAGCGGCGATGGTTTCGAGCCGTTTGATCGAGGGGCGATTGGCGCCGTGAGGGAATCCGATGGTTGTCGAGGATTTGACGTTGGAACCGGCCAAACGGTTCGAGGCGCGTTTGAGGTAGTAGGGCATGATGCAGACGCTGGCGACATCGTAAGCGATGGCTAGATCGATTCCTCGCTCGAGGTCCTCGATCGTCAAGGTGGGGACCAGTAGGGAGTGGTCGATCATCTTGGCGAGGTCTAAGTAAGAATAATTGGCCATAGCTTCATCTTCTGTTTCTTGAATTGGATCGACAGGTTAGGGTATAACAGGTCGGGTAGCTTGGGTAAGACTCCCCTGCCCTGTTGAGAAGAAGTTTCCTTGAGGATTTTATCATGCGACCGCGAATTTTTGGGACCCGAAAAGACTGGCAGTTAGCGGAAAAATTCGTCGCAAGTCGCAGAGATTTTTTGATGGCTGGCGGGAGTCTTGCGATTTTGCCATTGGCATCCCAGATCGCGCCAGGAGCGGTTCGATCCAGGACCGCTTGGGCAAGCGATCCGTTTACCTTGGGGGTTGCATCGGGGGAGCCGAGCAGTAGCGGCATGGTGCTATGGACGAGGTTGTTGATCGATCCGGTGAACATTGGGGGAAACCCCAAGGGGCCGATCGAGGTGGTTTGGGAGTTATCCGACGATCCATCGATGAAGACGATTCTCAAGAGTGGCAAGGTCTTGACGACCGAGGCGTTGGGGCATTCGGTGCACGTTCAGGTGCATGGATTGGAATCGAACCGATGGTATTGGTATCGGTTTCACAGTGGGGATGCGAGCAGTCCGATCGGAAGGACGCGAACGACTCCTGGATCCGAGCAGATGGTCGACGAGTTGCGGTTCGCTTTTGCCTCGTGCCAGCATTACGAGTCGGGATTGTATACGGCTTACGAGCACATGGTCAGCGAGGAGCTCGATTTGATTTTGCATTTGGGGGACTACATCTACGAGGGGGCACCTGGTCGGAGTTCATTGCGCACGCACAACAGTCCGGAGATCGTCAGCCTGGATGATTACCGCAATCGCTATGGTTTGTACAAGTCCGACGAGCAGCTCAAGGCCGCCCATGCTTATGCGCCATGGTTGGTGGTATGGGACGATCATGAATTCGACAACAATTGTGCGGGCTTGATCTCTGAGGAGTTGTGGGTCGATCCTCGCGAGTTTGCACTTCGCCGCGCCAATGCGTATCAGGCCTATTATGAAAACCAGCCGCTAGGAGTTGGTTCCATGCCTATCGGTGCGGACATGAAGTTGTATCGCGACATCGCTTATGGGAAGTTGGCGAGTTTTGCGATGCTCGATACCAGGCAGTACCGATCCGATCAGCCCAATGGGGATGGTGCCAAGAAGCTCGATGGGGGAGCGATGCATCCGAGGTCGACGATGCTCGGCTCGCAGCAGGAGGCTTGGTTGTTTGCGCATCTTCAGGAATCCGAAGCGCGTTGGAATGTACTGGGCCAGCAGGTGATGGTCGGTCGTGTGGGGCGCAGTTCGGGTGAGTCGAAGCTTTACAGCATGGACCAGTGGTCTGGGTACGATGCGCCGCGCAAGCGGCTTTTGGGTCATCTCAAGCAGATGGAGCAGGCCAATACGGTGGTCCTCACGGGCGATATTCACAGCAATTGGGCCAATGAGCTCTATGAGGACTTTGATAAGCTCGATGCCGCTCCGGTGGCCGTGGAGTTTGTCGGGACGAGCATTTCATCCGGGGGCAACGGGTATGCCAAGAGCAAGCAGGAAGACGAGTTGTTTCGGGAGAATCCGTTCATCAAGTTCCACAATGCGGAGCGCGGCTATGTTTCGTGTAGGGTGACCCAGGGCCAGTGGCAAACCTTTTACCGGACTGTCGAGTATGTCGACCGTCCAGGAGCGGAACTTCAGACCCGAGCCGAGTTTGTCGTCGAGCACAATAGGCCGCAGTTGATACGTTAGGTCACCATCGCATCGCGTGCAGGGGGCTAGCGAAATCGTCGGTCCATATTGGTCGGTTCGAGGTGGTGCTACCCGAGGAGCGGATCGAGGGGGCCAGTTGGTCCCGAGCACCGGGCCAGGCCGGTAGGGTCGCGTCTTGTGGGAACAATAGCAACCAGCGGACTTGTCTGGTTGGAGGTTCGAAGGGTGAGAGTTTTGATTCGACCAGTAGGGGTTTGAGGGCGGCTTGTTTGGCCGTCGCAAACAAGATCGGTGCGAGGTCGAGGTTTCGGTTGGTGATGTTCAGCGCCAGGATTCCTTCGGGGGCAAGGCGTTGTTTGTAGAGTTCGAGGGCTTGGGTCGTCAGCAGGTGGATCGGAAGCGAGTCGCTTGAGAAAGCGTCGACAACGATCAGGTGGTGTGCCGGTGTATCGGGTTTGAGGGTTTCGCGTTCGAGGAGTTTTCGGCCGTCACCGACTCGGATTTCGGTCAAACCGCGATGGGAGCTTAGGTAGCGAAAGTGTTTTTCAGCCATTTGGCATACTGCGGGGCTGATTTCGTAGTAACGCATGGAGTCTTGTGCGCGGGCATAGAGCGATAGCGATCCTGTGCCGAGTCCAAGGACAGCGACGTTCAGTGGTTGGGAGAAGTGGCTCTGGCACCAGCCGAATGCGAGGGCTGCCCCTGAGTCGCTTTGGTAGTAGGTGGTTTGGTCGGTGTGCAGGGGGCCCTCGAGGGGCTCGGTGCCATGTCGGATACGTCCGTGGAGCATGGCACGGATTCCTTGTTTTTGGTTTTCGATAACGGTCACGACGCCGTAGAAGTCCCTTTTTTTATCGATGCAAGCTTCGATGCTTGGGGTCCCCAGGAGCATGGACATGGCGGCCAGCAGGAGTGTTGGGCATAGGATCGTCAGGGGCCAGGAGAACCGGCGAGCCATCGGATCATGGAAGAGTTTGGGGTAAAGATCTCGGGAGTGGAACCAAGCAAGAGCCAGGGCACCTAGGGCGATCCCTGCATGGAGTTCGTAGTAGTCGTTCATGCACCAAGGAGCGATCACCGAGGCGAAGAGCGAGCCCAGCGCTCCGCCCAGAGCGATTTGCAGGTAGTAGCCGGGCATCGATTCGGCCGAGGGACGCAGTCGGTAGATCAGTCCATGGCATGCAAGAGCGATGCAAGCCAGTGCGGCAATGCAGCAAGCGACCAGGCCGTACCAGGGGAGCCACAGTTTCAAGACAACGGCGCTCAATCCACATAGGGAGCCAAGGTAAAACAGGCCTGTTTGAGCGATCCAGGATTGAAAGATCGGGTGCCAGAAGGCCAGCCACCAGGAGGCTAGGTAAAGCGCAAGAGGGAGCACCCAGAGCCCCGGCACGATCATGCCGGCTTGGCTTGCATGGTTCGTGGTCGCAGCCAGAACGATGGAGGAGCAAGCCGACAGGCTGAGGCAAAGCCAAGGGGTTCTTGGTAGGTTTGCAGGCGATGCGATCGGATCTCGGGGCAGGATGTCTTTTGAGCGACGGGCGATGTTTAAAGAGTGCAGGATCATGCCCAGGGCGAGCAATCCGTAAAGGAGCATCCAGAGGTTTTGTTGGCTCGAGGAGGCGATCGAAGGTTCGATCGCGATGGGGTAAAGCAGGCATGCGGCCAAGGAGGTCAGGTTGGCAAGGGCGTACCAAGCGTAGGGGTGTTGGGTGTGTGAGGTTCGGAAATGCCAAGCCGAGAGGAGTGAGCTGGTGCTGGCCATCAGAAGGAAGGGTAGACCGATGCGCAGGGTCAGTTCCAGGAAGATAGCCAGGGTCGGAAATTCCGTGAGTTCGGGGAGCATTGTGGGGAAGAAGGCCAGAGCGGGGATGAGGGTCGCGGAGATTGCCCATAGGGCTGCGTGGAGGGTGGCTTGGGCCGAGAGGCTCGGTTTTTTGTCGATTTTCCAAGCGTAGAGATATCCAGCCAGCAGTGCGGTTTGAAAGAACAGCAGGCACGTGGTCCAAACGTGTGCCGTCCCGCCCCATTTGGGTAGGAGGGATTTGCCTAGGATGGGTTGGACGAGGAAAAGGAGGAAGGCATTGCAGAGGATCAAGATACCGCTGTGCATTTGACGATTGTGAAATGAAGAGGGTGCCGAAATGGTTGGGAGAGGGACTATAATTGGCCCCCCGTGAGTCGGTAGCCGATCGGCCGTTGTTCGCCGGAGCATCGAGGCCGGCGGTCAGGTCCTAGTGTTGGTTTACGATACCTTATTTTTGTCGCGAGATGGCATGATGGCACAGCAGAAGTTTTCTGGGTTGATACCTCCGATGATCACTCCGATGACGGGTCGAGACCGTTTGGACACCGAGGGGCTCGGGCGATTGGTTGATCATTTGATTGAGGGTGGGGTCGGTGGGGTATTTGTATTGGGTACGACCGGCGAGGCGCCGAGCTTGAGTCATCGGATGCAGCAGGAGGTCGTTGCCAGGACGGTCGAGGCGGTGGCTGCTCGGGTGCCGGTTCTCGTAGGGATCACCGATACGTCGTTTGTCGAGACGGTGCGATTGGCCGAGCATTCGGCCGCGAGTGGGGCGTCGGGTTTGGTTCTATCGACCCCTTATTATTTCCCTGCCGGTCAAACGGAGCTCAAGTATTACGTCGATCAATTGGTTCCGGAGTTGCCACTGCCGGTGATGCTCTACAACATCCCTTCGCTGACGAAGGTATGGTTTGAGATACAAACGCTCGAGGCTTTGAGCGAGCATTCCCAGATTGTTGGATTGAAGGATAGCAGTGGGGACATGGATTACTTTCAGCGTGCCGTGGGGCTTAAGCGATTGCGCCCCGATTGGTCGATCATGATTGGTCCTGAGGCGTTGTTGGCCAGGGCTATGGAGTTGGGAGCCGATGGAGGGGTCGCAGGGGGAGCGAATTTGTATCCGAACTTGTTTGTGAGTCTGATCGAGTCGGTTGTTCGAGAGGATACAGCCGGAAGTCGATTGTTGCAGGGGCAGATCGAAAGCTTGCAGCGGATTTATGACGTAGGCAAGTACGCATCGAGGCACATCAAGGGGACCAAGTGCGGAGTATCGCTGCTGGGGATTTGCGAAGATTTTCTGGCCGATCCGTTCCACCGATTTCGGCCTGAGGATCGCCAAAGGGTAGCAAAGGTGCTTCGGGAGGTCGAGGCGGCTAGGGACGGATGGCGACTCGGATATTCCGTGGGTCTTGAGCCGAGTTGATCGCGTTTTGGATCTCCTCGAGCCCGTAGGAATGTTCGATGAGTTGTGCGAACGGGAAATCCCGGTGGTGCTTGGTCATGAATTCGACGGCGGCCAGTAGATCTTGGCTTTGGTAGTTATGGACGCCGTGGATCGAGAGTTGTTTGCGGACGATGGTTTCCAGGACGATTGGAGCCGGTTGGGAGGGAAAGACGGCCCCGACGAGGATGATACGTCCACCGGTACGAGCAAGGCGGAGGGCTTCGAGGGCACCGTCGTTGGTACCGGAGCATTCCAGGACGACATCAAAACCGTAGGGGATGATCGAGTCGTTTGGATCGAGCGTGATGGAGTTCGGTTCGGCCGTGCTCGTCGCACCGAATTGTTTGGCCAATTGCCGGCGATGGGGGTCGCGTTCGATACAAACCACATTCCAGGGATATTGTCTGTTGGCAAAAGCGCAGGCCGTCAGGCCGAGCATCCCGGCTCCTAGGACGAGGACCGTTTCGTGGCCGACGAGGTTTGCGGTACGGATCGCAGCGGCGATGGTCGCCGTTGCGCAGCTTAAGGGTGCAGCCGATCGCTCGTCGATCTGCTCGGGGAGTTTGACGATATGGGTTCCGGCCATGAGGGTGCAGTGGGAGGCGAATCCTCCGTGCCATGCGCTATCGTTTTGGACTTGTTGATGTCCGTACTTGTATCCATGGATGCACTTTTGGGGCAGGTCGTGTTGGCAGAAGAAGCACTTACCGCAGTTGGCGACGATGGTCCATACGATGCGATCTTCGATTTGAAGGTGGTTTCCTGCCAGATCCGTGCGTGGGGCTAAGGGTCCGAATTGGACGATTTGGCCGACGATTTCGTGACCTAGGATTGCGGGTGTCTGGGCGTGTCGTCGGCCGCAGATGGTATGCAGGTCGCTTCCGCAGATCGAGCACAGCACGACTCGGACGAGGATTTCGGAGTTCTCGGGTGTTCTTCGAGGAGCGGTTTGGATTTCCCAGGGAGAGTTAGGTCCGTGAAACAAGGCAGCTCGGGATACCTCTGTTGATTCCTCTTGTGATTCCTCTCTCATCGGGCTTTCCTTGGGTTGTGTGGTTGCGTCGTACTGGTGCTCAGTGAAACGGTGCTCGTGCTCGTGCTCACAAGGAGTTCAGCATCGGCAAATAGGAGTTTGACAACGAGCACGAGCACGAGCTAAATCCCGCATGGTCGGTTGATGGTTATTTGGATGGGGTGTGGGTTTATGGGGATGTGGAAAATGGAAACAGGAGAGCTTAGGGGAGATAGGTAGAAACGAAAAAACCGCTGAGAGCCTTGGGCCGCTCAGCGGTTGCATGGATTGAAAAGAGACTCCGCCAAAGCGGAAGTCGTACTTAGAAGAGCAACGCGATTACGAAGGGGTCTTCGTGGTGGTCTTCTTCACAGCAGCCTTCTTCTTGGCTACTTTCTTCTTGGTAGCAGCCTTCTTAGGAGCAGCTGCCTTCTTCGCAGCCTTCTTCTTGGCTACTTTCTTCGTTGCAACCTTCTTGGTTGCTACCTTCGTTGCTCCAGCTTTTTTCTTGGCCACGGTTGTGTCCTCCAATAAACCAAACATGATGATTGTCGCGACACCTTTTGTCCGAAGCAGCAGACTCAAGGGGTCGAACCCGACAACCGAAACAAAACGTCCTTCGCCGCAAACTTTCGATCTGGTCGTATGACCTATCGATCCGTGACAGGATCGAACGTTTGAGCTATGGACACCATAGTTCCAAGTAGTTGTATAAAACTCGAACTTGAATGCAACATCTTTTCGACAATTTTTCCACAAACATGAAACGATTTTTTTCAGGATGTTGAACCTCAAGAGGGCATGTGGCTTGGACTCTAGAGGCCTTATCGACTGGATATCAATAGAAGGTTTGTCGTGTCTGAGCTTCTGTGCGAACAAGTGTTAGGTTAATCGCTATAAACGTATGTTCGCAAAACATGCTTTTTGGTTTTGCGATTGCTTAGGAGCCAGGGTTGCGGTTTCGCGTCAGGGTCGCAAGATCTTTTTCGTCAACGAAAATAAAGGGTGCAGGCAGTAGATCGGTCCTTAGTCCGGAAGCTTCAACCGCACGCTAAGGGGGAGGTTTTTCTAACAAAACGTTGCGCTCAAGCCTGTAGTGCGGCGCTTAGGATCGGAGGGTTCTGGATTGGTTTTTTGCGATCGATCGAGGGATGCTTGAGCGATCGCTTTGCGTACGCTCGAGTGCCCTGCAAGAGGCCGAGAATGGGTTGCTTCGAGGTCAAAAAAATTTTGATTTTTTTTCCGCGATCACCATCCTGGAGGACCACCGAAGCGTTGCATGGCTTGCACATTGTTCATCGCGAGGGACAAAAACAGCAGCGCGTTGATCGGGTTGCCGCTTTGGAAGAACCACCAAGCGACGAGGAATCCGACTCCAGCGCCGATGAGGTAGGCTTCGTTGTATCCGTCGGTCCTGCGAAGGATCGCAGCGGTATGCTGCACGACATGTCCTCCGTCGAGGGGATAGACCGGAAGCAGGTTCAGCAGCGGCCACCAAATGCTTACTAGGATGTAGAAATTCAGCATGGTGTAAGTCCACGGATTGCCGATGCCCAAGTCCCCTTGGGTCCATGGATTCTCGACGCCACGGGGTTTGATCCACTCGACGAAGTCTGCGGCGCTTGGGACAAATACACCCATGGCATAGGCGATCGCTGCGACCAGGATCGCCGATGCGAACTGGAGCAGTGGTCCGGCAAGTGAGATCACGATGTGGTCGATGTGCTTGAGGCGGTAGCGAGCCCCTGAGCGATTGAAGGAAAAGCCGGCCGTGGGGATCGCTAAGCCCCCCATATGGTAGAGCACGATTTGCGATTCGATCCCGTAGTATCGGAATGCAAGTGCGTGTCCGAGTTCGTGGATCAGGACCGAGACCATCACGCATGCGACCCAGATGGCTAGCAGTGGCGCGATACCCGGGGATTGGCCGATACGCGAGAAGAGTTGGTTGGCGCTCATGGCGATGCTGTAGCCCAGGGCTGCGGTGATGAGCCAGAAAAGCCAAGTCACGCGAATGGGGAATCCCAAAAAGTTAAATCGCCAATCGTATTGGCTCGGGGGTGGTTCGCCGATCATAGCTTTATGGTTGTCCTTGGATGGAGTAAGTCGTCGATGGATCGCATTCGGAACCCTAGGATTCCTCGATGGCCCGGAGGATGCTTCGAGCCGCCATCTCAAGACTGGATTCTTGAATCAGGAGCGATGGGATCGCGGCGATACGGTTTCGTTTGGGGCCTGTCAGGTGGATCAAGACCCCTTGGTCGGCGAGTTTTTTCACGACTTGGAATGCCAGTTCGGATCCCGAATTCGGAAAGTTCTCGAAGCTTACACAGCAGGCCAGTCCGGAGCCCAGAGTCACAAGCGGTTCGGGCAAATGGGTGCTAAGCAGACTACGAAAAAAATCCCCCTTGCGTTCAATATCGGATCGGAGATTTGGCGTTTGGAGAATTTCGAGTGTTTCGAGCGCCAATCGGCAGGCCATGGGATAGGCTGCGAAGGTTTCCGATTCGATTCCCGGTCCGATTCCATCGATCCAGTCGTCGGGTCCGACGACGGCTGCGATCGGTAGGATTCCGCCTCCGAGGGACTTTCCTAGTACCAGTAGATCGGGTTCCCAGGCTTGCCCTTTGCACAGGAACATCGGGCCTGTTCGGCGAAGTCCCATTTGGATTTCGTCGGAGACGATGGCCAGGTCATAGCTTCGGGCCAAAGCGACAAGTCGTTGCATGAAGGCTGCCGGTGCGAAGTAGTAGCCTCGGGCACCGATAGCCGGCTCGACAAAAAGGATCGAGGCTCGTGACTTGAGCTTCTCAAATGTCTGGCTTGCTTGTTCAAGGGCCCGCTGGCATTCGGCGCACAAGGGGCTCTTTTCCGCATGAGCTTCCTGGGGATTGCTGCTGGCATCATTGCAGGCATCAGGCATCAGGATGGGAGCACACAGACCATGGAGGTGGCGTGGAAATGGGATTGTCGCATGGTTTTCAATCGACCCATGCGGACCGAACGCTTCGGAGCGTTCGGTATCGCTCAAGAGGGCGCTGGCCAACGAGCGTCCGTGGTAGGCCAGATCGAAACCGATGGTGCTTCCTGGTCGTTTTGCGTAGGCGAGTTTCCACGCGATCTCGATGGCTCTTGCACCGCTGACGGTCAGCCACACTTTGGAGTACCGATGGGGCTTGCGACCTGGGGGCGTGTTTTGGTCCCAGAGGCTCCCGAGGGTCTCTTCGAGTCTGGACCTCAGTTGAGATTGCCCTCCGTGTGCCCACGTCAGCTCCGAGATTTGCTCGCACACTGCGGCGGTCAGTCGGGGGTGTGCGTGTCCGAGGTTGCAGGCCGAATAACCGCAGATCAGATCCAAGTACTTCCTGCCTTGCTCATCCCAGACGTATTCCCCTTGGCTCCGCAGGAAGACGAGGTGGCTCAGTGGGTCATAGCTCCGATGGCTACCGCGCGGACGTCTAGGATTCATCCGTGGAGGGAGCTTTTACCCGTTCGAGCAGGGGTTGGATAATCGCCTCAGGGACGAACTTTTCGAGCGACCGGCCATGTCCTAAGCTTGCGATTTGTTTGATCAGGCTGCTCGAGACGTGGACGAATTCCTCATCGGCCATCAGGAAGACGGTTTCGAGGTCGGCATCGAGTTGTCGATTGGCCATCATCATCGTGAACTCGCCGGCGATATCCGTCAGGGGGCGAACGCCCCGGACCATGACTTTGGCTCCGAGCTTGCGGACAAAGTCGACGGCGAGTCCATCGAAAGAGCAGACCGAGACGTTCGGGAGGTGCTCAGTGACTTTTTCGACGAGCCTTAAGCGTTCCTCGATTTCAAAAAGGGGTTTTTTTTCTTGGTTGACCCCGATGCCGATGACGAGTTGGTCAAACAGCACACAGGAGCGTTCGATGATGTGCAGGTGTCCGAGGGTGATCGGATCGAATGACCCGGTATAGACCGCTTTGCGAGCTGAGAGTTTGGTCATGGAGTGCTCGTCTGCGTCGAGAGTCGTTCCAAGGTCGAAGGTTTGCGAAGTTGCTGGAAGCCGAACATGTAGACCAGGAAGGTGGCCAAGAGACTGACCCCGGAGCATCCGAGTAAGGCATATTTTGCGATTTGCATGATCATATCGATATCCTCGGCTCGCATGTTGCCGTTGGGTTGCTGTTGCTGGGCTTGCTGAATGCCCGCTTTGATGCTTTCGATAATCTGCGGAGAAAGAACATAGGTCAGGATTGCGCGGGGGATGGTAAGGAGAGCCAGGGCAAGGGCTAACCACGAGAGGTACACGGCAGCAAAACGTTTTCGTTGGAGCACCATAATGCTCAGCACTACCAACGGGATCGAGAGCAAGATGTCAAAGATGCTCAATCCGATTTGAATCGCGTTGAGTTTGAGTCCGGCGGGTGGATTGGCTCCGGGAGCAGGCCCGCCGGCCATGGTCGCTAACGAGGCTAAAAGCCCGATGATTCCCATCAATCCGGAGAGCCCAAAAATGAGCATAAGGATCGTGGCGATCATCGTCGCAGTCGAGAGCCCTTTAGGCTGCTCAAAGGATCCGGAGGTATTTGGTTCCAGGGGGGACTCAAAAGAGTAAGAGCTCATGGCGTTTGCGATCGTAAGAATAAGGGGGCGGACTTCATGGGAGGATTTTAGTCGATGCCACCTGAGATTTGTAGCCAATTGGGATTTTCCTCGGCATGCTCGGCGATTTCTTCCCAGATCGAAAGTCGGTCGCGCAACGGTTCCCAATCCCACGTTTGCCGTGCCTTGTTGGAATCTAGGACGATCCAAGGTGCATCGTAGGGGCGAGGTTGGTCGATGCGTTGGAGTTCGCAGGCCGCTCCGAATCGGTCTGAGCCCCAGCGCCGTAGGCACCATTCGTGGAGCTCCTGTAAGGAGAAGGCCGATTCGATCCCGCCCGAGACATTGACCGTGATAGGTTTGGATCGGAACGATGGGTGGTTTTGAGCGGGGTGTTGGGTTTGCAGTCCCTGGGAGGCACTGATTTGCCGATGGATCAGACGCGCGAGGTCTTCAGGGTGCAAGCAGTCGCGGACTTGGGCTCCTGAGCCTTGGAAACCGAGCATTCGGAGTGGATGTCGGTAGAGGAACCGATGCATCCAATACGTGATGATGCCTTGGTCGGCTTTTCCGAACTGGCCTGATCCGGCAAGGATTCCACAGCGGTTGATCCACAGGGGGAAATCGAAGGCGCTCGAGTATTCCTTGGCCAACCACTCCGAAGCGAGCTTGGTCGCTCCGTAGAGGGACAAGGGGGGCTCGACGCTGAAGCGTTCGTCGATGCCCTGGCGGCTGAGTCCGGGGATGAGGTTTTCCGATTCGATGCGATCCCAATCGAACTCCAGCACGGAGTTCTTGATCTGGTGGGGAATGCCCGAGAGTTCCCGGATGGAGTAGACTCGCGAGGAGCTCAAAAGGACCATCCCGGCGCGATGCCGTTTGCAGTACTCTAGCAGGTGGATCGTCCCCCCGAGATTGTGATCGACGAGGGTTTGCGAGGGACTTTGGGTTGCTTGCGAAGGGGTGCTCGGTGGGGCACAGAGAGCCGAAGAGCCCAAACCAGCAAGCACACTGGGGTTCGCTGCGCAGTCGATCACCCAGTCGCAAGCTGGGAGCGATTCGACGAAATCTCGGTGGCGAAGGTCTCCGAGGATGACCTCAGCGCCTAGGCATTCCAGGGGTGCGCGATTGGTCTGGCTGCCTGGTCGCATGAGATTGTCGACCAGGGTGATTTGGAGCGCTGGGGTGAAGCTTCCGGAGGATGCATTGCCAGAACTTGCAGGCCCATTGGCTAGAAACCATTTGGCGATTCTCGAGCCGACAAAGCCGCAGCCGCCGGTGATGAGCAAGTGCATGTCTTTGGAGGATTTCCTTCGGCTGTCGACGGCTAAGCTTTCGAAGACTTCGCTTCGAAGACTTAGGAGACCTTCCAATTGGCCAGGAGTTGTTCGGCCCCTGGGCTCAGACGTCGGACTTTGGCAATGATGACAGCCTTCTCGGATTTGCTGGCTTTATCCAAGCGTTTCTTCAAGAGCGTGAGCTTTGCTTTGCGTTGTCGGCGTCGGCGCAGTTCGGTGGGTCGTTCGTTGGCCATGTTGAATCCTTTGGAATTTGGAGGCAGTACGGTGGATTTCCAGAGCGAAACGATAGTCGAAGCTCCATTTTTCGTCAATCTTGGACCTGTTCGACTCGGGTCGCTTATGGCAAGATATCCCTTCCCGGGAAAGCCTTGCCTTACGCGATCATTCGACTACGAACCCCTTAGAAACTCTTATCAAAGGCTTGACGAGCCCCCAGGTGACCATGAACCCTTCGGAAAACACGGATTCGGCGGCAAAAATCGATTCGGCAGAAAGCTTGTCTCGAAATGCGGGAGCTTTAGGTGGAGCCACGGCCATTGTGATGGCAGCCGGGAAAGGGACAAGGATGAAGAGCGATTTGCCTAAGGTTCTTTTCCCGGTGCTTGGTCGCCCGATGATTCATTGGGTGCTCGATGCTTTGGAGCAGGTTGCTGTGACTCGGGTTTTGGTGGTCGTAGGCTATCGTCACGAGGATGTAAGGCGAGAGCTTCAGGGGCGGAAAAACGTTGAGTTCGTCTTGCAAGAGCAGCAGTTAGGAACTGGCCATGCGGTCCAGATGTGTGTCCCATCGCTTCGAGCACAGGCGGACTCTGTTGCGGGCCCGGTGATGGTCGTAGCCGGCGATTCACCGCTGGTTCAGTCTTCGTCGCTTGGCGAATTGCTCCATGCGTTTGGCTCGGGGGATTTCTCCTGTTTGCTCGGTACACTGATCAAACCCGATCCGCAGGGGCTCGGCCGCATCGTTCGGGATTCTCAGGGTGGCTTTTCCAGGATCGTCGAGCAAAAAGACGCATCGGCACAGGAGGCAAAGATCCAAGAGGTCAACATGAGCACGTATCTGTTCAAGCAGGATCGGCTGATTTGGGCTCTTGAGCGGCTGAAAAACAACAACGCGCAAAACGAGTACTATCTGACGGACTGTCCTGCGCTTCTCAAGGAGCAAGGGGACCGGGTCGATGCCCTAGCGGCGTTGAAGGCTTGTGAAGCCCTCAGCATCAACACCATCGAAGAGCTTGAAAAGGTTGAAGACAAGATGAAAGAGTTGGGCTATCGATGCAAGAGTTAAAGATTTTCAGTGGACGCGCGAATCTTCAGTTGGCAAAGGAGATCTGCGATTTTTTGCACCTCAAGACCGGCGCGATCCAATTGGGCAAATTTCCCGATGGAGAGAACTTTTGCAAGATCGACGAGGACGTCCGAGGTCGGGACGTGTATCTGGTCCAACCGACCTGTCCGCCGGTCAACGACAACCTGATGGAACTCTTGATCATGATCGACTCGTGCAAGCGTGCCAGCGCAGCGAGGATCACTGCGGTGATACCTTATTACGGCTATGCACGCCAGGACCGCAAGGACGAGGGGCGCACTCCGATCACGGCCAAGTTGGTTGCGAATTTGATCACCCGAGCCGGTGCCGATCGGGTCTTGGCAATGGACCTGCACGCCCCGCAAATCCAAGGCTTTTTTGACGTGCCGGTCGACCATTTGTATGCCGCTCCGGCCTTGACGAGGTATTTCCAAAATCAAAATTTGGACCCCGAGGACATCGTCGTGGTAAGCCCCGATGAAGGCAGCATCAAACGGGCCTTTGGGCACTCGAAACGCATCGGTGGCAAACTCGCCATTATCGATAAGGTCCGAGACAATCCGCTTCAGACCAAGCAGCGGAACATCATCGGTGGTCCGGTCGAGGGGAAGATTTGTTTGATGTTCGATGACATGATCAGCACAGGCGGTTCGATCTGCGGGGCAGCCAAACTTGTTCATGAAGCCGGTGCCAAGGAGATTCACTTAGCCGCAACCCATGGAGTGTTGTGCGGTCGAGCGATTCAATCGATCAAGGAAGCACCGATCAAGAGCTTGGTGATTACCAACACCATCCCCTTGCCCGCCGAGAAGAAACTCGACAATATCTTTGTGCTTTCGGTGGCCCCTTTGCTGGCCGAGGCCATCCGTCGAATCCATTCGAACCAATCGATCAGTTCGATGTTCGGTGCCGGGGGCTCGATTCACTGAGACAACCTGTGACTCACATAGCCCGCGATTGACATAGCCTGCGATTGACACAGAAGGACTTGCGAAGCGATCCGAAGTGCTGGACAATCTTGAAAGTCACTCCACACCTCTCGAACGATGTTCTTCAAGGGCCCTGCTCCGGGCCGGTTTCGGAAAGCCTTGGTTCTAGCGATGATCACCCATGCAGGCGGCCTGACTTTCGAAGATTTGAGCATCGGTGATCGATGGCAAAGCGAACCGCGAACGATCGAGATTCGCGATATCGAGCAATTTGCGCAGTTGACAGGGGACCACGATCGGTTGCACACCGATGAGGAATTCGCCAGCCAAGGACCTTTTGGTAAGCCCGTAGCGCACGGGATGTTGGGGATGTCGATTTTGGCGGGACTCAGTTCGACGGCTCCGCTTGTCCAGACGGCCGCCTTGATCGAAGTCCGCAATTGGAGTTTTTGCAAGCCGATTTTCCCAGGCGATACCGTAAGAGCCGTCACGGAAGTGGTGGACCTTAAGTCGCATGGTCGTCGGCATGGCCAAGTCCATTGGTACCGACAGTTACTCAACCAGAAGGGTGAAAAGGTACAGGAAGGGACTTTGGTGACCTTGGTGATGCGAGGCAAGCCCCTCTCGACGCGTCCGGTGCGAACCGACTCGGCTCATGGGGATCTGATGACTCGGGCGGCTTTGCCCCCTGTCGGTCCAGACAATCCCGATTTGGCCTTGGTGGATGCGGCCCCTGTTGAATCGGCTACGGGAGTATCGGCTACGGTGGGATCGGCCACGGGAATATCGGCCAAGGTAGACTTGGATTCTGTTGACTTGGCCGATGAGAAATCGGCCCCAGGGGGCGGCTCGGTACTCGAATCGGTATCGATTCGATCGGAGTGAGATATCGAGCCTGGGGATTTTCATTCGCAGGCTGGCTACGGGTGGGGATGGAAGGTTTTGGGTGCTATAATGGAACTCCCCTGCCCCCTTAGGTCTGAGCCCGAATGGCGTTGAATTAAAAGCGGAACGGCGCAAGCCGTCCGGTGAGAAACATTGCTATACCTAGGATATTCCATCACTCACCGGAGTGCTTGCGCACTTCCGCTTACACTAATTCAACGCCATTTGGTCTGGGCCCTGCGGGTCTTGGCCGTTTGTGGCTTGCCGTTTGAATCCCGCCTGTACATCCTCCTGACCTGTCTGAATTACCTATGCGATACCGATCGATTTGGGTTCTCTTATCGTGCGTCTGTG
>Ga0315902_10004051_pt1 | contig 21464 bp, 14 predicted proteins | sample LakEriMetagenome_9_FD_203523 | JGI IMG/M metagenome (GOLD analysis project Ga0315902, IMG submission 203523) | Freshwater fungal communities from buoy surface, Lake Erie, Ohio, United States - Buoy 12 MA117 | ecosystem: Environmental > Aquatic > Freshwater > Lake > Lake biofilm | place: USA... | reverse complement strand
AGTCGAAACTGCCAAACACCGGGTCCTGCTCCTGCCGGATCCGGTTCAGGTAAACCATGCGCCGAAACTCGGGAGGACCAAACTCTTCCTTGGGGAAATAGCGGTAGACATTGTCGACCTCGACTTTTTGCAGGAAGAACCCCGGCCCCCCCATCGAGACATCAAGCACTCCCGACGACGACAGGATGCAGTCGCGAATCGCCTCGGCCTCCAGCCGTCGGGGGGGAAATCGCCACAGCAATCGGGCGGCGGCATCTGCCCGCAATCCCTCGGCACGCGGCGCTGACGATTGCCGAAACGCCATCGTCGTGACAATCAGCCGTTGCATGTGCTTGACCGACCAGCCACTCAGCATGAATTCGTCAGCCAGCCAGTCGAGCAGTTCCGGATGCGTGGGTGGAACGCCATTCCCGCCGAAATCACTCGGCGTGTCGACCAACCCTGCGCCAAACACATAGTGCCAGATCCGGTTCACCATGACCCGGGCAGTCAACGGATTGTCGCGGCTGGCGAGCCACTGGGCGAACCTGGCACGACGCTGCTGCTCGGGTTCATTCGGGGCGAGGCCAAGGTCCCCAAACACCTCGATCCCCCCGGGCGGGACGACTTCTCTTGGCTGGGTATGATCACCCCGGTGCAGTCGGTGGATCTCGCCCGGTTGCGAAAACGTCCCCAGCCAGGCATTCAGGCCCTCGGTCAGTTCGCCGATCCTTCGACGCGCACCGGCCGTTTCGTCGAGCAATCGCTGAGCCTCAGCCCCCTCCTCCTTCGGAAGACGTTTGACAAACGCCTGGGGATCGGCCGGCCCAAAGGGCTCGCGATCGGCCGACGAGGCGACTTCGCGCCACGTGTCCCCTTCCTGCAGGACCTCGATCGAGTAGTCGATGGCGACACGGTCCTGGAACTGCTGATTCCGGTCCCGCCCCCAGGCGATGCGCTCGATCGTGCAAGCGGTTGGCAGGTCGATCCGCACCCACCCCTTGCCCGATGTGTTCGAAATCCAACTGCGATTGTTCCCCGGCTGACCATCATTGAGATGCTCGAGCTTATGGATCTCATAGCCCGACAGTGTGCCACTTGCCGAGGGGCGGGCTCCGGCCGATGCCAGGGCGACATTCTTGCCGTTGGTGTCATAGACCTCCAACTCGTCGAGACACGGTTCACTGGCGTTGGTCGCCCGGATGGTCAAGCGCACCGCCGAGGTTTTGACGGGCTCGAACCTGTCTTCATTGAGCCGTGCATTGACGGCGACACGCAGTTTGCCGGTGGGACTGGGCTGCCCCGCCGCGAGGGCCCGCAAGGCGTCAAGCCGCCCGTCGTTGTGCTTCACGAGCGCGGTCAGCTTCGCCAGTTCGAGGTTTGTCTCGGGTGTCTGCTCCCTTGGAAGTGGACGGGGAGCAAAGTTGACACCGGCAAAAATCCCCTGCAGTGCGTAGTAATCTCGCTGCGAGACCGGGTCGAACTTGTGGTCGTGGCAACGGGCACAGCCGAGGGTCAAACCCAGAAAGGCGGTCCCTGTCGTATTGACGATGTCGGCCAACTCATCCTGCCGCTGCATCAGCGTCAGGTTGACGTCGGGGCTCTTCACGAGATCGTAGGCCCCGGCCACGAGAAATCCGGTACCAGCATCGGCGTGCAGGGCGTCGCCCACGATCTGCTCGCGCACGAACTGGTCATACGGCTTGTCGGTGTTGAATGCCTCGATGACATAGTCGCGGTATGGCCAGGCATTGGCCCGAACACGGTTCGTTTCAAACCCGTTCGACTCGGCGAAACGGGCCACATCGAGCCAGTGCCGTGCCCAGCGCTCGCCATACCGGGGGCTGGCCAGAACCCGGTCCACGAGGCGCTCGTAGGCCCCGTCATCGGTGTCCTGGACGAACTGGTCGACCTCTGCGGGGGTCGGAGGCAGGCCGTGCAGCACCAGGTACAGGCGGCGAATCTGCGTGACCCGGTCGGCCTCGGGGGAGAACCCCAGGTCACCCTGCTCCTGTTGAGCCGCCTGGGCCAGAAGCAACTGGTCAATCGAGGCCGGTACCCCCGGCAAATCAGGCCTGTCCACCGGCTGAAAGCTCCAGGGGACCCATTTGCGGGCCGCGACTTCATCGGCCGGTCCCGGGGCTCCCTGGTCAATCCAGTCACGCAGGATCTGGATCGCTTCGGGAGAGAGAGCTTCTCCCTCGGGGGGCATTGCCAGTTCGGGGTCTTCCTGGTTGACGGCCTGGATCAGCAGGCTCTGGGCCGATTGCCCAGCAACGACGGCCGGCCCCCGTCCTCCCCCCTTGAGCAGGGCGCTGCGAGTATCGAGTCGCAGGTCACCCCGCTGGCGTTTCGGACCGTGACAGCCGACGCAGTGCTCCTGCAAAACTGGCTTCACGTCACGGGCGTAGTCGACATCAGCCCCACGGGCCTGCCGTCCCTGCAACAGAGCCAGGCAGCCGACCAGTACGAGGCCACCCGAGAGTAAACGCCGGTTCACCCAGTCACCTCGCCCAACAGGGATTTCAACTCGGCTCACCATGGAATGCACACCCGGAAACGCGGTGTCTCATGCGTGCGGAACCTCACCGCACTGGTTCCTGCAGTATATCAGCCGGTGCCACTGCGACGCAGTTGAACAGCGACCGCGAGTCATCTCGACGGGACGGGACGGCCCCCCTCCCTGCTCCACAGGCCAGAGTCAACCGTTGCAAAACTGCAGTGCGGTGGCCGCGTACAACTGGGCCACGCGAGCCATGTCATCGATCGACACCCATTCTTCCATGGTGTGTGCGCCCCCCGAATTCGGTCCGTGGGTGATCCCGGGGATGTCGGCCAGAGACCAGAACGCGTTGCAGTCGTCACAGAACGCCTTGGGACCGTACGGCAAAGTCTTGCCTGAGGTGGCCGTGTAGTTCTCCTCGAAGATCTTCACAAACCGGTGATTCGTATCGAGCCGAAATCCATCCCGCACCAGTTGCCACCGAATATCGATCGTGGTCCGGGTGCGATCGGCCACCTGCTGAACGAGTCGGCGGAACTCCTCTTCCACCAGGTATCGGCTCTCCCCGGGCAGCCAGCGACGGGTTCCCTCGAGGACAAACTCCTGGGGGAACTGGTTGTAAATGACCCCCGAGTGGGCCTGGCCGACAAACACGGTTTCCGGCCCCGCCACCGGGTCGGTCTTCGACGCCAGGTGGGTGCCGTATTGCCGCAACCGGGCGATCATTTCGGCCCCGGCATCGATCACGCTTGGTTCTGACTGCGGACGCAAGACCTCGTGCACGGGGGCACCCGGACGGCGGATGGTCAACTTCCAGATCGCCAGTCCGCGACCGGCGGTGGGAATACAGCCATTGAGATACTCGGGGATCAGCACGGCATCGCCGCAGTAGCCCTGGCGAATCAACCCCTCCAACTGGGTTCCGTCTCCCCAGGGAGCCTCGTGGAGATCGTGGGCCGTGAAGAGGATCGAGCCCTTCGTGAGCGCACCACTCTCGCGCACAACCCGCAGTGCCTCAATGGCAGCCACGGTCCCCCCCTTCATGTCGCAGCTTCCCGAGCCGGTAATCCGGTCCCCCTCGTGCTGCGGGGGAACAAACGGGAGATGGACGGTGTCGAGGTGGCCATTGAACTGGATGGTGGGACCGGGTTTGCCCGATGACAATCGGACGGCCACCGCCGGAGCGGCGGGATACCCCCCATCCGGACGTTCCACCGAAAATCCTTCGACCGCCAGCAGTTCCGCGAGGCGGTCGAGAACCCCCTTCGCCTCACAGGTTCGGCTGTAAATGGAACACAGGGCGAGGGTGTCCCGCACCAGTCGCTCCCGCGAGACCAGCGAACGGAGTTGCTCGAGTTGTGTTGTCGGAAGCGCGGGCATGTTGGCAGAAGATCGGGGGAGGGAACAACTGGCGACCCGCACGCCGGGCCCGCCGGAGGTGTCACAGCTCACAACGATACATCTCATCGGTCCCACCGGATCGGTCCCGAAGCAGAATCGCAGAGAGCGTCAATGTCTGGGGACGGTATCGTTCCGGGGGCAATCGGGGCAACCGGAGGGGTGTTGGAATCCCTTCAACCGGCAGCACGGCTACGGGATGTATGACCGGGTCGGCCAGTCGATTTCCCCAAAAGTTTCCATTCTTCGGAAACTGCCTGACGGACAAGCCGCCGAATTCTGACTTTTCGAACCAGAGAGACTGACACACCGCCCCGGCAACTGCACACTCGGACAGCACCCCGCTTTCCGACCTCCCCGAGTCAACTCACTCGTCCCATGGCGACCTCCCTCAAGACCATCGTAAGGCAGATCCGCGAGAGCGGAGTTCTGGCTGATGAGCGGCTGAAGGAGTTCCTCCCGCCACGCTGCGAGGTCCCCAGTGCCGACGAACTGGCCCAGCGGCTCATCGAGACCGGAACGCTGACCCGCTATCAGATGCGGGCCATCGCCCAGGGTCGTGGGCGGGCATTGAACCTCGGGAACTATCTGCTGCTGGAGCGGATTGGCGTCGGCGGGATGGGGCAGGTCTTCAAGGCACGACATCGGCGGCTCGATCGCCTCGTCGCCATCAAGCTGCTGTCTCCGCACCTGCTGACCAAGCCTTCCGCCATCAGCCGGTTCGAGCGTGAGGTTCGGGCCGTCGCGAGAATCAACCATCCCAATCTTGTCACCGCTTTCGATGCCGACACATCTGGGGGACACCAATACCTGGTGATGGAACTGGTGGAGGGCTCGAACCTGACCAGCTTCGTCAAGCAGGAAGGTCCGCTGTCGGTCGCCGATGCGGTCTCCTGCGTGCGGCAGGCCGCCGAGGGTCTCGCGGTCGCCCATGAGGCCGGAATTGTCCATCGAGATGTCAAACCCGGGAACCTGCTGCGGACCCCCGAGGGTGTGATCAAGCTGCTCGACCTGGGGTTGGCGCGCCTCGATGACGAGGACGACGTTGAACAGAAGGCCTCGTTGACCAACACCGGCGTCATCATGGGGACCGTGGATTACATGGCTCCCGAGCAGGCGCTGGATTCAAAAACGGCCGATGCCCGGGCCGACATTTACTCTCTTGGCTGCGTGCTGTGGTTCCTGATCACCGGCCAGCCGATCTACTCCGGCGATACGATGATGAAAAAGCTGCTGGCCCACCGGGAGCAACCGATCCCCAACCTGACGGCCGCGCGTCCCGATGTCCCCCCAGCCCTGCAATCGGTCTTCGAACGGATGGTGGCGAAGCGGGCCGATGAACGCTTCACCTCGATGCCTGCCGTCATCGCCGCATTGCAGTCGGTCGAAATCGCCGGCCCCGTGAAGCAGGCCCCCCGTTCAGTGGCACAATCTCCGCACAGACAAGTGCCAGCCCCAGCCAGTCCACCGCCGTTTCACGTCGACAGTTTCTCGACGCTGCCGGGATTGCACTCCGGGTCGGCCTCGTCGATCGTCAGACGCCGACCACGCTCCCAGTCGCGGGTGATTCGCTGGGTCACACCCGTCGTGGTCGGACTTGCGCTGCTGGCTCTTGTCGCATTTGCCTGGCGCCCCGTCCCGCGGACCGGCACCGTTCGCGTCTCCCTGGAGCCCGCCGACGCGAGTCTCCAGGTTTTGTCCCTCGCGAACGACCGGGAACTGCAGGCTCCTCTCGCCAAATCGGGAGGGCTGCAGCTGACACTCGCAGCCGGCCGACACCGGCTGCGAGTGGTCAGAGATGGCTTCGAACCGTTCGAAACCGAGATCCAGGTGAACCCCGGCAGCCGACAGGCTGTGACTGTGTCCCTGGATCTGAAGTCCACACCGACTGTCGCCGGCAAGATGCGTCGCCGACACGCATCACATCCCTGAGGCGGAGCGCCAGCCGTGGCACGTTGGGACGGCGTTGCATTCGCCCCTTGATCGGCCGCGTCGGGATTCTTCCCGGCCCGATCAGCCTCCCGTATCAATTCCGGGCGGACCATCCGCGAATCTGGTCGGGGCTGCGTCACGGTTTGACTCTCTGGTCTTCGGCCACAAAGCCCATTGGATCTGAAGGGCGGACCAGTCGGCAGCGCTCAATCCCCCAACAAAAAATCGACCAGCGTCTGCGACTCGTACAGGGGAAGCCCGCCGTGGCCCAGTCCCGGCAGGGCCACGATCTCGGCCCGTCCTGCCAGGTGACGATATCGCCGGGCCAACTCGGTTGAATTCGCCCCCATCGGCACAAGTTCATCACGATCACCATGGATGTGCAGAATCCTGACTCCGTGGCGAGCCAGGGGCTCGAGTCGGTCGATCGGATTGTAGTCGCTGCTGGTCCGGACCAACTCCGCAGCGGTCAGTCCATAGCCGAGCCCGGGCTCTGGAAAGTGTGTGACATTTTCAATTCCGGGCCAGGTCCAGAAATCGGTGGCCGGGCAGATTCCCCCGATTCGTTCCACCCGCTCGGGCTGCCGAATGGCCCATGAGTAACCGATCAGTCCCCCATTGCTCTGCACCACCAGTCGGGCCCGGTCATCCAGGCGAAACCGGCGGTGAACCTCATCGTAAAACTCGCCACAGACCCGCGCCCCGGCTGGGCTGCCGCAGGAGGTCCCCACATCGATTCCCGCGATGTGGAACCCCTTCCTGAGAAACCGCTCGACATACCAGTGATGGTGCAATTGACCATGACCGTCATTGATCCCGAGCCAGAATGGAAAGATCCAGATCCATCGGCGTTGCCGATCGATCACTCCCGTTGGTTCGATGACGTAGGCGTTTCTCCCCGCGATCCTCAAAGGCACCAGGCGCCCCCCGGGGTACATCCCCTCGATCCGCTCGGGGATCAACCTGCGGATGTACTCGGCAGCGGGTGACGTCCCGCCGGTTTGTACCGGACGCCCAGCCGGAGATTCCGTCGCCGGCCGGCCCGCTGACTGAGCCCGGAGCATCTCTGGAGCGATCAACCCCACGAGCAGGCAGGCCCCAATCGCGCGGAGGACAGGCCGACTCGAGGCCGAAACAACACCGGCCCGGCAATCGGCCGGGCCGGTCAAAAACGAGAACTGTCGGCTCATCACGCGACCTGGATGATTCAGCCAATCAATTCGGGAATGGGACGTCCATGATCGACGACGGGGGTCGGCCGACCCGAGAAATCCTTGATCAGCGTGTTGGGAGCGTCGATTCCGAGGTGATGATAGATGGTCGCCAGGAAGTCCCCGGGACCACACATCCGCTCGACGACATCTTCACCCCGGGCATCCGTGGCCCCAATGACCCGACCCGTCTTGATGCCTCCGCCGGCCCACAGATTTGAGAACGCCCGTGGCCAGTGATCTCGCCCGGGCTGCTTGGTTCCGGCGGGGGCACTGGCGTCCCCACCGCCGGTGCTCGGCGAATACTCAATCCGCGGTGTCCGGCCAAACTCACCGGTCACGCACAGCAGGACACGTTTGTCGAGCCCGCGCTCGTAGAGGTCTTCAATCAGCGCGGTCACCGCCTGATCCCAGGCATTCGCCCGGAACTGCATCGCCTCAAACACGTTGTGATTGACGGCGTGGTCATCCCAGTTTTGAACCCGGCCACACAGGGGCCCCGAGAGTTGGCTGGTGACGATGTCAACCCCCGCCTCCACCAATCGCCGGCACATCAGCAACTGCTGCCCCCAGGCATTCCGACCGTACCGGTCACGGACCGCCGGGTCTTCGCGGGTCAGGTCGAATGCCTCCTTCGCCCTGGGGTTGGTCAGCAGTGTCATCGCCTGCGACTCGAATTCATCAAGGGCCGACAGTTCACGCTGCTGGTCAAATGCCCGTTCGAGCGTGTCGAGCTTTTGCCGCAGGGTCGCCCGGCGGTCGAGCCGGCGCACTTCTCCGGCATTCGACAGTCCGATGTTCGGCACCTGGAAGCTGGGCTGATTGGGATCGCCACTCACAACGAATGGGGAATAGGCCTCGCCCACATAGGCGGGACCATTGTATTCCAGCGGCGGATTGACCCCGACGTAGGCCGGCAGGGGCGAGTTTCGCGGTCCCTGCTGGGCCCGCAGGTAATTGGCAATGCACATCCAGTCGGGGTACTTGGGCTTGGGCTTGTCCCGGGTGTCGGGATCTCCCGAGAGCAGTTGCATCGAACCCGCCGGATGTCCCCCCGCCGTCTGCCTCATCGATCGCAGGATGGTGAACTTGTCCGCCAGCGCGGCATGTCGGGGGAGCAGTTCCGTCAGCGTCAGACCGGGGACCTTCGTGTCGATTGGCTGGAAGGGACCGCGATACTCGGAAGCCGACTTCGGCTTGGGATCGTACGAGTCAATGTGCGAACAGCCGCCAGGCTGCCACACCATGATCACTGCCGACCGCTCGCGGTCGCTCTCGGCGGCCGAGAGCCGGCGCTCGGCCCTCAGCCGCAACAATCCCGGCAGGCTCAGGGTGGCGAAGCCACCCAACCCCAGCTGGAGAAATCCACGACGGCTGGCCGCCGATTGCTCGAGGGGACCGGCACAGAACTTGGGAAAACGGGCAGACTGGCTCATTTCGCCTCCGCTGGCTGAACACGCAGGATGACCGGTTCCGTCACCAGGAGATCCACAATGTCCTGGGGTTGGGCACGATCGGTGGCTTGTTTGACCTGATTCATCGCGGCCGTCAAGGCCGCCATCGCTGCTTTCTGACGGTTCGCGATGGCATCCAGCGCCGCCGCATCTCCCGCTTTTTGCTTCGCTTCTTCCGCCAGGGCCGCAATCTCCTGCTCGACCTTCTGCTGCAGCAATTTCGCCGCCTCGATCGTTTCGGGTTGATGGCGATACTTCGCCACCGCATAGCCCAGGTAAGCCAGAGGATAATCTCCGGGGGTGGTCTTGAGCGCGGCCAGATCAATCACCACCTGCGAACTCTCTCCGGCCAGTGGAACCTCGAGGGCCGGTGTCGATTCAAAACCCGCCCCGACACACCGCAGCGGAGCGGTCGCTCCCGAAAAATCGCTGCGGCGCACCTGGCGGAACGACACCGTCACCTTCTCGCCGACCCGGGCCTCAATCACCCGGCCTGTCGCAGGCGTGATCGTCAGGGGAGCCAAATCGACCCCGCCCACCGAAACAGGAACCTGGGCCGCCAGCCGGGGGTAGGGAATCTCTCCCCAGGAATCGGGAATCGGCCAGGCCACGGTGGCGAGTCGTCCCATCCGTGTCAGGGTCTCTTCACCACGCTTCGCCCGGGCCACGAGTGAGGCCATGGCAAAGCCCCTTGGTGCCCCCTCGGCCGCCGTCACCACCATCAACCCCCGTGTCTTCCCGGCGGGGATCCGAATTCCCTGTGCCGTCACACCGTCGGGCAGCCCTTCGAGAGCCAGTTCAATCTCTCCCTCAAATCCATCCCGGCGGAACGTCACCACTTCGAGTGCGACCGTCGTCCCCCCCCTCAGCGAGAGTGGCTTTGAAAGTGCTGCCCGGTCACCGTTCCGCAGTTCCATGTGCAGGGGCCAGGCGACGACCGCAAAATCGGGCTCGGCCCGGCGGACAATCAGGCGATAGACATTCGACGGATCATTGCGAGTTCCCCCAAACAGGTCCGTCACCGAGATCCGATGCCGTCCATCCTGCTGGATGACCAGTTTCCCCAGGACGTCGGCCGAACCGGCGTTGTAGGGGGGCCCATCATAGGCATAGCCGTTACTCGACACCTTGACGGGGCTGGCAATGTCCTGGAACTCGGCCACGTCGGTCCATGTCTCACTGTCACCGGTGCCGGCCAACTGCTGCACGATCACGGCAGGATCTGTGGGCAACCCCAGCCGTTCGCTGGCGACCTCAATCCACCACTCCTCACCTTTTTTCGCCTCAAATTCAAACACATCGGTATCAGCCGCCCTGGCGAAGCTGCCACTGATGTCGGCAGGCAGGGTGATCGGCTGCGCCCGGTCATCGTTGGGTTCCACCTCAATCACGGCGGCCTGTGGTGCCAGACCCGCGGGTGGCCACGAGAACGAACTGACCAGTGCTGTCGATGGGTGTCGCTGAACCGGCAGATCGGCAAGCAGCTCACGCAGCGTCAACCGGTAGTAAAACGCCGGACCTCCCTGGTACGTCAGCTCATGGACCTTGATGATGTATTTGGCGGTTTCCGGAATCGTGAAATCAATCACGCCCGTCCGTCGCTCGACCAGCAGATCGCGCCCGGTCTCATCGGCAATGACCAGCGTCGCTTCCAGCTTGGAATCGATTCCCCGGGAGGCACAATCGACAACAATCCGCTGCCCCTTTTGGGCTTCGAACCAGTAGTGATCGGCCGCCCGAGAAGTGACGACCGCATTGCAGACCGAGTTGATCTTCAGTTCCTGGGCCGAGGCAATGCTGGTGTTCCCGGCCACCTGGGCCACCTCGGGGAGACGGCCGACAGCAAACACACGGCTCGACGAGAGCCCCAGGCGGGTCATCACCTGGGCTTCATACAACCCAGGCTCGCACTCGGCCGCAATCGTGACGGTGTACTGATTGGCGAGCGGCTGGCCATTGGGGTCGAGCCTGCGTTTCGCGACGAGTTGCGGCGAACTGAAGACCAGTTCCTCGGCCCCGTCGAGGTGCTCACCCGTAATTGTGATGTCGACAGCCGCTCCCTGGGTGCCCCCCATCGGGAATGTCGTCAACAGTCGGGGAGTTGGCAGGCCGACCGACTGGGCGACGGCCACACCATGACTTCCTCCGCAGCCCAGGGAGACGCACCCCAGCCAGAGACAGCAGCGGGCCAGGTGCCCGGCCAGTGGGAAACCAGAAGGTCGATGGATCATGGAAGGACAACGCCGGGAACACGCCGCGAGGTGCAACAGCAGGGCTGCGACACGAACGACTAGTGGTTGAACAGGAATTCCTTGGTGTTGATGAGTGCCCAGAGCAGATCCTGCCAGGCCTCCCGCGAAGCGGCGGCCGCATCGAGCGGATTGCCCGCCGCATCCAGTCGCGGTTCCGCCAGCCAGGCGAGCGCGGTCTGCAACTCGTCCGAGCGTGGTTCACGGCTGAAAGCCGCCCGGTACAACTCGCTGACCTTGGCCTCGGGAGAGCGCTCGTCTTTGGCCAACCGCTCGGCTCGCCCGGAGGGACTCGCCAGCTTCCCCTTCATCTCTCCCGAGTTGATCAGGTGCAGGCTCTGCCCGAGGCTCGAAGTCTGCACCCGCTCGCACTCGCAGACACTCTCCCCCTCGGGACGACCAAACACCCGCAGGAAGGCCGAAGAACGGTTGTAGCTGTTGTCGGGCAGGGCAATCGCCCGAGTCCCCGGAGGGAGGTTCGCGAACTCTGTGCGGGTTTCCGACACCTGGTCGATCGCATCGAGCAGCACTTCCGCCTGCAGGCGGCGGGGATAGAACCGTGAGTGGCCCTGGCGATCGGTGACATTGGCCTCGTTGGGCTGGGCACTCAACTGGTAGGCCCGCGAACGCGTGATCGTTCGCACCAGGTCCTTCAGGTCGAAACCACTTTCGATGAAGTGCTTTTCCAGCGCTGCCAGCAACTCGGGATTCGTTGGCGGGTTGCTGTCGCGAATGTCGTCCTCCGGCTCGATCAGGCCGCGCTGGAAGAAATGCTTCCAGTAGCGGTTGACCAGAGCCTTGGCGAAGAACGGATTCGCCTTCGAACCCATCCAGTCGGCCAGCCTGAGCCGCGGATCCTCACTGGGGGGGATGGCCTCGATCGCATCTCCCAGGGCGGCTGGCTTCAGCGACTGGCCCGTCTTGACGTTGGTCGCCATGGCCACACCGCGCTTGTGGTAAATCATGTCCTCACCACGGGTGGCGGAGGGCTTTCGCCCCACCTGGCTGAAGAAGGCCGACAGCGAGTAGTAATCGTCCTGGCTCCACCGCTCGAATGGGTGATGGTGGCACTGGGCACACTGCATGCGCACGCCAAGAAACAACTGAGCGACATCTTCCAGTTGCTGCTTCGGCTCCTTGACCCGCTTGTACCAGGCCACCGGAGGGTTGCCGATGACCGTTCCGGTCGCCGCCAGCAACTCCCGCACAAACTGGTCGTACGGCTTGTTCGCCAGCAGGCTGTCGCGCACCCAGGCATGGAAGGCGAAGTTCGAAATGGTGTCGCTGGCGTCATCGCGCCGGTTCTTCAACAACGCGGCCCATTTCCCCGCGAAATAGTCGGCATAGTCCTGGCTTCGCAGCAGTTCGTCGACCCACAGTTCCCGCTTGTCGGCATTGGTTGCGGCGAGAAACCGCGAGGTTTCATCGAGGGTGGGAAGTCGCCCCGCAATATCCAGCGTCACCCGCCTCAAAAAGGTCGAGTCATCACAGGTTGCCGAGGGAGGAATGCCGACTTCCTTCAGGCTGGCGAACACGTGCTCGTCGATGAAATTTGCCGGGCTGGGGAGATTCTCGACGGGTGCTCCCAGCGGCACTGTCGCGCTGAAGACCGCCACCCGTCCCTGGAAACGCACCATCACCGAGACCTTGCCGGTGATTTCGTGCACCTGCACCAGGCCCTGGGGCGAAACCTCGGCCATGGCCAAATCGTTCGATTCGAAGAGTGCCAGAGAGGTGACGTCGCGCACCGACCCATCCGCATAGGTCGCCCGTGCGGTCAATTGCTGGGTTCCGTTCCGCGGAACGACCATTCGCCGGGGCTCGAGGTCGAAGGCGACGAGCGGGGAAGCCGTCTCGAGATCGCAGGGGGCTCCCTGCTGAATCCAGCGGGCAAGTGTTGCGAAGGCTGCGGAATCGGGCTTGAGCCGTACTCCCCCCCCGTGCGGAACCAGCCCCGCCCCCTTCCGCAACAGCAGGCTTCCTTCCGGAGCGTGGGGGGAAAATCGCCGGCCACGATCCGACTTGGTGAGATGCTCGTAGTCTTCAAGGGGCTCGAATCCCAGCAGTGACAGCTGGAACCCGTTTTGCCCTCCCCCGGCCTTGGCGTGACAGACTCCGATATTGCAGCCCGCCTTCGTCAGCACCGGCATCACGTCGTTGGCGAAACTGACCGGGGCCCCATCGGCGGCATCCGCGCGGACACCGCACCACAGACCGATCACAACCACAAGCCGGCCAGCACTTTGCAGCGCCAGCCAACCAAGCCTTCTTGCCTCAACGGACCGCATGGCTGTCTCTCGAGCGACCACAGAACGAAGACTGGCAACTCACACATCGAGCCCCGCTGGTCTCCGTTCCGAGAATCCATCAGTCAACCTTAATCTGTTCGTCAAACGGCTGTCAACAAGTTCAGCAGTTCCCCTTTTCACCGACTCAAACGGCAATCCAGTTGGACGCCCCGGCTGCCGCCGACCGCCAGTCTTCGGGAACGGCAATCCCGGTATGCTCTTCAAGGTGGTTTCACTGGAGATTTTGGAAGAGTGAACCGCTTGTAACGGATGGTTGGCAAGGCCGTGGCCGGTTCGGGGAGACAATCCCGGGGAAACGGTTCTGAGACCTGTAGCGAATGCAACTTGTTCCCGGCCGCAATATGGACCGGATCAGCGGTTGGGTCGAATCAGAAACCGGTGGTGTGCCACCATCCATGGGAGCGTGTCTCCCGGTCGAGGCGACCGACCCCAACTGCGGCCATCTCGCGCCGTGGTGAAGAAACGCGGCGAGGTCGACCAGGCAGCCGCGCCCGGGGGGTCAGCGGCTCGAGCACACAGCGTTCATCCTGTTTCCGGAAAGGAATCTGCCCATGCTGCGTCCCGCCCACCGCATGGCCCTCGTTGGCCTGCTGGCGACCCTCGTGCTGGAGCTGACCGGAAATCCGGCGGCAGCCCATGACTTGATTTACCGCTGGCAGCGGCAGATGACACCGTGGCCACGGCTGACCCGGGAAGAACGCTGCCTGCCCCCCGCGCCACGGCAGCAGGCGGCCGTGCGGTATCCGTACGGCCGTGCTGGTTACCACTACGGGAAACGAAGCTACGAATACCACCCCGAGGAGACTGGCTTCGGTTACTACGACGCCTTGAACAAGACGCGCAGCCGCGATTGGCGCACCCGTTTGCCCGGGCTGAACAACACCCCGCCCGGCAACACCACCTACGAGCCGATCCCCACGCTGGAAGAGGCGCGGGAAAACCTGCTCGAAGATCTCAAAAACAACGTGCCCCCCAACCCATCCCCCTCGACGCCAGTCCCACCGGAACCGGGCGACGAGGTCCCCGTCCCGCAGCTGTAACAGGGGAGTTTGAATTCTCTGAACCGGCTCCAGCCGACCTTCTCGCCCTGCATGGGGTGAGAAGGTCGCTGTTTGATTCGGGGACTCGGGATGACGTGTGCTCCCGAGACATTCTGTATCCAGACTGAGCCATTCCCCAGGGTCGGATCGGATTCTCAACCGGCCGATCCCGAATCCGCTGCACGGGGCGTTTTCGAACAGCGGAAGACAGCGGAAATCGAATTCGCAATTCGAGAACATGCCAGTCCAGCTTCGGCCCAGGACGTTCGGCAACGGGGGGCAAGCGCCGTCGACTCGGAGTGTCGATCGACAGGAGGCATTGGCATCACGCGGCGGGAAACGTACGATCCCGAAGTTCGCCCGTTTCCCTGTGGAACAAGCAGGCTGCCGATGTCTTTGCATTCGACCCCGACCGGCTGTGCCGAGTTTGCCCGATCACTGCGACTGTCACGCCGGTCGTTCATCCAGGCGGGGGTGATGGGTTCCGCGGGGCTCTCACTGGGGAGTGTGCTGAAGGCGGAAGCGTTGGCGGGGCCGGCGGCTGTGACGCGTCAGAAAAATGTCATCCTGCTCTGGATGCGCGGCGGGCCGAGCCATATCGACATGTGGGATCCCAAGCCCGAGGCTCCCGTGGAATACCGCGGGGAATTCGGCACCATCGACACGGCCGTCCCGGGTATCCAGCTGTCCGACATGCTGCCGCGGTGTGCCCAGATCATGTCGCGATGGTCGATTGTCCGCAGCCTGTTCCACCAGGATGCCGGACACTCGACGGGAGACCAGATCTGCTTCACAGGCTACCCCTCCGGCCCCAACGGTGACGAGAACATCCATCCGGGCTGCGGTGCGATCGTGGCCGAGCAACTGGGACGACTCGACCCGGAATTGCCGGCGTCGGTCATGATTCCCAAGCTGGTCCCCGGGACGGGATCGGCCTACCTGGGGGTGGCCCACAAGCCCTTCGAGACCCTGGCCGACCCCGCGGCGAAGGGACCATTCCAGGTTCCGAACTTCTCCCTGGCGGGAGGACTGACAGCCGATCGGCTGACCACCCGCCGTGACCTGCTGGAGGGGTTCGACAAGCTGCGCCGCGAGGCTGACGTGCGGGGGCAGGTGCAGGCGGTCGACCGCTTTCAACAACAGGCCTGGGGAATTCTCACCAGCCCTCGGGCACGCGAGGCGTTTGATCTCGATGCCGAACCGGCCGAGGTCCGCGAACGGTATGGATTCATCCCGGCGTTTGATCCCGGGGCGGCCAACCGCTGCGGAGCCCCGGCGTGGAGCCAGCGCATCCTGCTGGCCCGCCGGCTGATCGAGGCCGGGGTCCGCCTGGTCACGGTCGATTTGCGGTGGTGGGACACTCACGTGCTCGGGTTCGATTCGCTCCGCCGGGGATTTCTCCCCCGATTCGACCAGGCGTACTCGGCACTCATCACCGATCTGCACGAGCGCGGGCTGCTGGAGAACACCCTGGTCGTCGCCTGGGGCGAATTCGGTCGGACTCCCCGGGTCAACAACGATGCGGGCCGCGACCATTACCCCAATGTCTTCAGCGCCGCCCTCGCTGGTGGACCGATCCCTGGTGGCCGTGTTCTCGGCTCCAGTGATGCGAAGGGAGCATTCCCCCTCACCCAGCCCAAGACTCCACAGGACGTGCTGGCGACGATGTACCGCCACCTGGGAGTCGACACCTCGCGGCAATATCTCAATGCCGCCGGCCGTCCCATCAGTGTCCTTCCGTCGGGGACTCCCCTGTTGGACTGGTGACGCGACTTGCCGTGGGTGGCTAATCTTCCCCCACGTTCTTCACGAGCTTCTCCCTTCGCCTCTCCCCTGCTGCAGAGCCTGCGCATGCTGAGTTTGACACGCGGACTGTTCCTGGTCGTCGCCCTTGTCCCCTGTCTCGCCCCAATGACACAGGCCGCCGAGAAGACCCTCATTTCGTTTGAACGTCGGCAGTTCAACGACCAGTTCTGGAGCGAGGGAGCCACATTTGGCGACCTCAACAACGACGGCCACAACGATCTCGTCTCGGGTCCGTGGTGGTGGGAGGGGCCAGGTTTTGAAAAGCGGCACGAATACTATCCCGCCACGACGACCTTTCCGCTCAAGCTCGGTCCGCAGACGACGGTGACGGTCCCGGGGTTCGAGGGGGCACTGGGAAAAAACAACACCTATTCGAACAACTTTTTCGCCTACACGCACGACTTCAACAGCGATGGATGGCGGGACATCCTGATCATCGGCTTTCCCGGGAAGGAGACGAGCTGGTTTGAAAATCCGCAAGCCGGGGACGGCCACTGGAAGCGACATGTCATCTTCGACCAGACCGACAATGAGTCACCCACGTTTGCCGACATCACCGGCGATGGCCGCCCGGAGCTGGTCTGCATCACGAAGGGGGCCTACGGCTACGCCAGCCCCAACCCGAAGAGTCCGACCGACAAGTGGACGTTTCACCCCATCAGCCCGCGGAAGGGTTACGGCAACTTCACGCATGGCATGGGTCTGGGGGACGTGAATGGCGATGGCCGGACCGACCTGCTGGAAAAGGATGGCTGGTGGGAGCAGCCCGAGAAACTCGAGGGAGATCCCGAGTGGCGTCACCACCCGCACAACTTTGGCACGGGGGGCGCCCAGATGTACGCCTACGATGTCAACGGCGACGGCTTGAATGACATCATCACCAGCCTGGCCGCCCATGCGTATGGGCTCGCCTGGTACGAACAGGTCCGCGAAGGGGATCATGAAAAGTTCATCCCGCACGTGCTGGTGGGAGACAAGCCTTCCGCCAGCCCTTATGGCGTGAAATTTTCGGAACTGCACGCCATCGACCTTGTCGATGTCGATGGGGACGGGCTCAAGGACATCGTGACCGGGAAGAGGTTCTGGTCGCACGGCCGCACGGGGGACCCCGACCGCAACGACGCGGCCGTCACCTACTGGTTCCAGCTTGTGCGCAATGCCGACAAATCGGTCGATTTTGTGCCGTGGTTGATCAGCGACGACGTGGGAGTCGGCGTTCAGGTTGTCGCCGGTGACGTCAACAAGGATGGCCTCCCCGACGTGGTGGTGGGGAACAAGAAGGGGACATTCCTGCTGACCCAGATCCGCCAGCAGGTGTCGGCAGACGATTACGAAAAAGCCCGGCCGAAGCGGCAGTGATCCCCGCCTGCCCACGCAACCGCTGGCCCGGTTTTCCTCCCCCCACACCGCTTCGAGGAGACGGCATTCCATGTCGCCCAAGGGGCGATCATCAGACATCCGACGGAACGCCAGTCCCCTTCCATTTGTGCTCGGCCTGCTCCTGGGGGTGGCGACAGCGACAGTCGGGAGGGGGGAAGACTTTCTCACTCGCGACTTCCTCGTCGAGCGGGGAGCTGAAAAAGTGGCGGTGCGACTTTTCAGTCCTCCTGACGATCGGCTTGCCCCGCAGCCCCTGCTGCTGCTGAACTTCGCCACCGATCGGCAAACCTCGTTGACCGGTGCTTCCTATGCGACCCCGGTGCAGGCGTTTCTCAAGGCGGGACACCGGGTGGCCAGCTTCGACCTCCCCGCCCATGGCGATCGGGTTGATGCCCGGGGAAGCGGGATTGACGGGATGTGTGCCCGGTTTCTCGACGGTGATGATCCGTTTCAACAATTTGTCGATGATGGCCGGGCAGTGATCGACCGGTTGATCGAACGGGGAGAGGCGACCGCCAATCGCATTGTGGTCGCCGGGACGTCTCGCGCGGGCTACTGTTCGCTGCGGCTGGCGGCGGCCGACCGGCGCGTCGCAGCGGTCGCTGCGTACGCCCCGGTCACCGATTGGCGGGTCCTGCGGGAATTCGCGGCGGTTCGCGAGCGGGAGTCGGTGGCAGGGCTGGCCCTCGAGCATTTCGCCCAGCCTCTCGCGGGTCGCCCGATTTATGTGGCGATTGGCAATCACGACCTGCGGGTGGGGACCGACTCCTGCACCCGATTCGTGTTGCACCTCACGCAGGCCGAGGGGAACGAACAGGGTCAATCACGACTGCAATTCCTCATTGTCGATGACTCGGAAGGGCACAGTCTCGACAACCGCTGGCGCGAACGGGGGGCTCAATTCCTGCTCGACGCGATCCGGGGATGATGGAACTGCCACGCTCGCCAGAGGATCAGACCAAACGGGATCCACCAGATCAGATCATTGGTCACATTGACCCAGCCCGCCCGCCAGGGAAGCACACCGTGCAGGGCCGCATCGACAAAGCCAATCGGGCCGAAGATCTTCCCCAGAAATCCCACCAGCACAATCGGCCAATGGATCAATGGGGCCCGGGCCGCGAGAGCGTATCCGATTCCATAGACTCCGACGATCATTCCAATGCACTGCCACAACTGCGGAAGGGGTTGGGGCGGATATTGAAACCATGCCAGGGTCTGGTGCGGCCAGAGAATGACAAGCGTTCCCCAGACAAGGTTGTAAATCCCGGCTGCGGTCAACGCCCACCACATCCAGCGAGGTGCGAGTGCCGGTTCTGTCACAGTGCTCTCCCATTGAGTTTCCGCAGGACGTTTCGCTCTTACGATCGTAGTCCCCTGGTCAGTCCCGGCAGCCTGGCCGGTTGAAGGGTGCACCCAAGCGAACTTTTGTTGGGCCCCCGGGGCGAACTACAATTTCCGCGAGTGGGTGAATCTCGTGATTCGTGGGGTCCCCCCCGTTACTGAGAGGGGTTGCGGCGTGTCGTATTCTCTGCTGGCCATTGTGTTGCTGATCCTGGGTCTGCTGCTGTTGGTGGCCGAGGTCTTTATTCCCTCCAGCGGGCTGATTCTTGTGCTGGCGATCGGAACGATCGCGGGTTCGCTGTTTTGCGGGTGGTTCGCCTGGATGCCGACCCGTCCGGCGGCCTTCTGGTCGCTGGTCGGGGCACTGGTCGTGCTGGCCCCCATCACGGTGATCACGGCTTTTCGTTATTGGCCCGAGACGGCGATTGGCAAGCGGGCGCTTCTGGAGGGCCCGTCTCCGGAGGAGGTGACCCCCTTTGATGAGCAACTCAATCGGCACGAAGCGCTCCTGGGTCACACGGGGTTGACGGCCACGGTTCTGAACCCGGCCGGGATCGCCGTGATTGACGGCAGCCGCGTCCATTGCCAAAGTGAAGGAATGATCATCCCGTCGGGAACCCCCGTGCGGGTGGTGGCGGCCCGTCTGAACCACGTCACCGTCCGCGAGTACGACCCGTCAGACCGGCCAACCCGAGGTCCCGAACCGATTTCCCGAGATTCCTCCTTCGAGTCCCGTGGCCCGAAGACAGAACCTGGGGGAACCGACCTGGATTTCCCGATCGGTTGATCGAAGCGTGTGTTCACACCCGTCCATCGCGTCTGCTGAACACCATCTGTTGACCCGACGTGTGGAGTGGGATCTGACGATCCTCTGTTTCATTCCCAGGTTTTCTCCTGCACAGCGACGCTCATGCCTGCCATTCCGCTGTTTGCCGTGATTCCCCCTCCCCTCCTCATCGCGGGAGGAGTGATCCTGGGCCTGATCGCCCTGATCTTCCTGTTCCTGTTCATCCAGTACTTTTCCCTCTGGGTGCAGTGCCGCATGACAAAGGCCGGGGTCTCATTTGTCGACCTCATCATGATGCGGCTGCGGAAGGTTGACAGTGCGACGATTGTCCGGGGAAAGATCATGGCGGTGGTCTCGGGGCTGACCCGGGTCGATCCGGACATCACGACCAAGGCGATGGAGGCGCACTACCTGGCCAAGGGGAATGTTCCCCGGGTCATCCAGGCGCTGATTGCCGCCCATCGGGCCCAGATTCCACTCGACTGGCAGACAGCGGCCGCCATCGATCTGGCGGGACGCGACATCCTGAATGCCGTCCAGACCAGCGTCTATCCCAAGGTGATCGACTGCCCCGATCTGCGGAGTACTCCCGAGGGGACCCTCAGCGCGGTTTGCGGCGACGGGATCGAACTGCGGGCTCGGGCCCGTGTCACGGTGCGGACCAACCTGGCCCAACTGGTGGGGGGAGCGACCGAAGAAACCGTCATCGCCCGGGTTGGCCAGGGGATTGTGCAGGCGATTGGCAAGCAGATTTCCTACAAGATTGTTCTGGAAAGCCCCGAGTTGATTTCGCAGGAAGTGCTGCACCTCGGGCTCGAGAAACAGACGGCGTTTGAGATTGTGTCGGTGGACATTGCCGATATTGATGTGGGCGACAACATCGGGGCACGACTTCAGGCCGACAAGGCCGAAGCCGACACCCGGGTCGCCCAGGCCCGCGCCGAGCAGAAGCGTGCGGCCATGGTGGCCCGCGAGCAGGAGATGGCGGCCCGCGTCCAGGAGAATCGGGCCAAGGTGGTGCTGGCTGAGGCTGAGATTCCCAGGGCGGTTGCCGAAGCTCTCAACTCGGGCCGTCTCGGCCTGCTGGACCATTACGAACTGTCGAACGTGCAGGCCGACACCCGCATGCGAAGCACCATCGCCGGGGAAGGGAACCCGGCCCGTTCGACCTGACAGACCGTTCGGTACCGGCGCTCGCCAGCGAGTCCCGGGGTGATTCCCGTACTTCCAGTCGAGTTCCTGCAGACAACCGCGAATGGAGTTTCCGATGCCTGGACCTGCCTGGGGAATGGTGCTGGCCGACGCCGAAGGGGTGATGACAGTGCTCTTCGCACTGTTTGCCATCATCAGCTGGATCATCAAGCTGGTGAACGCCGCCAAGGGGGAGGGAGCGGCCCCAGCCAACAAGCCGAAGGCCCCCCGTCCAAAGGGACTCGAAGACGAGATCGCGAACTTTCTGAAGGAAGTCAACACGCGCAAGGCCGACGGCGCCCAGCCAGCCGCTCCCGCTGCACGCCGAGAACCGGCCCAGGTGATATTCGAAGACCGCCACGTCCCGGTCCGAGCCGCAGAGTCCCGGCCTGCCGAACCACGACCGACGGCCAAGCGACCGACGAAGCCCGCCGGATCAGGCAGTGCGGCATCCACGGGACGGACTGCGAAGGGGCAGCGGCCAGCCAAGCCGGGTCACCCCGCATCCAACCCGGCCAATCGTGGCGGGAAATCGGGTGGGTCCCCTGTGGCTGCCGGTGTGGAGAAGCGAGTTTCCGCCCACACCTCGGAACTGGGCCAGGGGGTTCAGCAGCACCTGAAGTCGCACATGGCCGAACGAATTGGCCAGATGGTGACCCAGGACATGGCTCCGCGAATCTCCGATTCGGTTGCCTCGCACCTGGGAACCGCCTCCCCAACCTCGGAAGCGGCGACCGTGGCCAAGACCCCCGAGCATCCCCTCGTGGCCGAATTGCGCCAGGCCCAGACCCTGCAGCGTGCGCTGGTCGCCAGCCTGATCCTGGCACCTCCGCGGGCCCTCGCCTCACGTCGCTGATGTCAACCGACACTCATTCCGAACC
>Ga0315902_10004050_pt1 | contig 21465 bp, 14 predicted proteins | sample LakEriMetagenome_9_FD_203523 | JGI IMG/M metagenome (GOLD analysis project Ga0315902, IMG submission 203523) | Freshwater fungal communities from buoy surface, Lake Erie, Ohio, United States - Buoy 12 MA117 | ecosystem: Environmental > Aquatic > Freshwater > Lake > Lake biofilm | place: USA... | reverse complement strand
CCTCGGGCTCCTCCGGCGGGTTGCCGTCGTGCACCTGATTGCGGCGCCGTGCCAGGTAGCTGTCACGCACGAAGCTGTACTTGTCGAACGCCACCTGCTCCAGCAGGCTGGTAGCGGACAAGAGATCGGCTCGACCGTGCACCAACTCGAGCGTGGTCAGTCCCCACCGGTAGGCACCATCGTTCACGATGCCGGGCAGACTCGCCTTGCGGTCCAACGGCAAGGCGGCGGCGTCACGCAGGGAACTGGCCCCGTAGAAAGGGAGCACCAGGTAGGGCCCGGGCCCGAGGCCCCATTTGCCCAGGGTCTGGCCGAAGTCCTCGGACTGGCGCTCCAACCCGGCCTCAGACGCCAGGTCGAGCAGGCCGCCCAGCCCGAACAAGCTGTTGGTGGTCACCCGCACCGTCATCTCCACCGCAGTCTGCACTTTGCCCTGCAGGAGATGGTTCACCGCAGACCAAGCATCTCCCACGTTGCCGAAGACGTTGTCCACGCCGGTGCGCACGGGGCTCGGGATGACCTTGCGATAGGCCGTGGCCAAAGGCTTGAGCAGCGCCAGATCCACCGCCTCGTTGAAGGCAAAGATGCTGCGGTTGAGCCCCTCCAGCGGATCGGCCTTGACCTTGGGCGCGCGGGGCTGGGTGGCCGACATCTGCGCGAGAGACGGACAGGACGCCGCTGCCAATCCCGATGCCAATGCCGCGGCCAACACGCCGCGGGCCAGCGCTGTGCGCCAGAAAGCAGCAAGTCTCACTTCTTCTGCCCCGCCTGCTCCGCCGCCTCGCCGGCCTTGCCGGTGACCAGTTGGCCGATCAGGTTTTCCAGCACCACGGCCGACTGGGTTTGACGGATCACGGCACCCGCCGCCAGGTCCTGATCGGCCGAGCCGGGCTCGATGCCGATGTACTGGTCACCCAGCAGTCCGGCCGTCAGGATCTTGGCCGAGGAGTCCTTGGGAAAGCGCACGGCGCTGTCGATCTCCATGGTCACCACGCCCTGGAAGGTCTTGGCGTCCAGGGCAATGGAGGTGACCCGGCCCACGGTCACACCGGCACTGCGTACAGGCGACCGAGGCTTCAAGCCGCCGATGTTGTCGAAGCGGGCGCTCACCTGGTAGCCGTCGCGCGCGCCGAAGCTGGCCAAGTTGGCCGCTTTCAAGGCCAGAAACAGCAGCCCGGCCATGCCCAGCAGGACAAAGAAGCCCACCAGGATCTCGATGTTTCTCTTGCTCATTTGTTGTGTCTCCCAGGCAGCGGTGCGGTCGGGTGGTCGAACGACGTCAGGGGTCAGGGCGTAGAGAACATCAGTGCGGTCAGCACGAAGTCCATGGCCAGCACACCCAGAGACGAGATCACCACGGTACGCGTAGTGGCGTGCGCCACGCCCTCAGGCGTGGCTTCGGTCTCGTGCCCCTGGTACAGCGCTACCAAGGTGCAGATCAGGCCGAAGATGAAGCTCTTGACGATGCCGTTGCCCACGTCACGCCAGACATCCACCCGCGACTGCATGATGCTCCAGAAGTTGCCGGCGTCCACGCCGATGAGCAACACCGCCACCACATATGCGCCCAGGATGCCGACGGCGGAGAACAGAATGGCCAACAAGGGCATCGATACCGCACCGGCCAGGAAGCGCGGCGCCAGGATGCGGCTCTTGGGGTCCACCGCCATCATCTCCATGGCCGCGAGCTGTTCCCCCGCTTTCATCAGGCCGATCTCGGCCGTCAGCGAGGTGCCCGCCCGGCCGGCGAACAGCAGCGCCGTCACCACCGGGCCCAGCTCCCGCACCAGCGACAGGTTGACGATGAGCCCCAGCGACTCCGTGGCGCCGTAGGTCACCAGCGCGTAGTACATCTGCAGCGCGAGCACGAAGCCCACGGCCGTGCCCGAGGCCAGGATGATGACCAGCGACAGGTTGCCCACCGCGTGGATCTGGCGCACGACCAGGGAGAAGCGGCGCAGCGATGCCGGGATGGCCAGCAGGATGTCCAGCGTGAAGAACGCTGCGTGACCGAAGCCGCGCAGGATCTTCAGGGCCTTTTGGCCCAGTGTGGCCACCATGGACAACCAATGGGTCATGGCGCGGCACCCTCAACGCCGAAGTCCTGGCCGATCGGGCTGGCCGGGTAATGGAACTTCACCGGCCCGTCGGGCTCACCTCGGACGAACTGGCGCACTTCCGGATCGCTGGAGTCCATCAACTCCTGCGGACTGCCCTGGGCGACGATGCGCCCGCCCGTGGCCATCAGCACCACGTGGTCGCTGATCGCCATGCATTCGGGCACGTCGTGCGACACCACCAATGAGGTGGCCCCCGTCACGTCGTTGAGCGTGCGGATCAGCTTGGCAGCCACGCCCATGGAGATGAGGTCCAGCCCGGCAAAGGGCTCGTCGTACATGATGAGCTCCGGGTCCAACGCAATGGCGCGCGCCAGCGCGATGCGCCGCGCCATGCCGCCAGACACCTCAGAGATGCGCAGCGGCGCCGCACCGCGCAGACCCACGGCGTTGAGCTTCATCAGCACGATGTCGCGGATGAGCGCTTCGGGCAGGTCGGTGTGCTCGCGCAGCGGAAAGGCCACGTTATCGAACACCGTCAGGTCGGTGAACAGGGCGCCGAACTGGAACAGCATGCCCAGACGCCGCCGCAGAGCGTACATGCGGGCCTTGTCAGCAGCGTTAACCCGTTGTCCGTCAAAGCGCACCTCACCGATGTCGGGCGACGCGCTGCCGCCGATCAGGCGCAGCAAGGTGGTCTTGCCGCACCCCGAGCCACCCAGCAAAGCCGTAACCTGCCCTCGGCGGAAGGTCAAGGATAGGTTGGTGAGGATCTGGCGACCCGTGTCGTAAGAGAAACTGACACGGTCGACCTCGATCAGGGCATCGGTGCTCAAGCGGCGCGGCCACGCGCACGCGTGGGCTCAGAATCAGGAATCAGGGTATTTTCCCATGCGCAACCAGCGCAGTTGCGCTAGTGCGGGTTTCTTTACCTTGATGTGAGGATTCCCAGCAAGTGGGCCCACCGATCGGGCTTGGCAGGCCTGCCCTAACGCAGGGGCCCGGAGCACGGGCCCACCCACGAGACCACCGAGTACTCAACGCGGCAGGTGGCTGACACCCATCAGGAACTCATCCACCGCCCGTGCAGCCTGGCGCCCTTCGCGGATGGCCCAGACCACCAGGCTCTGTCCCCGGCGCATGTCACCCGCGGCGAACACCTTGGGCACGTTGGTCTCGTAACCGCCGATGAAGTCGGTGCTGGCGCGGGCGTTGCCGCGGGCATCACGCTCCACGCCAAAGGCTTCCAGCACGCTGCCCACGGGCGCCGTGAAGCCCATGGCCAGCAATACGAGATCGGCCGGGACTTCTTTCTCGGTGCCCGGGATCTCGCTCATCTTGCCGCCCTTCCACTCCAGGTGGACGGTCTTCAGGCCCGTGAGCTTGCCGTTCTTGCCGACGAACTCCTTGGTGGCGATGGCGAACTCGCGCTGGCACCCTTCCTCATGGCTGGAGGAAGTGCGCAGCTTGTAGGGCCAGTACGGCCAGGTCAGCGGACGGTCTTCTTCCTCGGGCGGCATGGGCATCAACTCGAACTGCGTCACGCTGGCTGCGCCGTGGCGGTTGCTGGTGCCCACACAGTCGCTGCCGGTGTCGCCGCCGCCAATCACGATCACATGCTTGCCATCGGCCCGGATCTGGCCCTTGAGCTTGTCGCCAGCCACCACCTTGTTCTGCTGCGGCAGAAACTCCATGGCGAAGTGCACGCCGGCCAATTCACGGCCCGGCACCGGCAGGTCGCGGGAGGTCTCCGAACCGCCGGTCAGCAGCACGGCATCGAACTGGGCCTTCAGCTCCTCGGCGGAGATCACGGTCTGGGCGTCATTGGTCACCTTGGCCGCCGGGCCTTCCGCAGGCATCGCGCCCACGAGCACGCCCGTGCGGAAGGTCACGCCCTCAGCCTGCATCTGCTCGATGCGGCGGTCGATGTGCGACTTCTCCATCTTGAAATCGGGGATGCCATAGCGCAGCAAACCACCGATGCGACTGTTCTTCTCGAACACCGTCACATCGTGCCCGGCGCGCGCCAACTGCTGAGCGGCCGCCAGCCCGGCGGGCCCGCTGCCGACCACCGCGACCTTCTTGGCAGTCTTGGCCTTGGGCGGCACGGGCTGCACCCAACCCTCGGCCCAAGCGCGGTCGATGATGGCGTGCTCGATGGACTTGATGCCCACGGCGTCGTCATTCACGTTCAGCGTGCAGGCGGCCTCGCACGGGGCAGGGCAGACGCGGCCGGTGAACTCCGGGAAGTTGTTGGTGGAGTGCAGCACCTCGATGGCGCTTTGCCAATCGCCGCGGTAGACCAGGTCGTTGAAGTCCGGGATGACGTTGTTGACGGGGCAACCGCTGTTGCAGAAGGGGGTGCCGCAGTCCATGCAGCGCGCCCCTTGCACCTTGGATTGCTCCTCGGTCAGGCCGATGACGAACTCTTTCCAGTTCTTCAGGCGCTTGGGCACGGGCTCGTAGCCCTCTTCCAGGCGCTCAAACTCGAGGAAGCCGGTGACTTTTCCCATGATGTTGGTTCCTTGTCAGTGCAGTTCAGGCGGCCACGGTGGCGGCGGGCGCAGATGACGCGGCCTGCGCCTTGGCAGCGGTCTGGCTCAGGGCACGCTTGTACTCGTGCGGGAAGACCTTGACGAACTTGGCGCGGGCTGTCGCCCAGTGGTCCAGGATCTCGCGTGCGCGCAGCGAACCGGTCCACTTGTGGTGGTCTTCCACCAGCTTCTTGAGCTGCGCCTCGTCCGACAGGCCGCGGTGCCAGGACGCAGCAGATCCGCTGGCGGCCTGCTCGGCCTCCGGCAGCACCTTGTCCAGGGCCACCATGCTGGTGTTGCAGCGGCCGGCAAAGCTGCCGTCTTCGTCATACACGTAGGCCACGCCACCGCTCATGCCGGCGGCGAAGTTGCGCCCGGTCAGGCCCAGCACGGCCACGGTGCCACCCGTCATGTACTCGCAGCCATGGTCGCCCGTGCCCTCCACCACCGCGGTAGCGCCTGACAGACGCACCGCAAAGCGCTCACCCGCCACGCCGCGGAAGAAGGCCTCGCCGCGGGTGGCGCCGTATAGCGCCGTGTTGCCAATGATGGTGTTGCGCGCAGCGTCGCCGCGGAACTCGATGCTGGGGCGCACCACGATGCGCCCGCCCGACAAGCCCTTGCCGGTGTAGTCGTTGGCGTCGCCGATCAGGTACAGCGTGATGCCGTTGGCCAGGAAGGCACCGAAGCTCTGGCCGCCCGTGCCTTCCATCTGCATGAAGATGGTGTGGTCGGGCAAGCCCTCAGGGCGGTGGCGCACCAGTTCGCCGGAGAGCATGGCGCCCACCGAACGGTTGACGTTGCGCGCCTCCTCCATGAAGTGCACCTTCTCGCCGCGCTCGATGGCCGGGCGGCAGCGCTCGATGAGCTTCAAGTCCAGTGCCTTGGCCAGACCGTGGTCCTGCTCCTCCGTCTGGTAGCGCGGCACATCAGCCGGCACGGTGGGCTGGTGGAAGATGCGGCTGAAGTCCAGGCCACGCGCCTTCCAGTGGGCGATACCCTTCTTGGTGTCCAGAAGGTCGGCACGGCCTATCAGGTCGTCGAAGCGGCGGATGCCCAACTGCGCCATGATGCTGCGCGCCTCTTCGGCGACGAAGAAGAAGTAGTTCACCACGTGCTCGGGCTTGCCCGTGAACTTCTTGCGCAGCACCGGGTCTTGCGTGGCCACGCCCACCGGGCAGGTGTTGAGGTGGCACTTGCGCATCATGATGCAGCCCTCCACCACCAGCGGGGCGGTGGCGAAGCCGAATTCGTCGGCGCCCAGCAGCGCGCCGATGACGACGTCACGCCCGGTCTTCATCTGCCCGTCGGCCTGCACGCGCACGCGGCTGCGCAGGCGGTTGAGCACCAGGGTCTGCTGCGTTTCGGCCAGGCCCAGCTCCCAGGGCGTGCCGCAGTGCTTGATGGACGACCAGGGCGAGGCACCCGTGCCGCCATCGTGCCCGGCGATCACCACGTGGTCAGCCTTGCACTTGGCCACGCCGGCAGCGATGGTGCCTACGCCCACCTCAGACACGAGTTTGACGCTGATGCCCGCGCGCGGGTTCGCGTTCTTCAGGTCGTGGATGAGCTGCGCCAAGTCTTCGATGGAATAGATGTCGTGATGCGGCGGCGGGCTGATCAGGCCCACGCCCGGCACCGAATAGCGCAGGAAGCCGATGTAGTCCGACACCTTGCCGCCGGGCAACTGGCCGCCCTCACCCGGCTTGGCACCCTGGGCCATCTTGATCTGGATCTGGTCGGCGCTGACCAGGTACTCGGTGGTCACACCAAAGCGCCCCGAGGCTACCTGCTTGATCTTGCTGCGCAGGCTGTCGCCCTCCTGCATCACGTAGTCGGCCTCGATCACCTTGGTGCCGATGACGTCGCTGACCTTGGTACCAGCCGTGACCTTGATGCCCTTCAACTCGTTGCGGTAACGCGCCGGGTCTTCACCGCCTTCCCCGGTGTTGCTCTTGCCGCCGATGCGGTTCATGGCAATGGCCAGCGTGGAGTGGGCCTCGGTGGAGATGGAACCCAGCGACATGGCACCCGTGGCAAAGCGCTTGACGATGTCGGCCGCCGGCTCCACTTCCTCCAGCGGGATGGCCTTGGCTGGGTCGACCTTGAACTCGAACAGGCCGCGCAACGTCATGTGGCGGCGGCTCTGGTCGTTGATGAGCTGGGCGTACTCCTTGTAGGTGTCGAACTTGCCAGCGCGCGTGCTGTGCTGCAGTTTGGCGATGGCGTCGGGCATCCACATGTGCTCTTCGCCGCGCACACGCCAGGCGTACTCGCCGCCGGCATCCAGCATGCGCGCCAGGATGGGGTCGTCACCGAAGGCGGCCTGGTGCATGCGCAACGCTTCTTCGGCCACCTCGAACACGCCGATGCCACCCACCTGGCTGGCCGTGCCACGGAAGTACTGGTCGACGAAGCTCTTTTCCAGGCCGATGGCCTCGAAGAGCTGGGCGCCGCAATACGACATGTAGGTGCTCACGCCCATCTTGGACATGATCTTGGACAGGCCCTTGCCGATGGCCTTGACGTAGTTGTAGATGGCCTTGTCGGCCGACAACTCGCCCGGCAGCCCGGCGTGCATCGAGGCCAGGGTTTCCATGGCGAGATACGGGTGCACAGCTTCGGCACCGTAGCCCGCCAGCACCGCAAAGTGGTGCACCTCGCGTGCCGAGCCCGTCTCCACCACCAAGCCAGCGGTGGTGCGCAGGCCTTCACGCACCAGGTGGTGGTGGATGGCCGACAGCGCCAGCAGCGCTGGAATCGCCACCTGCGTGCGGCTCATGTGCCGGTCGGTGATGATCAGGATGTTGTGGCCGCCCTTGATGGCGTCCACCGTCTCGGCGCACAGCGAGGCCAGCTTGGCCTCGACGCCTTCGTGGCCCCAGGCGGCGGGGTAGGTGATGTCCAGTTCATGCGAGCGGAACTTCGCTCCCGTGTACTGCTCGATGGAGCGCAGGCGGGCCATGTCCTCGAAGTCGAGAACAGGCTGCGTCACCTCCAGGCGCATCGGCGGGTTGACCGCATTGATGTCCAGCAAGTTGGGCTTCGGCCCAATGAAGCTGTTGAGCGACATGACGATGGCCTCGCGGATCGGGTCGATCGGCGGGTTCGTCACCTGGGCGAACAGCTGCTTGAAGTAGTTGTACAGCGGCTTGTTCTTGTCCGACAGCACGGCCAGGGGCGAGTCGTTGCCCATGGAGCCGATGCCTTCTTCGCCGTTGGCGGCCATCGGGCTCATCAGGAACTTCAGGTCTTCCTGGGTGTAGCCGAAGGCCTGCTGCCGGTCGAGCAGGGTTTCGTCGAAGGTGCCGGGGCCGGCGTGGGTGCCGGCGGGTACTTCGATGGCATCGAGCTTGACGCGCACGTTCTCGATCCACTGACGGTAGGGGCGGGCGCTGGCGAACTGGTTCTTCAGTTCCTCGTCGTCGACGATGCGGCCCTGCTCGAAGTCGATCAGGAACATCTTGCCCGGCTGCAGGCGCCACTTCTTGACGATGCGGTTCTGCGGGATGGGCAGCACGCCGGACTCAGACGCCATGACCACCAGATCGTCATCGGTCACGCAGTAGCGCGCCGGACGCAGGCCGTTGCGGTCCAGCGTGGCGCCGATCTGCTTGCCGTCGGTGAAGACCATGGCCGCCGGGCCGTCCCAGGGCTCGATCATGGCAGCGTGGTACTCGTAGAACGCGCGGCGGCGCTCGTCCATGCCCTCGTGCTGCTCCCAGGCCTCGGGGATCATCATCATGGCAGCGTGGGCCAGCGGGTAGCCCGCCATGGTCAGCAATTCCAGCGCGTTATCGAAAGTCGCGGTATCGCTCTGGTGCTCGAAGCTGATGGGGTAGAGCTTCTTCAGGTCGTCGCCCAGGACGGGGGACTTCATCACGCCTTCACGGGCGCGCATCCAGTTGAAGTTGCCCTTGACGGTGTTGATCTCCCCGTTGTGCGCCACCATGCGATAGGGGTGCGCGAGCGGCCACTCCGGGAAGGTGTTGGTGGAAAAGCGCTGATGCACCAGTGCCAGGGCGGACACCGTGCGCTCGTCCTTCAGGTCCAGGTAGTAGGTGCCCACCTGGTCGGCCAGCAGCAGGCCCTTGTAGATGACGGTGCGGCAGCTCATGCTGGGCACGTAGTACTCGCGGCTGTGCGTCAGCTTCAGCGCCTGGATGGCGGCCGAGGCCGTCTTGCGGATCACGTAGAGCTTGCGCTCGAGCGCATCCGGCACGATGACATCCGGGCCGCGGCCGATGAACACCTGGCGGATGACCGGCTCCTTGTCGCGCACCGTGGGCGACATCGGCATGTCACGGTCCACCGGCACGTCGCGCCAGCCCAACAACACCTGGCCTTCGGCCCGGATGGCCCGCTCCATCTCCTGCTCGCAAGCCAGGCGCGAGGCATGCTCCTTGGGCAGGAAGATCATGCCCACGCCGTACTCGCCGGGGGCGGGTAGCGTCACGCCCACGCGACCATCGGGAGCTTGGCCGGACGCTGCCATTTCGGCACGGTAGAACTCGTCGGGGATCTGGATCAGGATGCCGGCACCGTCACCCATGAGGGCGTCAGCACCCACGGCGCCGCGATGGTCCAGGTTCTCCAGGATCTTCAGGCCCTGCTGCACGATGGCGTGCGCCTTCTGACCCTTGATGTGCGCCACAAAACCCACGCCGCAGGCGTCGTGTTCCTGGCTCGGGTCGTAGAGGCCGTGGGCGCGTGACTCGTCCAAGGCTTCGCGTACGGTGATCGAAGTGGCATGGGCCATAGATGTCTGAAGATGCTGGTTGGCAGGGGCCTTGTCCACGTCGTTCTCCGGGGGGCTTTCAGGGGGATGGCGAGCATACTGCGGTGCAGCATGGTTCTCAATCATGATTAAATGGGGTCAGGTTGTTTATTGTTGGAGCTCTCTGGCGATCGCGTCATAAATGGGGACATATTAAAAGGGCGTCCACGCGTTTCGAGGCTCAGACCCCATAGAGACCTAGCAAGTCTCCTGCCAGAGCCGTTTCAAACCTCATACCGCCTTGGGCGACTGGGCAGCTCCAAGCCCAGACGTCTGGGCAGCAAGCAGCGCCATAGCGGGCTGCAGACCCTGCACCTGGGGCGCCACAGTCCTCGGCTCAGGGCCTAGGTGCGGGGTCTCTGGCCGGGCGGCCCCGAGGACGAGGCACCACGGGCCGACCCATCAGCGGCGCCAGTTGGCCCAGAAAGGCCTGCTCGGCAATCGGCCAACCGCGCCGACTGGCCGTGGTGATCCTGTCCACCACGGCTTGGGGCGGCAAGGCGTCCAGTCGTTCACGCCAGACCGCTTCGCGCTCGAAGGGGGTGTTGCCAAGACCCCACCATTCGCCAGGTTCCACGACAAGAGGGTCGCGCCCACGTCCCAGGTGATGCCCCTCACTGGACCAGGGGTCCTGCAGGGCCTGCGCGGCAGGGCCGTGCTGGCGGGCCTCGTGAGACTCGATGTAGAGCATGCACTCCAGCACCCAAGGACCGGGCTGCACCAGCGAGGAGCGGAACCGGCCCTCCCACAAGGTACCCGTTCGTCCATGCCGACGATTGAACTCTGCTGCATGGCGACGACCCAGCGCCTGCATCATCCGGCCAAGAGCCTGCGGCTCTGTGGGGGTCACCAAGAGGTGGAAGTGATCGCGCAGCAATAACCAGGCGTGAACGTCGACACGGTGAGTGACGGCAGCGTCCGTCAGAAACGCCTTCCAGCGCTCTCGGTCCACGTCGTCCACCACGATGTCCTGCCGGTTGTGGCCTCGCTGCACCACGTGGTGCACATGACCAGCAAGGGTGAGACGGGGCAGGCGGGCCATGGGCAGCAGAAGGCGTCAAGTGCGCCAGATCACTGGGCGAGCTTCAGCTCAGCGGCTTTCGAGAGTGGGTACAGCGCAGGCCGGCACGGGCTTACATGAAGTCCGCTACACGCGGACCGCCTGTGACAAGACTTCACGGACCACCGCTTCTGGCGCCTTGCGCACCACCGCTCGGCCCAGAGCCTCGAGCACCACGAACCGGATGTCTCCGGCCTCGGCCTTCTTGTCGCGCCCCATCCAGTCGAGGTAGACGTCAGCGCCCAGGTCGGGGGCACGTACTGGCAGACCGGCGCGCACCAGCAGGGTGTGCATGCGCTCCAGCGCTGCGGGCGGCACGAGGCCCAAGCGCACCGACAGGTCCGTGGCCATGCGCATGCCGCAGCCCACAGCCTCGCCGTGAAGCCATTGCCCATAACCCATGCCGGATTCGATGGCATGCCCAAAGGTGTGGCCGAAATTCAGGATGGCCCGCAAACCGCCCTCCTTCTCGTCCTGACCCACGACGTCTGCCTTGATTTCGCAGGAGCGGCGGATGGCGTAGGCAAGCGCCTGCGGCTCCCGCGCAAGAAGAGCATCCAGGTGTTCCTCGATCCACGCCAGGAACGCTTCGTCCGCAATGGGGCCGTACTTGATCACCTCAGCCATGCCGGCGATGAACTCTCGCTGAGGCAAGGTTTGCAAGGTGTCCAGGTCACACACCACACGCTGCGGCTGATAGAACAGACCGATCATGTTCTTACCCAGCGGATGGTTGATCGCCGTCTTGCCACCCACGGAGGAGTCCACCTGAGCGAGCAGCGTGGTCGGCACCTGCACAAATGGCACACCGCGCATGTAGCAACCGGCCGCAAACCCCGTGATGTCGCCCACCACGCCGCCGCCCAAGGCAAAAAGCACCGTCTTGCGGTCTGCAGCGTGCTCCAGCAAATGGTTGAAGATGCTGTTCAGCGCAGGCCAATCCTTGTGCGCTTCGCCATCGGGCAGGTTCAGAACCGTGAGCTTCGGGTAGTGCGGGCGAAGAGTCTGCATGAGGCGGTCCGCCCAAAGCGGCGCGATCGTCACATTGCTCACCACGACCGCGTGCGAAGCCTTTGGCAACCCGAGCCATGCTTCGGGCTGTTCGAGCAATCCACTTCCAATCAGGATCTCGTAGCGCTCGCGACCGGTGTCGACATTGACGGTCTGCACAGGGGCGGTTGCTTGATCTGGAAGGGTGGACATCACGGCCTCATCCAGCCGCCTGCGGCGTCGGGTCCACGGGCGACGGCACGGTGCTGGCATCGATCAGACCGGCCAGCTCCAGTTGCATCAGGATCATGTGTTGCAGGCCCTGAACGGACGGACGCGTGGTCTCCGCAGTGAAGTGTGCCGTTCGACGGTAAAGCGGGTCCCGCTCCCGGTACAGATCGCGCAAACGCTTCAGCGGGTCCGCCACCTGCAGCAAGGGGCGATGCGTGTCGTGCCGTAGCCGGCGGAACAATTCTTCGGGCGTGGCGCGCATGTAGAACACCTTGCAGCGGCCATGCAGCGCCTCCCGGTTGGCCGGGCGCAGCACAACCCCTCCACCGGTGGCAATCAGCAACTGCTGACCACGGGAAAGATCCTCGATGACCGCCTCTTCCTCGTCCCGAAAGGCGGCCTCACCGCGGGTCTCGAAATAGGCACGTATCGGCATTCCGATCCGATCCTCGAGTTCGGTGTCCGCATCCACGAACCGCAAACCCAGGTGCCGCGCCAGATGCCGCCCGACCGTGGACTTACCACAGCCGGGCATGCCGATGAGGGCGAGGTTCATGTGCGCAAAAGCTTAGGTCTAGAAGCTCCGCAACTCCTCACCCTAATTATTTGTGCAGACAGTGTTACTACCGCCGTCATCCGTGATATTCACAACCATAGTTGCTGAAGCACCGGCATCATCAACTGCTGTGATGACGATTGGAAGCACTGAAGCGCTTGGGGAGGGAGTATCAGTCCCTGGCTTAAAGCACAAATTGTTACGCGAGCCCATAGCGAGCACAATCTTCTTGCCGTCAGTTGAAGGCGTAGGGTCTAACCGCGCAACATTCGACGAGAAAGCACGAATTCGGGGATTTGTTTGCCCTGCCGCAATAGAACCTCCGACGACGCTTACAACGATATTGTTGACGTTTGCGGCAGTTTCGCTTTCTTTGATACTAACGGATGAAGGAGATAAACGAAGACTGGTGTTTGCAGGATTGACATCTATCGCGACGGTCTTGACCTGCCCCTGCGCATCCACCACGGTCACCACCGTGGAGCCTGCACTCACAAGAGTTGCCGAGAAGTTGGACGAAGCCAGCGAGGGAACAGTGAGGATACTCTGGTTGTTCGATCGGACGGAGTAGAAACCTCCCGCATCCGGTGTCCCACCGCTCAATGTGAAATTCAACACATCCCCCACCACGGCGGTCGCTGCGCCCGGGGTGATGGTCAACGGAACTACGGCAGCGGAGCTTACCGTCACTTCAGAAGTGAATTGGCCACCCAGTGCGTCGGTCAACAGAAGGCGGGCAGTACCTACGGCCAAAGGCACAACGTTGAGAACTGGCGAACCGGAGGAAAAGTCAACCGACACCTTGACAATCGATTCATCACTGGACCGAGCAACCAATGGAATCTTCGCGCCTGCAATCGGGTAGGTGGAGGCTGTCGCCACCTGACCTGCAAGCGGGGCACTCAACACCACGGGATTTGGCACGACAGCCAACAATTGCTGAGCGCGGGCAACGGTCACGGAAGAGATCGTGGCAGACGCTCCGGCCTCGTCGGTCACGACGATGGAAGAACTTCCAACCGCCAGACCCTTCACCATTAGATCGGTGCCGTTTTGTGCCAAAACGACGTCCAGAACTCCAGGGTTGCTCGAGCGAACGGTGTAAGGCGGGACTCCGCCTCCCAACTTGTAAGGTTGAGCGGTATCTACGAAGAGAGACAGCGCCGAGGGCGCTGTTGAAAACAAAGGTACGCCAGGGGAAACTGTCACATCCACGGAGACTTTGCTGCCATTAGCATCCGTCACGTTGATCTGCGCCGTCCCCGACCGTATGGCCTGAATGGAAAAATCTGTGCCTGTAAGTCTGGAGACCTGAGCCACTGAAGGGTTGCTGGAAACCGACGAAAAGGGCTCTGCCCCGCCCGAGACCACAAAAGGCTGCTTAGCGTTCAGTGCCAGTATCAGCGCCGAGGGCGCCGTGATGGACAAGTCCTTTGTAGGGCGCGTCGTTACCGCAATGTTGACAGCCTGCCCGCTAGCATCCTTGATGACCACCGTAGCGCTGCCCGGTCTGACTCCCATCAGAGCAAACCCTTCTTCTCCGCTTTGGCCCGCCGCTACAACTGATGAGTCACTGCTCGTCACCGTGTAGGGGCGCTTGCCGCCTCCAATCGCAAAGACCGATGCCTTGCTAGCGCCAGCCTCCAAATTCAACGAGCCCGGCGCCGACGAAAACAGGTTGGGGACAGCGTTGCCAAGAAGCGGAGTTCCAGCATTACCCGAACCACCTCCCCCTCCGCAAGCCGTCAAGAACAAACCCAAGCAAACGGCCAAAAATCTAGACAAGTAGTTCATGCTCGCTCTCGAATTCAAGCTGCGCAACGGTGGAGGCGGTCTCTCGATGAATTCAAGATCACCGGGTGGCCATTGCCCCGTCAGTGATGATCTTGGGGGTGATGAAAATCAGCAGCTCGGTTCTGTTGACCGTGCGCGCCGTATTCCGAAATAGATTTCCGAGATAAGGCACATCACCCAAGACGGGCACCTTGTTGACCTCGTTCTTCTCGGTCTGGATGTAGATGCCGCCAATGACCACGGTGCCGCCGTTCTGCACCATCACCTTGGTTTTGGCATGCTTGGTGTCGATAGCAAAACCTGAGGGTGTGGTGCGGCCCACGCTGTCCTTGTTGACGTCCACGTCCAGGATCACGTTACCCTCTGGGGTGATTTGGGGCACCACCTCAAGCTTGAGGTTGGCCTTCTTGAAAGAGACTGCCGTCGCACCACTCGAAGTGGCGTTCTGAAAGGGCAGTTCCTCGCCTTGTTCGATCAGCGCCTTGTCCTGATCGGCCACGATCACGCGCGGGCTGGAGACGATCTTGCCCTTGCCTTCGGCTTCCAAAGCTGACAACTCAAGATTCAGGAAGCGGTTGGCGCTGGGACTGAACAGCGAAAGCGCGAACGTCGCTGCGGCGGATCCGATCGTACTGGTGTTGGCGGGGAAGCTTACGAAGGCCGGGTCTGAAAAGGCGCCGCCACCGCCAGCACCTTGCCCAGTCTGAGAGACGACGGTACCGAGGTTGTTGCCAAAGGCCAAGTAGTTCCCCCCACCCACTGAATACCCCGGGACGCCACCCTGCACACCTCTCAGGTCGTTCCCCCCCAGCTTGACGCCCAGCGCGCGTCCGAAGGTGTCATCCGCTTCCACAATGCGTGCTTCGATCAGTACCTGACGCACTGGAATGTCCACCTTGGAGATCAAGGCCTGCACCTGCTCCAGTTTGCTGGCGATGTCGGTCACGAACAATTGATTCGTACGCGCCTCCGCAATCACGCTGCCGCGAGGCGAGAGGATGCGAGCAGAACTCTGGCCACCGCCGGCCGAGCTGCCAGCACCCAGACCGCCCCCCAGGCCACCCGCAGAGCCTCCGGCGGGCGCCGCTCCACCGCCTGAGCCACCGCCACTCAGGGAGCGGGCCAAGGTTTCAGCCTTGGTGTAGTTCAGCTGGAACGATTGCGTACGCAATGGCTCGAGGTCCGCCAGCTTGTTGCGGGACTCGAGGTCGGCCTGGTCCTTGGCGTTGAGCTCTTCTTTGGGCGCCACCAAGAGCACATTGCCCGTCTTCCGTACACCCAGGCCTTTGCTCTGCAGGATGATGTCCAAGGCCTGATCCCAGGGAACGTCTTTCAGCCGCAAGGTCACGTTACCCGTGACGGTGTCGCTGGTGATGACGTTGAAGTTGGTGAAGTCGGCAATCACCTGCAGCAAAGCGCGCACGTCAATGCTCTGGAAGTTCAGCGAGAGCTTCTCTCCGCTGTAGCCTGAGCCCTGCGCCAAGCGATTCGGGTCCACACGCACGGGACGAACCTCCAGCACGAACTGGTTGTCCGTCTGGTAGGCGCTGTGCTCCCAAGCGCCACGAGGCTCGACCACCATGCGAACCTTGTCGCCTGTCTGCACGGTGGAGATGGATTGCACGGGTGTACCGAAGTCCGTGACATCCAGACGTCTCCTCAACGCCTCGGGAAGAGACGATCTCAGGAACTCCACCACCAGACTCTGTCCTTGAGTCCGGATGTCCACCCCCGTTTCGGCGCCGGGCAACCCTACGATGATGCGGCCGGTGCCATCGGCACCGCGGCGGAAGTCAATGTCTCGCAGCGCTTGACCACCCGCACCGGCACCGGGTCGAGCAGCGGCCTGCGCTCCTGCGCCCGAGGATGCAGAGGTCACCGCAGCGGCGGCACCTGCAGCGGGCGCTGGCGCAGGACTGGGCGTCTGGGCCTGTGCTGTCGAGGCCGCAGCCGCCTCTAAGCGGATCACCAATGCATTTCCGTCCAGGCGCGCCTGGTATGCAGAGGGCTGCTTGAGGTTCAGGACCACACGCGTTCTTTCGCCCGCCTCAGCTACGGTGACCGTGCGCAGGTTGCCCTGGTTCACCTCGACCAAGCTCCGACCCATGGCGTTGGTGACGCTTGGGAAATCAAGCGCCACACGGGGCGGGGTCTGCACCGCAAAGCCGGCCGGCAGTGCGGCCAAAGGCCGAGTGAATTCGATACGCACGACCTCCACGCCGCCTTGCACAGAGGCGCTCACCGACTGAATGGCCGCAGAAGAGGCTTGTGCCCAGCCCAGCGACGGCAACAGCGCGATGGACAGTGCCCACAGCCAGCGGCTCACGCGGGTTCGCCATCGGTCCCACATGTCAGTCTCCTGCTGCTTGCTCTTCATCGGGCCTTCTCCTGCATCTGCAGCGCCGTGATGCGCTCCACCCACTCGCCCGAGGCGTCCTGCACGATCTCGCGCAACTCGATCTTGCTCTCTTCGATCTTCACGACACGCCCATAGTTCTGGCCCATGTAGTCACCCAGCTTGACCTGGTAGAGCAACTTGTCCACCGCGATCAGGGCCACGGGACGCCCCTGCCGCAACACACTGCCGGTCAACACCATGGCGTCGAGCGGAAAAGCTTCCAAGGGCTCTCGGCGCCGGTTCAACTCGGCCGTCATGCGGGCATCCATTTGACGAACTTCCTGCCGCATCGCACCCGACAGCTTCTGCGAGTTGAAAGGGTCCACTTCTTGCAAGGCCAAGTACGGCTGAGGCTCAAACCGACCAGGCGGGGGCAGAGGTTGCACCCCGAACTTGACTTCGCGCCGCTGCTGCTCCGTCCAGGCCTGGAGTTCCTCGCTTGGTGAACTGCAGGCCGAGCTCAACAGTACCGCAGCGACAGCCGGCACGATTCGCAGCCAACGGCACGGGTCTCGAGACCGCACACCAGAGCCCCTCACTTCTTGGCCCCCTTCGCCGCTGCCTTGCGCCGGGCTTCCTGGTCGGCGGATTCATTCGGATCAAGGTAGCGATAGGTTCTGGCACTTGCTTCCAAGCTCAGCACAGCGGTGCTGGTGCTGCGCCCGGCCTCTCTTGGAGCCCCCTGCGCCGTGATGTTCATGTCATGCAGCGTCACGATCCGCGACAGGTTGGCGATGTCTGCCGCGAACGCGCCGATGTCGTGGTACTTGCCGGTGACTTTCAGCGCAATAGGTAGCTCCGCGTAGTAGTCGCGAATCTGCACCTGCCCGGGGCGGAAGGACTCGAACAGCAAGCCTCGCCCCAAGCCCGCCTGGTTAATGTCAGACAACAAGGCATCCATCTCAGCCTTGCCAGGCAACTGCTTTTCCACCTGGTTCACATACTCCTGCACTTGCAGTTTCTGCTTGCGCAACTCACCCAGGTTGATGGCTTGGTTCAGCTTGAGGCGAAAGTCGCCCTTGAGCACGGGCTCGCGGTCCTGCTCGGCTTGGAGACGACCCATGGCATCGGCCAGAACGACAAACCAGCCAGCCACCACCGCCAACACAAGCACGACGACTCCGCACGTGAGCTTGGGCAACAACGGCCACTGGCCCGGCTCCTTGGGGTTCAGACCTTGGAACTGGGATTTGGCGCCTTCCAGCAGTTCCGATAGATCAATCCGGGGCTTGCGCTTCGCGGTCTGGGAGCGGGAGGTGGCCATGCTGTTGCTCAGGAAGCCTTGGGCTTGTCAGACTTGCTGCCGGCAGCCGAATCTCCGGGCCGTTTGATCTTAAGGCGCATGGAGAACTCATAAACGCGCGCACTCTCACGCGGCGTAGTGCTCACGCTGGAAGACTTGATCTCGATAAGCTCGGGCCTTTCCACCCACACCCCGTTTTGCGAGGTATTCCTCAACAGCTCGGACACCCGCTCGTTGGATTGCGCGAAGCCGCTCAGCACCACGTTGCCGCCGGTCTGCACCACAGATTTCAAGTACAACCCGTCAGGCACATGCTTGACGAGCTCATTGAGCAGGTGCACGGGCACGTTACGGTCGGTCTGCAGGTCCTCGATGGCGCGCTGCCGAGCCTGCAAGGCCTCGATCTCCACCCGCAGCGTGGCGATGTCCTTGATCTGCGCCTCCAACTTCTTGATCTCGGCTCGGAGGTACTCGTTGCGGGTCTCCTGCTGCGAGGTCAACTGCGTCATGAAGGACAGCGCAAACACCACCAATCCCAAGCCGCTCACGGCGCTGGCCACCAGGCCCGCAAAAAATGCACGCTTGCGCGCGACACGTTTGGCCTCGCGGTGGGGAAGCAGGTTGATGAGGATCACTGGACGAACCTGCGCATCGCCAGACCGCAGGCGATCAAGAAGGAAGGGGCGGCACGCTCCAAGGTATTGGCGGGCGCCGCAGAGCCGACCTGCATCAGGTCAAACGGGTTGACCACCATGGACTCAAAACCCGTCAGCTCCGTGACGCGGGCGGCCAACCCCGGCAGGGTGGCCGTGCCCCCCGCCAGCAGCACGTAGTCCACCTTGTGATGGGGTGTGCTGGTGAAAAAGTACTGCAGAGCGCGGCCAATCTCCTGGGCCAGACTGTCCACAAAGGGTTCCAGAAGATCGCTGATGTACTCCTGCGGCAATCCGCCTTCGACCTTCTTGCGCTCGGCCTCGTCGAAAGTCAACGCGAAGTTGCGGGAAATCAAGAGTGTGAGCTGGCTGCCGCCAAACGCTTGGTCGCGGTCGTACAGCAACTCGTCGTTGCACAGCACCTTCAGGCCCGTGTTCTCGGCACCGATCTCGAACAGCGCCACCAGCGCGTCCCTGCCCTGGCGCGGCAGACAAGCCGTCCAACGGCCGATCGCCAGCCGGGAGGCGTGCGACTCGATGTCCAGCACCACCGGCTCCAGGCCTGCGGCCTCGGCAAGGCTTTGCCGGTCCTGCACGCGGTCCTTGCGGGAGGCGGCAATCAGCACTTCCACGTCGTCCATGGACGCCGGGCTGGGGCCGATGACGCAGAAGTCCAGGCTGACCTCGTCAAGCGAGAAAGGGATGTACTGGTTGGCCTCGGCCTCCACCTGCACTTCCATTTCATCTTCGCGCAGACCAGCGGGCAGGATGATCTTCTTCGTAATCACCGCGGCTTGGGGCATGGCCATCACACAGCGGCGGGTACTGGTGCCACTACGCGCCACCAACCGGCGCACAGCCTCCACGACCTCGTCAAATCGCTCGACCTGACCGTCGGTGATCCAGCCCTTTTCCAGGGGCTGCGACGCCAGCCGCTCGAGCACGTACTGGCCGGCGGCGTTCTGCCCCAACTCCACCAGCTTGACGCTGGAAGAACTGATGTCCAGTCCGATCATCGGAGCGTTTCGTCGCTTCAGCAGTCGATCGAGAAAACTCACGAATCCCTGCCCCCCAAGACCGATCTCCTCGACACACGCAAGGCTCCCCCATTGGCGCCCTTCAGAATGCTATCAGCATTGGGGGGGCGGATTTCTATAATCCCGTGATCGTTTCGCTGCCTACGGCCGCAGCCCCACCGCAGGTCACATGGCGCGCTCCACCTCTTCGTCCACCGCCTCCCCCCCCTCGCCCGACGGCTCTGCCCCGACCGGTGCGTCGAATGCCCGGTCGGCTGCCACAGCCGCAAGGGGTTGGCTGTGGAAAGCGACGTTGGGGGCCACCGGGCTGGTTCTGGCGGGCGCTCTGCTGCTGGCCGTGGCGTTGGCCATGGCCACACCCAACCTGCCAGACATTTCCAGCCTGACCGACTACCGCCCGCGCCAGCCGCTGCGCGTCTTTGCGGCCGACGGGCCGCTGCTAGCGCAGTTCGGTGAAGAGCGCCGCATCTACACGCCTGTCGATCAGATCCCGAAGGTCATGAAGGACGCGGTTCTGGCCATCGAGGATGCCAATTTCTACCGTCATGGTGGTGTGGACTTCAAGGGCGTGCTGCGTGCTGCGTTGGCGCAGTTTTCGGATGCCAAGAGCCAGGGGGCGTCCACCATCACCATGCAGGTGGCGCGCAACTTCTACCTGAGCACCGAGAAGACCTTCACGCGCAAGATCTACGAGGCCCTGCTCGCCTTCAAGATCGAGGCCTTGATGTCCAAGGACCAGATCCTGGAGGTCTACATGAACCAGATCTTTCTGGGACATCGGGCCTATGGCTTTGCCGCCGCCAGCGAGGTCTACTTCGGCAAGCCACTGAAAGACCTGACGGTGGCTGAAGCCGCCATGCTGGCGGGCCTGCCGAAGGCCCCATCAGCCTACAACCCCCTGACCAACCCCAAGCGGGCCACCATCCGCCAGCGCCACATCATCGAGCGCATGCTGGACAACGGCTTCATCACCCAGGCCCAGCGTGACCAGGCCTTGGAGCAGGTGTTGAAGTACCGCGCCACCACCGAAGCCTCAGGTCAGGCCGACTACGTGGCCGAGATGGCGCGGCAGCTGGTGTTTGCGCAGTATGGAGAGGAGACCTACTCGCGTGGCCTGCACGTGCACCTCACCATCGACTCAGTGGCCCAGGCGGCCGCCTATAAGGCGCTTCGCAAAGGCCTGATGGACTTTGAATTGCGCCAGGTCTACCGTGGGCCGGAGGCGTACGTGGCACTGCCCGCCAGCGCCACCGCCCTGGACGCCCGCATCGCAGAGGCCCTGGATGCTCACCCCGACAACGACGAACTGAAGGCCGCCGTGGTGCTGGAAGCCCAGCCCCGCAAGGTGGTGGCCGTGCTCCAGTCTGGAGAGACCATCACGGTCACGGGCGAGGGCCTCAAACCCGTGACCTCGGGCCTGTCGGAGAAGGCCAGCCCCAAGGTGCAGATACGCCGTGGGGCCGTGGTGCGCGCGCTGAAGAACGCCAAGGGTGAATGGTCGCTCACTCAGGTGCCGGAGGTGGAAGGCGCTCTGGTGGCGCTGGACCCGAGAACCGGGGCGATCAGGTCCCTGGTGGGGGGTTTTGACCACGCCAAGAACAAGTTCAACCACGTCACCCAGGCCTGGCGCCAGCCGGGCTCCAGCTTCAAGCCCTTCGTCTACTCCGCGGCGCTGGAAAAAGGCTTCACGCCCGCCACGGTGGTCAACGATGCACCGCTGTTCTTCGATGCAGCCACCACGGGCAGCCAGCCCTGGGAACCCAAGAACTACGACGGCAAGTTCGACGGTCCCATGAGCCTGCGCACCGCCCTGGCCAAGTCCAAGAACATGGTGTCCATCCGGGTGCTGCAAGCCACTGGCGCAGAGTTCGCGCAGAGCTGGGTCACCCGGTTCGGTTTCGAGGCCGAGAAGCACCCGCCCTACCTCACCATGGCCTTGGGCGCCGGGTCGGTCACCCCGCTGCAGATGGCCACGGCTTACGGGGTGTTTGCGAACGGCGGCTACCGGGTGGAGCCGATGCTGGTGGCCAAGGTCACCGATGCCAGCGGCCGCGTGCTGATCGAAACCCGGCCACCGGTGCTGGACGAATCCCTTCGCACGCTGGAGGCACGCAACGCCTTCGTCATGTCGTCGC
>Ga0315902_10004048_pt1 | contig 21473 bp, 7 predicted proteins | sample LakEriMetagenome_9_FD_203523 | JGI IMG/M metagenome (GOLD analysis project Ga0315902, IMG submission 203523) | Freshwater fungal communities from buoy surface, Lake Erie, Ohio, United States - Buoy 12 MA117 | ecosystem: Environmental > Aquatic > Freshwater > Lake > Lake biofilm | place: USA... | reverse complement strand
TCGTATAAGAAATTTAGACTATTAGATATAGAACTTGAAGGAGCAGATACAATAATTTGTGTTGGTTGCAAAGAATTAGTAGAAATTGAATTTACAAAAGGTTGACCAGGTAAAATTGTACTTAATCCTGCCGATGAAGTGATTGTAATAGGAACTAACCCTTTATTTTTGACAGATAAAGAACTTTGAACAATGAAAGCTGTGGAAATGCCATTTGTACTAATCCAAGCATTAAAAATATTTGTACTAGAAATATTTGATACAGTTTTAATGATTGTTGGTGGTGTTAATGTTCCACTATTGTTTGATTGAGAATAGAAAAATAAGTTGTTAGTTTTTGTTGTGGTAATTGAACAAGTTTGCCCAAGACCAACATTAAAAACATTTAAATCAAATCTGCTTGATCCAGTCCAGCTTAGAGAAGTGGTGTATTCATATAATGCGTTGTTTTGCGGTAAATATACTCCACTAGAGGTTTGGAGTAAATCATTAAAAACAAAATTTTCATAATTTAAATTGCTATCAAACGAATAAGCAGTTTTTAATACAGCAGAATTGGCACTTGAAACTCTAAAGCGAGAAATCAGCGTGGAATCCACTGAAAAAGTTGGCACTGAAGATTGTATTTCAATAGCAGATAAATTATTTATTCCATCATTTTCTTGATTATTAAAAAGCTGCACAGTAGATGTTGTCGTATTAACAACACCTGAGGCTGGAGAGTTAGAAATTGTAAACCAAGTATTAAGTTTTGCAGAGTCATTGAAATTGTAAATCGAATTTTCTACTTTACTACTATAATCTGTAATGATTTTATCATTAGGCATTACTGCAGCCGAAATTGCCCCCTGGCATAATCCATATTGCACTGATTCAAGAACTGTAGTGTATGTTGAGTTCTGTAAAAAGAATCTGAATTCACCGTAGGCATTTGCTAAATTAAAAGTATTAGAAGTGAAAAGTGTTTCTGATACCACAAAACTATCAGTGGAATTTTGAGGCTTGAATATGATTTTAGATTGTAAGATTTTATTTGCAGAATCTAAAAGTTCAATAAATGTAATGAAGCTTCCAGATTGTGTAATTTGACCAATTACATCTGGGTTTGTGATTGTGATCGTTTTATATAATGCAGAAGGGACATAGCTTGAATCACTAGACCATGTTGTATCATCAATTGAAATATAGATCACCAATGTGTTAAACTGTTCATCAAAAACCAATTGCTGTCTCAAATACTTAGTGGAGCCTGTGCTGTTTACAACATTAAATTCATAAAAAAAACTCTTCCCACTAACATAATTTAATGTGTTAGAGTAATTATTAACATAACATTCAAAGAAATAAACATTATCAGAAGCTGTCAAAGTAAAAGCATTTGCTGTTATATATTTTTTATATGCAGAAGATGACCAATTAGTTGTTGTTAAAGTAGTAGAAAAAACCACTGGAAGTTTTTCTTGATTTAAATTTGATGCTTTTGGCGAAATAGAATTAAACAATTGAATATTTTCTTGTGAATAATTATTTCTATAAACATTATCAGTGGTTTTGAGAATTAATCCATCCCAAAAATAAGATGCAACTCCATAATCATCAATTTGATTAATTCCAGAATTGCTTGCCACGTCTGCTTCAAAATATAATGGAGAAGATGAATAATTTTGTTTAGATTTAGCTAAAGTTTGTGGAACTCCAGGGGACGAAATAAAACTTGAACATACAATGATTTCATCATACACATCAAGCCCCTCTGGATATGTGGCATTTGTGCCATCACTTAAATTGGCATTTATGCTGAAGTATACTTTTTTAGCGCCAGAAGAGCCTGAAAGAGCCCAGTTTTTAATCGAAATATTTCCTGTGCCACTGCTTTCAGTGAAAGTTACTGATTGGGAAGCAGGCAACGCAGTTTGTGTAAATGAGTAAGCGCTTAAGTCTACTTCATAATCAGTTTGCAGATTATAGGCTTGTGAAAACTTAGCTGGAATTAAGTAATAAACTTCATTAAACAAAGGATCGTTAGAGATTTGAATGAAATTTATAGAAGTGATTGTCGGCTCACTAGCTTGATTTTGTGGATTTGTGTTATAAACTGCGAGCTGAAAAACAATATTTGCTGTGTTATTTGCCGCATTATAAGTTTGATATTGATCAAGAATCAATGGATTGTTCTCGACATTTTTAACATTATTTGGATTTAACAAAATAACGTTTTTAATATATCTACTTAATAGGAGTCCTTTTGGGACAATTTGCAAATTCCACGACATTGATATAAAAATATTCCTAGTTGCTCAATCAATTACCTTGAAGATTTAGTATGAATGAATCTAATTCTGAATCATCCAAGGCAAAAAAACCATAGATTGTGTTTGGCTCTTCTGAGTGAAGTGTAAATATAATTTCTGGATTTTTTGGGCAACATATAATTTTTACATTTTTGTTGTTTGTTGAGATTGTGTCTTTTGTTGTGAAATTTTGATTTTCAATATTAAAGTTGTCTTTTTCAGATATAATAACAAAGTTTATAATGTCAGTATAACTTTCGGGATCAATTATAAATTTGAACATTATATTTGATTCTTTATCAAACACATATCCATTAGATGAATCAAGACTTGCGGTTGAAAAAAGTAAAGGTTTTTTCCAAACACTTGAAATTAAATATTTCCAAAGCGTTTGATATTTATTCGAAGCACTAAACATAACTTGATTTTCAGATTTTAATGCAAGAATAGATGGAGGAGGCATTGAACCAGAACCAGAATCTGTTATGCTGCTGGTTGCACTTGAAGTAGTGGAAGATCCAGTATCTGAACTAGTGGTTGAGCTTGGAGGTGTGCTAGGGGATGTAACCGATGTCTCACTTGAACTAGAACTAGACGTGGTTGCGGAGCTTGAACTGGAAGAACTACTTGGAGGCGAACTACTTGTGGATGAACCGCTTGTAGATGAACCGCTTGTAGATGATCCACTTGTAGATGATCCACTTGTAGATGATCCACTTGTAGATGAGCTACTTGGTGTAGAAAAAGTTGAAGACCCTGTAGAGCCAGACGTGCTTGAACTGCTAGTTGAAGACTTAGTTGATGAAGAACTGCTAGATTCACTTCCAATTCTATATGTAATGATTATGATCCCGTATGAACTTAGCGTTGGAATTCCAGATGGTGGATAACTACCTTGCCCCCCTCCATAAAGTCCTCCATAAGATAATCCTTGAATTAGACCTGCTCCGCCTCCACCAGCTCCTGCTTGTTCTCCAGCATATTTTCCAGCATTTGCAGTGTATTCCACACCTGGATTTCCAGGAAGTCTTTGTGTTTGAGTTGACGCTCCTCCCCCTGAAGCACCACCCCACCAAGTATTAAAGTTAACAGAATCTCCCCCGCTTTGACCATTTCCATTTTTACCAGCTGCGCCACCCCCACCTAAACCTGTGCCAGAATCTAAAGTTGTCCCTTTTCCTCCAAAATGTCTTTTGCCATTTGCTAAAGACATTAAATTGGGCGGACTTCCATAGTAGCCAGTATCTCCTCCAATGCCACCTCCTGAACTTGCTGCTACCCAAAACTGATTAAGACCAGCACCTATGTCCCATGTAGCTATAAAGGATGTTGGAATTGCATAAGGATTTTCTCCTATTGTAAATGTAATTGATGCAAATGTAGGAAATTCAGGGAATATATTATTAAACTCAATCATGGAGTAGTCTCCACCATCGCCTCCAGCTGTAGAACTTGAAAAGCCTCCTGCACCTATGCATTCAATTTTCAAATAATTAATTCCACTTGGTGGGATCCAGGTTGTATCTCCATATTTCAAAAATTCAACATAAGTATTGCTCATCGCTCTATATTGATTTTTAGCAAAAGCAACAAAATCTGGATGTTTATCTTGTGAATGAGATAACACACCATTTGCAAAATAACAACCATTGTTTTGTAATTCTAGTTTCACTACTTTTTTAGGTGGCAAAATTTCAATTGTATCAATTTTATGATTTTTATCAATGCATTTTAAAATTTTGTTTGTGTTAAGTTCAAGCGATTGTTTAAAACCAGAATCTAATGGGCTAAATACGCAATGTGATTCAGAACACTCTAATGTATTATTAGAAAAAGATAATTTATAAATTTGCTCAGAGTGAGATTCTGAAATTTTTGTAATTTTATATTTTGTAAAATTATTTGAACCATTTAGTCCTAATACGTAATCTCCAACTTTCAAGTTTTCAACATTAATAGTTTCATTTATTGATGTGTGTATTTTTGTTCCATAAACTACACATGAGCTACTAGATGAACTACTAGAAGAATCTGATTGCAAAGAAAAATATGCACTTAGCATATAATCAGCATTTACTCCAATTGTGTAAGTGTTTTGATAAATTTTGTTATCTGTAATATTGTTGAGTACCCAATATTCAAATGTGTAATTTCTAGAAATTCCGTCTGTTAAGTTTTTCCATAGTCCACTTGATGCCGTAAATGAAGCATTAGTTGCATTATTAAAATTTCTTGTGAAAGGTGTAAGCCCAGAAGAATTTAAGTTGTTATCTGCAGGACTATTGGTAATTGAAACCTCTAATTCATCTAAGCTATTTTTATCAAACGCATTAACAGCAATATCATATTTTTTAGGTAGACCACCACAATAAATTGTAAATAGTTTAAAATCATATAACCTAAACTCATTCGGAAATACATTAGTTGATTTTTGCAATTGTATTTCAATTGTTTTTAAAGTAACTGGACTAGCTGCATTTTTTCTGAGATATTTATTGAAATCAAAGAAAGCTTGTAATCCATAGTTTGACCCAAAATTGATTATATTTGCGTCGTCCATACAAAAAACAAACTTATCTGGTTGATTTATTTCCGCATAATAATATAATACTTCTAAATAGTATAGATTTTTATTAATAGTGGCGTTAGTTAAATCATCTAAAGAGACAAAAAATAATGAAATCCATTCATAATTTTTATATGAAAAATTGGAAAAATCATATTTAGCATTGACGCCTATAAAATTAGATCCATTATAGAAAAGTGTGTTTGAAGACGTGGCAAAACTTGTGCTTTGATAAGTGGTTGTTTCTGGAATTGAAAAATCACACAATAAACGACCTATATCATAAGTGTAGGTTGTATTGCTCCAGTTTGCGGTATAGTATGGCAATGAGCCAGTGTAAAACTGAAAACAACAATTTTGAGATGGAATACTAGATAATGTAGATGAACTAGAAGTGATGCTAGATTGTGGTGAAGTTGTTTGAGTTCCTCCGTTAATTTCTGTTTTCACATTCAAATAACCATTGTAAATGAACTTTGTTACTTCAACAAAAAATTGCCTGGTTCCATCAAATAAATTGATGTAATTAGAATTTTCTAATGTAAATTCAGCTAAATATACACTTCCTTCGTTTGTGTTATAAAGTTTATAGACAGGTACAACACGTTTATTATTTTTATTAGTGTAATATTCAGAATATACAGCAAGAGTGTAAACTGGGCTTGCCTGTTGAGGTGTTAAAGGAAAAGAAACTGCAGGATAAGTATCTATTTTCGAAGATATAATTTTGACATAAATTACTGCGCTATTTGGTTGTTCTGTGGAGTTTGCATTAGCAAGCGACAATATTTGAATGTCTTTATAAGAGTCAAACAAAGTGCTAAAGTTGTTGTTTTGAAAATCTCTATAAAATGTAATTGAAAAACTGGGGGCTTCTTTACTGTAAACTAAATCGCTTGATGCTGAAAGTTGTTTGTAACTAGATGTATAAAATGACTCTTTTACTTCGTAAGAAAATTTATGAAATCCAGAAAAACCTATCACAAGATTTGTATTGGCTATTAAAGTAGCTTTTTCACAATCTATTTCTATTAAAGAATTTCCAAAATCACAATAGTATCTGTTTGATTTTAAAAGTTTAATTGAATCAAATTTCATTGATAAAATTTCAAAATTTTTGCTTTCTAAATTGAAATTAATAATATTTTGAGACACATCAAAAGTGATTGATATTTCACCAGATTGAATGGTATTTTCTGATAAAATTTTTGAATTAACAAACGAACACACAATCTGATCATTAATCAGAAGATTGACATCATTTTTGTTTGCTTGAAAATTAACTCTCATGTTTACATATAAGTTTGTGTATAGTTATTGTGCTATTACTTTTAAGATATATTAAAAAATTTTTATTATCTATATCTAATTGCAATTTTTGATTTTGTCCCACTACTTTTTGTTTAATTTTTGATTGAACAACAATTTCAGAATTACCACTAATTAAAATCGATGCATAAATTGCCGAAGGAGAAAACTCAATTGTATGATTGCCTTTTTTCAAAACAATTTCATTTGAAAAATATTGAAAATCTTCTGATTCTAATAAAAAGTATTTTTCATCATTTATTAAAAAACTTTTATTTTGTTTTCTAGTTTCAATTCTTTCAAGAAAAATTCTTTGAAAACTTTTTATAAACAGTGGGTTCTTAACATAAAATCCATTCAAAACATAATCAGCATTCTCATAAATATCTATCATTTTCACTTTTCTTGGAGGCATTATTTTTATTGAAGTGATAGGCATGAAAGAATCATTTTCTAAAATTAAAACGTCTTGCTCCAAAGAATATGCTGGTAAAAAATCATTGCTAGTAAATATCATAGCATTTTCTGGTAAATAAATTTTTCCAGATTGTGTTGTTATTTCATAAACTACTTCATCCCCTATTTCAATTAAGCTTTCGACAGTGGTAAATAAAGCAGTGCTTTTAATTAATTCTTGATTTTTTAAATTATCAATATATTGTATTTTATCGAATGGATCTTTAGTAAAATTTTCCTCTTGTGTATTATTTTGCAGCGATTTTACAGAAAAAGCACCAGCAGTGATAGCTGTCATAAAATTGATATATGTAATACTGTAGTTTTGTGTTAATGTTCTTGTGCTTACTATTTGTATCAGCATATAATTTAGATCATTAAGATTTGTGTCTATATTTTTGAGTTTGAACACTACATTGTAATATCCAGAATTAAGATTATTCAAGATAGAGCAATCTTCTACACTTATCACTTCGTCTTCCACTGTTCTAAAAACAATTTTGAAGATTGTGTCAACGTTGGGATTATAAGATGGATCGGTATTTTGAATGGTCAAGCCAAAATAACTAAAGTCAGAAATATTATATACGCCTGAAAAAGTAAACCTAAGTGAGATACCTGTGCTTACATTTGAATTAATTATTGTGTTAGCAGTGGAAAATAAACTATTTGTAAGCACTAAGTTTGTGTAAGTAAAATTAAAATCTTGACTATCAGAATATTCGTAGTAAGAAAAGCTCACTGGGTATGTCTGAAAATACGCTGAATTATTTGTAGTGGAGCTTAAAGTTTGAGGTGTTGCACTACTTATTTGACTTATTGAAGTAGAAGCTGAATTATTAATTTGTAAATCAATTGGAAATTTTACAGAAACATCATAATCACCAACAAGATTAAGAAATATTTTTCCATCAAATTGAGAAATAAAATCTGATTTTTTAATTGTTATCACTGATGTGTAAGCAGTGTAGTTTTGATTCTTTTCAATACATCTTAATGAATAATATACTGTAGAAACCGCGCCAAATATTTGTGTTTTAGCTAAATAAAAAATAGTTGAATAGTTTCCAGGAGTGTCTTGTGGCACAGGTTTATTTACAAGCACTTTAAGATAAAATATTTTAGAATTTGTGCCTCTGCCTGTTAAGTATCTTGTTTTTGATTCTTGATTAGAATCATCAGGGAATAAATCATCTGAGATTATGTTAGAAAGGATTTGATTTCCATTTTGTGATTGTCTTTTGTAAATGAAATTTGCATCATCATATACTGATATTGAATACTTCGGCAAATCATTAAACACTGATTGGGTTGAATATTGCGAGGCTTTGAATACATTATTTTTTTTTGGATAAATGAAATTAACCACCACCACCACCTATAATGTTGCCTCCGCCTGTTGAGTCTCCTGATGTCCCTCCTGTTGTGCCACCAATAATTCCACCACCTGCATTGCCTCCACCTGTTGAACCACCACCCCCCGAAGAACTTGAGCCAGTAGAATTTCCTGAACCATCAGCAACAAATGTTCTAAAGAAAATAGTTCCATATTGACCAGTTAAATCTGTCACATAATAATATCCATTTTCTTTTATTTCTAATGACACAGGTCTAGAAAATGCATTACTTAATGAATATTGATTAGAACCATCTTGACCAACTTTTACCAATTTAGATCTAATTCCCCCTAGCCTATCATTAAGCAATATCAAATATCCATCATCTTCAGAGTATGCTTTAACAGCATCAAAATTACTGAAAGTATATTGATTCACTAGTGAACCAGAATTTCGATTATAAATGATTGCTTTTCCAGTGATGTTATCTGTGGAAATACCTGGTTGTGCCACAAGCAATACATTTCCGCTTTCATCTGCGGCTCTATCTAATACAACTGTGGAGCCTCCAAGTTTTTCGTTAAAAGTAAAACTCGAAAGGCTAATCTTGTATCCCAGAACAAAGTTTTCGTTATACGCTCTAATTGCATTGTTTCCAACGGTAGAAATCACTAAAGCACCAGCTTCTGTGTAATCAATATGTAAAGGTTTGAATATGTTATCAAAGTAAATTGGAAAAACTTGTATTGGTATAGAATAAAAGTTTGAGTAATTAGGGAATTGATTTGTGCCTTGCCAATAACTCCAAAGTTCTGTTGATGTTTCTGTAGCTGTACCAAATGTCACTGGATCAACTACATTCACTACAAGATTAGACGTGTAATCTAGTATAGTTCCTAAACCAAGAGCACTGTTTGAAGTAAATTCATCAAACTGAGAAGTGGTGTAAGTTAAAGTTTCATCTTCAGGTTGATTCCCATCACTTCTGCCTGTGGTTGGTAACAAAAATGGTGGATTAGTTGCAGGGTTTTGTATTTCAAATCTTGCATCATATGGATTCTCTGTAAGTAAAGCATCCATTGTTCTAGTAACAGTGACATAAAATGTTGCCGATTGATTATTAGAATTTACAGAAAACAACCCAACATTGTTTTGATCAAAATAAGCAGAATTTGTTAAAGAATAAGAAACACCATTAATAGAAACTGACAAAGATTGTAAGTAGTCAGCAGCAAATATTAAATATTGGCTAAAAGTGGCATAAAGCTGACGTGTATTTGTGTTATAAAAAACTCCTAAAATAGCAAAAGCGCGATCGCATCTTGGTAGCTTAATATTTCCCTGAATAGCTCTTGTAGCCGCTCCAGTTGAATCCACTTCAATCACTCTATCATTGTCAGTATCAGCAATGAAATATCCAGATTGCCCATTTGAATAGAAATGCTGTGGATTCAAAAGACCAGCATCTAGTCCTGCGAAAGCTTGATAAGGCGACAAGTAAAGATTGTTGTTGATGTCTACGAATCCTGTTGTGTCTGAAGAATCTGTTAGTTCTAGGTTGTTTGTGGATAAATAAATGTATTTGCCAATGTTAGCTGTGTCTTCTATCTCAATTTGATATGATTGATTGTTATCATTTGGCACTGGAACTATGCTGATGTTTGAGCTTTCACCTTGTGTCCATTTCAATCTCGGATACAAGCCTTGTGGCGCATTATTTACATTGGTATCGTAAATAATTCCAGTGGCTTTTCCATAAACACTATAATTCAAAGCTATACTGCTAATTACAGGGGCTGCAAGCTGATCTACGCTTGCTGCATTAAGAATAAACACTAAGTCAATATATCGCCCAGTTTTATTAATGTTATAACTTCCACCTGAGATAGGATACAATGGATTCAAAGTATAAGAATCTAAATTCAATTGATCTAGTGTATCATCAACTCTGTAATAAAATTGTATACTTGATGTTCCTTTTGGTGAGTACGGAGTGGCAAATGAATAGATGACATTATCAAAAGTTGCATTACCTGCCACGCCAGAATCAAACCTAAATACAAATGTTCCTGTGCCTGCGTATCTGTTTGCGTTAAATGCAAAGATAGAATTTTGCAAACCATTCGCTTGTCTATACGCTAAAACTTTTGGATAATTTGTCTGCAAAAGTTGTGTGCTAAACTGCGGCAAATACCATCCAAGTTGATAACTATCATTGTTTGTCCATCCTGTTGATGTAGACCACTTAAACCCAAAACCAATTATCGAAGGATTTGGTTGCTCAGTGAATAATGTCAAATCCGCAAAATCATAAAACTGACTGGTTGTAGATCCATTCAGCCTTATAGTGTATATCTTTTCTGAGATTTTAATTGAGTTTCTGTTCGTATTGTTACTCAAACTAAAAGGTATTAATGTTCCACCTGAAAAATTATCAGCGAAAATTAAGTAACAACTTATTTGTCCTAAAGTTCTTTCAGTTGTCTCATTTAATGTTGCAATTGACACGGCGATTGTGTCTTGTATTGTGAGTGTTTTAGTGGAAAAAGTTACATATGAATATCTGTCTATGGAGTCCGATTGGAATTGTGTACCCTGAACAATTTGTTCACCTACAAACCAACCTGCCGTAGCAGAACCAGCAACAGACGGTGTAGAAATGCCTAAATAAGATATTGGCTTGGTAAGAGTAATACCACCACTAGTTAATGATGTGTCTCCAATACCAAAAGTAAAAGTGGTGATTCCACCTATACTATTATTTGCAAAAGATGTAGCTAAACTATGCACCCTATTATTTAAGCTATCAGCAACAAAAATTGTGCTGAATCCTTGCTGTGCATAAATGCCAGCAGGTCTTTGCATATAAATTGATAGTGATGAAATACCAAGAGAGCCAGATGTTCCAATATTATAACTATACACAAACTGCCCTGAAGTAGTGCCTACACCAACAACGCTTCTATAATTAATTATTCTGTTATTGTCAGTGTCAGTGATTAGCATGTCCAATCTGGATCCAATACCATTAATAGCTAAACCTTGTGGATGATCAAAACCAAAAATATTTGCAGTGTTTATTCCATAAGAAACAAAAGCTGTAGTTATTCTTCCAGCGCCATCTGTCAGAACGTTAAAAAGCCCATTTTGATTTCCATTGTATTTAAGTATAAAACTATCATTGTTGCTATATCCAGCTCCAGAAGAAGAAACACCAATAGATCTAATTACTCCATTGAAAGATGAATTAAAAGTAAATGAAGCACCAATACCAGTGACACTAGAAGACGCATTGTATGTGATTAAGCTAGTATTAAAAATTCCAAATCCACCACTATTTCCTCCAAGTATTTGATAAACAGAATACTTATTGTTTGTTTCTATACCACATAAAACTCTGTGATTGTTGTAATCAGAAACAAAAAGATAGTTGTTACCTCTGAATGATGTAGCAATTAAACCTCTTGGATCATTCAATGATTGGTTTAATCCAAGAATTGTACTATCTGAATATTTATAAGTTCTTTGATAAACAGGAACCCCTCCGCTCCATGAATATTTTTGTATTTGATTATTGCCTGAGTCTGCAACATAAAATGTGTTCCCTAGCCCAAATACACCTTTTGGGTAATTGAAGCCAACACCATTTCCGCTTCCAGGAACTCCAGAAGCATTATTTGCGCCTACTTTTGCAATCACTGAAGAAAAATTACTATCTGTTACAATTATTCTATGATTGTATGTGTCAGCGATATATAAATAGTTGTTGACATTATCAAACCACAATCCTAATGGTGAATTCAAATTCAAATTAGAATCAAAATCTATTCTTCTGTTTCTATAAACACCAGTAGTTGAGAAAGAAGAAACAAATGAATCTTGGGCACTTGAAATATAGATTGTGTTTGCGGAGCCAGTTAAACCATATGGAATATTTAAAGTTCCAGCAACAGGAGTGGTAGTAACGCCTGTCACTTCAATATTTGAAACAGTAGGGTTGGGTATTGAATCTTCTGCATAAAATAATGCTGTTTTAAAATCCTGCGTAGTATCTATTTTTATAACATTTGATTGTCTTGCAAGCCCAGTGGTTCCATACACTCTGTGCAACTCTGTGTTTATTAATGCAGTGGTATTTGTGTAATCAACAAATTTATCCATTTGAGCATATGGCACATAAAATATTGAATTAATTTGCTCACCATCAATGTTAAAAAATCCAGATTGTTTTTTCAGAGCTAACACAATCTGAAGCCTGTTAACAATTCCATAATCAGATAAGCTATAATTTTGATCTGGATATTGCAAAGATGCTAACAATGCATCAATTTGTTCATGTGTTAAAGTTCCAATGTTTGTTAAAGTATTGTGATCTATTACAGGTAATCGATTTGCACTTAATGTTCCAGAGGTAACTCTGCTTAGATCTAAACCTTCAATATTATCTGCTGAAAGAAATCCTGTAACATGTTTAGATAAATCAATTGGCGATGGGTTATTTAAACCACCAATGTGCTTGTGATTTTTTACTAAACCTGTTAATGAACTGAATAATGATATTTCTTGTCTTCCATGTTCAACATCATTATAAGCGACAAGTGTAAATGATCCATCTGTATTCAAAGTTAACTCAGCTGCGCCTAAGCCTATGTAATTTGTTGGGTCATTAATTTGTGTAAGCGAAAAAGTAAAATTTACTGATTTATCAACAGGCGTGTTTACATTTTGAACTGCATAAAAATAATAAATAAAAGTTCCAGAAGTGGCACTTCCTGGTAAGATCAAATTCACATCTACAAAATCTGAAGTTTCTGCATATTTATAATTTACATGTCCCTTTCCATCACTTACTCTAATTGTTTTTTGTGATGGAACAGCGGACAAATTCCAAGAGGGGATTTGCTTTCCATTTTCATCAAATTTGGTTAAAACACCATTGCCGAAAATGTTATAAACATTATATAATTGATTTTCAATCGTTGTAAAACGATTTTTATCTAAATCTAAATCATTCCCAATTGTCATATTGGGAATGAAATAACCTAATTGGTAAATGGGTGTTTGATTCATACTTCTGGTTTATTTACTTCTGTGATTTTACCTAAGCCCCAGATTGTAACACCATAGGTAATTGCATTAGGAGATTGTGGCGTTATATAGTTTGTGTTCAACACTGGAATTTGAGATAATTCAGCAGCAAGAGAACCATAAGGTGCAATGTTATCAGTTTTGCTTGTAACTTGTGTGTGATATTTTATTGCTTCTGATAAACTACTAAAACGCATATATAGTTATTGGTGTTTTCACAAGGCAAATCCTTGAAATTAAATGTTTTGAATCGGGCTTTTAGATCCATTTATTTCTGCAATAATTAAATTTTCGTCTAGTTTAAATTTATATGTTATGTTAGAATATAAAAATTGTTCAGGAATTTCTGTGGATTCAAAACTAACATCATTAATTACTTCTACTTTAGGATTTTTTTGAAGTTCATTTTCAATACAAACCGTAAACCAACCCCATTCATTTAAAGGCTTTGTAACATAAGCACTTAAATTAATGGATTCATAAACAATGTTATAGTTGGCATTCATCCATTTTTTGACAAAATTTTCAGCTAATTTTCTATCTGGCAAATGGATTCCAGCAATAGTTGTTTGTGTGTCAGGATCGCTATCAGGATCATCGAACATTACTATTTTTTCATAACCTATATATTGGTTTGCATCCTCAATAGTCTGGAAAGGTGAAATAGCGTTTGGAAATACTTCTTGAACAAGTTGGAATTCTGTATCAATGTCTAAAAATCTAAATAACCCTCTGTAAAATAGGTTATCTGCATTAGAAGAAGATGTAAATGCGTTTTCAGCTGATAAATAACCATGAAGTTCATTAACATCATCTAGCATAATTTGCTTGATGCTTTTTTTTCTCAAGAAAAATGTGTCTTTATCTTTGGGCAAAGTTCGTGAGCTCATAACTATGCCATTGACATCTGTAGATATACCAAATCTGCCCCGATTATTTAATCCTTCCACACCACTTGTAAACCAATAGTACACAGGGACATCAAATCTTTTTCTGTCGTCTTTGTTAATATTTACTTGTATCAATAAATCACGACATTGTTTCAAAACTTTGAAATATGTGTTTTGAGCACTGTAAGGGGAGACAAAAAACTTTCCTAAGTTTGGAATTGGAAGAGCATCAGCTATTCGCGGAAGACCAGCTTCAGGATTATTTTCTAAGTAATATGCAATTGTGTTTTCGTTTGTTACATCTCCTAGATCATATTTGAAGTGATTGTGGAGCTCCGAAAAATAAACCAAAGAGTTAATAATTTTTTTAAGTCTCATACCTGGAAAATGCATAGCCACTTTGGAGACAATTAATGTTTTATCTCTTTCAAAAAGCGAATCAATCAAATCATGAGCTTCAACAATAATTTCAGTTTTATCTAGGCTTTCATTGGCAGTAATCTTAAAAACCATCCCCTCGAAGTATGGGTATAAAGTATCATATCCAGCAGACACGCGAAGCACACATACATTATGTCTCATGAACTGCAAAATTTTTAATCCAGCTTCAGACTCGTTTAGATTTTGAAAAGTGATACTTAAAGTTGATTTTACATAGTTAGATGTGCCTTGCTCTAAACTTTTTGTAACAGAAACATTGCTTACAGTTTCCGTTAAGATTTGTGAAATATTAGACACGCCGTCTTTTGTTGTAAGATCATATTTAACATAATTTTCTAAAATATCTGGCTCAGGAATATCTATTGAAGGAGTGTATTTATTAAATACATCACCGCCTAAAGTTTTAGGAAAAGTAATTTTTGTGGCATAAGTTCCTTTAGTGCTATCTTTATTTAAATCCTCAATTAAAACATCATATAAATTTTCAACTGGACCAGTTCTAATATCATGATAAACTGTTGCTCCGCCAATTTGTTGATTAGGGTTTGTGTTTTCAAATGTAAGCGCAGTGTTTTCTTTTAATGATTTAAGCACTTGTTCTTTTGTTGGTATTGATGATTTATTATCATATGGTGTATTAAATTGAGCAAAGTTTAAAGTATTAGCAAGCTTATCTGCACCCAGAGCTGGAATATTTTGATCGTCATGGGGGTCAAAAAGTGGAGGACCATAGCAAAACGTGAAATTCATGTATTGAGCTTGAATGTTAACGTATGATTTTTCATCTAAATAGTGTTCGAAAGTTTTTGTTGCAAAAGCATTACCTGGTTCATTACTCAAAGGAATTGTTGGTTTTTTAATCACTTGCCATGAGGAAGGATCTTTTTCATTTCCAATATACAAATATTGACCAGAATAGAAAACATACAATTCATAATCATTTGGAGTTTTGTCTCCAGAGTTTTTGTTAGGAGATGTAATTCGCTTAAGATTATTTAATTCAACGGATTTATAATTTGCTGCCGCATTTATATTTTGCATATTTAAATTTGACAAGTTAAAAAATAATCTTGGAGAATCATTTGGGCTAATTTCTAAAGTATATAAAAACACCTTGTCGTTAGAAACTAAATTATCACAATCTGCTTGTGTAGTAATAGGAGAGTTAGGTAAATACCCCCATGAAATAATTAAGCGAGATTCAGATAAGACAGCAGCGTTTGTTGAAGCTTGTGTTGGTGGATTATTGCTTAACACAACACTTGAAAATCTTATACTAAAACCTACTGGCTTGTTTATTGTAGTAGAAAAACCAATACTAACATCTTCAAGTTGCTTGTCCAAGGTTGCATTGTTATAAATTAAATATTTTGCTTTGCTATTCCATGTGTAGTCATAAAACATTGGATATATTCTAGTCATTGACACCTGTGAATTAGAAGCATAAACTTGAATTTGTGCCATATCAGTGAATGACCATGTTTGAGCATAAGGTTGTATATCTTTGGTGTCAACTGTTGTTTTTGGTAAGAAGCCTAAATAGTTTTCAAAAGAAAAGTTTATGAGTTTATTGCCATCTACTGCTCCTGGTAAATTATCTACCTGCCATATATTATATGTAGGCAAAGCCTCAATATTTTTGTTATCTTTTTTTGCCTTAACTGCATAAGATGTTTTTGTTGTCCCAGGAACAAATGGCGTACCTAATTTATTAAAAGCTTGAGTGGTGACATTACTTACTGCATTAAAAAATTGATCTAAAATTTCAGGATTTCTAAATAAATAATCTAATGAAGTGTTGTTACCATCAGATATAATAGGTGCAGGAAATGGATGAGTTGGACCGACAATTAAATCATAGAAAGGATGCGTTTCTCCTGGTAAAATAGTTCCTTCAACAAACGTGGAATAAGGAGCGCCAGAAATCTCTACATGCGGAGGCATTAATCCATTTGTAATAACATTAAGTTTTCGTGATTTAACCTTTTTAAGTTCAGTGTTCTTTACAAAAGATTCGCCTTGTTTTCCGCCTGGATTAGGAAAATAAGGATTATTAACATTTTCAGAAATATATCCTGCGGCAAAATTTGATCTAGACTTTATATCAAAATATCCCAACTCAACTAATATCTTTAATTGTTGTTTAGTATCAAGATTGTTGAGAAATTCAAAATTTTCTGGAGTATTTAAATTAATAGAAGTGCCAATTGCCATTTACTTTATTATTTTATACACTTGTTGTGTCCTCACCTAAGCAGATCCTATTTTTCTAAAGTCTGCTTCGATTGCAAATGATTTTTCAAAGACCACTTCCATTAAAAAGTCTGTCTCAAAAAATTGTATTCCAACATATTTTCCATCATAATCAATAAACCCCACTCTTTGTGAAGATTCCAAATTCTTAGAATATGGATTGTTAGAACCTTTAGGGTAGGTGAGTTTATAAATAGTAGAACGCTCGAAAGCATTGTTCAGAATGTCAATAAATTTTTGCTCGCTTGGGTTAGTTGTTTTATTTAGATTGCCTGCAATAAAAGCAACTGAGGGAACAAAAAAACCATACGCATCATAAATTGCTTTAAGCATGAATACTTTTGAAGCACAAACAAACGCAACATAAAACTCATTTCCAAATGTATATATATCATGTTTGCAAACAGTGATGTGCTCTATTACAGGAAAATCTGCCCAACTATTGACACTTGAATCCACTTTGCTCAAAAACGCTTTGAAATCAAAAAATAAGGTGGGATTGGACGGACCAGCAGTATTCAATGTTCTGGCATAAATTGCAGTGCCAAAATAAATGGTAACATTATTTCTTGTAATTGATTTATTTCCATTTTGTTGATTGTATACATACAATATGACAGAATCGTTTTTATTGACAAATAAGCCAGGATATGTGGTTTGAACAGGACCAACGTAGTTTGTGTTTTTAGTTAAATTCTTGAAATTATTTAGTTCTGCATTAGAGTTTGCATTATTTGGATCACCTTCAATTAAAGCGTAAGGTGGAAAAGCATTTGTAGTATTAAATTGATCTTCTGAGTAAATTAGATTTCCTGTTGGGGTGACTCCCAAGGTGAATGTTTTAAAATCTTTATAATCAAAAACCACAATCTGTGATTGTTGCATTTTAGCTTTGATGTATGCATCATCTGTGATTGGGTAAAATGTATCACCTTGCGCTGGTTGTAGGTTCATGTAACCAGGAAATGGACTTTCAGTAAGAATAGTTGTTGTTTTATCAAATACTGTTTTCTGACCTTCTAAGAATAAAGTTGAAGATTTTGATAACATTGGGTTTTCTAAATTCAATAACACTAAGTTTGTGTTTGCATTAAGGGTATAAACATAATTTTGATATAAAGAAAATCTGAAAAAACTTTCAGAAACAAGTTGTTTAATTGATGTGTCAGACGAAGAGCTTGGAAAATTGTAAACTGTGTTAATTAATCCGCTTAGTCTGTGTCTTTTTGTGTCAACAGTTCTTGTTTTATTCGCAATTCCAGTTCTGAAAAATATTTTGTAAGGCTGGATACCTCTAGCCCTTGTGGGAAATAAACTATCATTAATATTTCCTCTATAATTTAATTCCATTTGTTCAGGTAATTCGACTACCCATGTCGGACTGTAAATTGCTCCACTGATTGGCAAGCCTGAACCACTGGGACTAGGATCATACAGAATTGTCCCCGAAGAAGGCAAATCTAAATACAAAGCAAATGATGAGCAACCCCCGACATAGGACGAAGGTTGTATTGGCAAGTCTTCGTAGAAATTTAAAGGAGCAGTTTGTGGTAGTCGTCTTGTGTAATCAAAGTATTCTAATGTTTGCTGAGTAAGTGAAAGTTTATTTATTTTCAAAAAACCATTATTTTTATTATTTTTTATAAACAACTTCAACACAATCTTATTTTCAGAAAAAGGCAAAAAGAATGGTATTTCAATATCTTCAATTATAGATTTAGGTGCGATCTTTTGATAAGGTGATGAAGCAATTTTTAAAACTAAATTTGAAGTGATAGAATTAATCAAATCTATTTCAAATTTCATAAAAGTATTATCCAAATAAGAAATGTCATTGATTTCAAAATCTATTTCTAATTTCCAGCTTCCTGAATTAATTTTAGCTCTTGATGTTTCGTCAAACAATATTAAAAAATCTGCTCTACTGACTGTTGAATTAAAAAATTCTAAAAAGAATTCAGTGGATTTCCCTTCAGTTTCGCTATCTAAGGTAAAAAGCTGCGAATATCCACTTACTTCATTTAATACATTATTATAAAATCTATCAACCTTAACAGGTTTCCCATTATATAAATTAGTCACTGCTGTGTACGCTGAAGTATCAGGTGTATATGACCCATATGCCCCTTGATCATTTTGAGCTTCTAAAAATCCTCCATTTGAAAATGACTTTTGATAATAAATTGGCAATGTTAAAACAAAATCTGCTGCAATTGTAAATGAAACTAATGGCAAGTCCAAAGATGTATACTTTTTCAAATCATAATTAGCAAAAACATCATTTGGAGTAGAAAAAGCATAAATTGCACAATAAATGTCATATTCTGGATTTTGATCTATAACGAAATTTTTTAAATCTTGCTCAGATGGGTTAATAATTTGCGACACTTCAATTCTTTGCTCATTTGCAGATAAATTACCAGAAACCAAAACATTTGTAAAATCCCATGAAGAATTAAATTGATCAAGAATCAACTTTGAGTCCTGTGTACCAGAATCTATAATTTTGAAACTATGATTTAATAGATAAGGGGATGTAAAATCTACTTTTTCCGCGTTTTTTCTTTCAGTAAATACTCTAAATATAAGCTTTGTATCAAACAAACCTGGCGTATCAAGAACTCTACCTTTTATAGCCGCGCTAAAAAACCCAGGTTGCTGAAACGTACTTGCAGTAAATCCAGCTGAATTTGAACATTTAAAAATTAAACAAGGTTCACTTTTAGTAAAAATTTCATACAAATTTGGCTTGTTAGTAAGATATGTTGTGTATGAAAAAGTATAAGGTTTAACATTTCTTAAAGCAACAGTTGCTTCCTGCGCCTGTAGAGTAGATGACCCTCTAGGTAGTGAACCATTGTATGCCTCTGAATTAGATGGAATTCCCAGCTCATCCAAATAACTATTTGTAAAAATTTCTGCTGTTGTTATTCCCAAACTTTCATAGTAAAATTGATTTTTGAAAACAAAATTTGCACCCTTTTCATAAGTAAGTATTTTTTTACTTCCAGGAATACCCTTCACTTCAATTTGACCAGTGATACCTTTGTAGGCGGCAGAAGGAATTACAGCTAAAGTTTTTTTTCCAACCTGAACCACTGAATTTCCATAAAAAATCATCTGCTGCGTGAAAGGGGTTGGTCCTACAATGACAGCAAAATAAGGATGTAAAACTCCTGGTAGCACTGAATTACCAAATTCTCCAAAAGCAGGAAAAGATACAATTAATAAATGAAGATTTAACGAATGTGCAAATCCTGGAGAATTTGTTCTAAACTCTGGGTTAAATAATTTTACATGTATATTAGAGGTAAATCTATTACCTGGCGGCCAAGATTCAGCTCCTTTTGAAACTGTAGGAGATCCTGTAGCACCAATTGTTCCACCAATTACGCCTGTAACACTTTGATATCCAATCTCAGGATAAAAACTACCATTCACAAACATTGAATAGCCAATTGCATTACATGGTAATTGCTTCTCATCTAAATCATATCTAAAATTCACACGATCTGCAGTGAAAAACATTATTTTTTTCAATACAAAAATAATAAAAGAATCTTTGTATGTTGAAACAGCCCTAAAAATTATTTTTTTAAACTTCGGGAAGTTATCTCTATTTAAAATTTCACTAGCTGTTTTGAAATATTTTGTGGTAAATTTTACATTAGTATCATCCAACTGTTGAGCATATTCCAGATTGATTTCGGTTTCCGAATCTCTTTGCCTTGTGAGATAAATTTTGTCAGTGATTTTTGTCTCTTTTCCAGCGGAATCTACTCCATAAATTTCAATAATAGAATCATCTGACTTGATGTTTGGATCAAATGCTGAAAGATCATAAGTAATTTGAATACAAGATAATGGTTTTACGGATTCACTTGCAGAAAACTCAAACTCAATCAGATTTTCATCAGAGGTGTAGTTGCACACTATATTATCATCATTAGCCACAATTACTCTATTGTTTAAATCTAGCGGTCTTGTGGCATTTATAATTGGCGAATATCTATTTCCAGTGTTAGTATTTTTTCCCAATAAAATTACAGGCGCATTTGCATCAGGATTTGTTTTTGGTGATACAAAATAATTGCGAAATGATCCTTTATCGATAATTAAATTTTTGAATCCAATTAATGGATTTATTCCACCAATGTTTGGCGGAACAGAAGGAATCCAAGTATAACTTCCTGTGCATGGTTTGACAGTAGGATTTACATATTGATCTGGCATAGTTTCATTTCAAAAAATTTTCAATAAATTTTGTTTGTTTACTTATCTTTTCTTGTAAATCATCCACTATGTCCTGTGTTGAATCAATAATTCTATTTTCTAATTTTTTTAAATCAAAATCAGAAATATATTTACTTTGTGACAAACTACCAATATTTTTTTCGAGCTCTTTAATTTGTTCTTCGTTCATTTTGTTAGATTTGTCTAACTGCTTATTTATGTGATCTGTGATGTTATTTATTTTTTCATTTACATCGTTTGATATTTTTTCAATTTTTTCTTCTTTAGGTTCGGTGAATTTTATTTCTTTGACCATTTTTTCTTGTTTTGCAATATAATAATCAACATCTTTGTAAATTTTTTTGTAAGATTGTGTTGTTGGTTTTTTAATCTTTATTAAATCGCCTGCAGTATATTTAAAATCAGGCATATGCTTTTCACAGTAAATATTATCTGATTCAAAAATATAATCATTTATACCCAAATCTTCAAATTCTAAGAAGGCTTCAGATTGTGTCATTTTCTTCCAAATGTAGATTTAAATCTTTCAAAAACAAGTTTTCTTTTTTCTGTTTCTATTTCTAATATAGCTTGAACAAAACTTTCTGAC
>Ga0315902_10004046_pt1 | contig 21496 bp, 22 predicted proteins | sample LakEriMetagenome_9_FD_203523 | JGI IMG/M metagenome (GOLD analysis project Ga0315902, IMG submission 203523) | Freshwater fungal communities from buoy surface, Lake Erie, Ohio, United States - Buoy 12 MA117 | ecosystem: Environmental > Aquatic > Freshwater > Lake > Lake biofilm | place: USA... | reverse complement strand
CATACCGCCTGGCCATCCCACAAGCTCCAGATTCGATTCTGGAAACTCATGAATCACATCACGCCGGCAATTTGAATCCTGAATGTCGATTGGTCCTAGTCCTGAGGAGCGCCTGAAAGGCGCGTCTCCAGGGACGAGGGCTTGAAGCGGCACGCGTCTAAGCCGCCTTGCGTACAGGCGCGAACACCGCCGCCAGGTCCGCACCATGCTCCTCGATGTTCGACCGCGACAGCAACCGCGCCATCACATCGTCATCGCCTTCAGCCGCAACCCCCACGCTCGCCGCCGCCTCCGAGATCAGTCGTACACAGCGATACGCCATCGGATTGCGCTCGAACCCCTCCCGCGCCAGCTGCCCTGCACCCGACCACTGCGCCGCGCGCAGGCCCGGGATCGCAGTCAGCGGCACAGCCGACTTCGCCTCACGTCTCCAGAACAGTCTCACCTGATGTCTCCTGCACGGCGCACGATCTCGCACCGCTACGAAGGCGGGCGACCGTCACCGATGTTGATGGATCAGGCCGGCACGCGTGTCGGCGCGAAGGCGTGTTGGTCTGTTGTCTTCGCGGTCTGTGGCCATGCGCCGTGCGCTGGCCCACTTGTAGACCATGACCAACTATAGCCCAGGATTTCCCCCGCCGGCTCTGTGCCACTTCTTCCCCGAGGTAAAGTTAGCCGGTTCCTGTTTTGCCTCGCGAGACTTTTTCAATTTTCCCCAGACTTGAACAACGGTTTCCTCCCAAACTCGTCTCCGTTGAGGGAGAGCGAAATGGCAATCGACGTTATCTCGGCTGAACACGTAGCCGCTGCAGATCGCCGCGAAGCCGTCCGCGCTGTCGCGCACCAGTACCTGCTCGCGCGCGCAGAAGCCCGCCGCGGCACGCGCGTCGAGGAAGCAAAGGCTTCAGCCGCCGCGCGCCCCACACCTGCAGAACGCGCAGCCGAAAATCCCGCCCCGCTGCCCCGGCGATTGCTCGATATCCTGGCCTGAGCACTGCGCAGGATCGTTACCCGCATACTAACCATGGGGCAGGAATCTACGCGCCCGCACGCACGCGACTTTCACGCGCTTCTGCGAGCCTGCTTAGGTCGCCCAGGATGCGGCAGGCCAAGGCTGCGCCCATGTCATTCGATCTGCAATTCGTACGCGATCGCGCGCCCACTCATGTCGTCCTGCAGCGCCAGCACGCGATCTACCGCGACGCGCAACGCTCCGACCGCAAGGTCCAGAAGGCGCGCAACGTTGCTGACCTGCTTGAACGTGGCTACCGCGCCCGCGGCGGCGCGCACACGGCGCTCCTCATCGATATGAAGGCCTGAGAAAAGCGCTGCGCTACGCCTAGCGGGAAACACCACTATCCGACAAATCGCGCAGCCGCCGCCAGTTGGCCAGCAACTGCTCGATCTCCTGGATGCTCGGCCAATCATGCGCGCGCAGCGCGAAATTTGTCGCTTCCGCAGCCACCGGGTCGCTCACCGGCCCATCGATGATCCGGATGCTTTCCGGATAGGACGTCAGCGCATCGGCCATTTCCGACAACAGCACAGCAAGCTCGCCCATGCGCGCTTCAAGCGCGTGGAGCTCGGACTTGAAGGCGCGGGAAGAGGTCGTGGCGGTCTCCAGTGGGTATCGGAGCGATGTCGGGGCTCGCACGTATCACGTCCACGCCGGGTAGCTCACGCACACGCCGCATCGCGCCGTCGCACTGCCGCTTGGCAGGCCTCGGGAACTCAGAAGCTCAGATCCGAAAATCGTTTGAGGACAAGCTCAGCGCGAAAGCGCTCGCTCTGGATGCCGCTCGACAACCTGCCGCGTGGCGATCTGCCACGTGTTTCCTCACGCGGCCTTCACGAGCGCGTGTCGATCACAGTCGAGCCCATCGACCGGCTTTCGCTCGCCTTGGCGTCCGTGGCGAGCGCTTTGAAGAATGTCATGTCCGCATCCTCGACATAGACATGAAGACACGCCGGCATTGTCTCGCGGACATCGCCCGAACTCGCCTGACACGACACGCTGAGTGACGCTTCGCAATACGCGAGCGCCTTGACGCACGCCAGCGAGCGCGGCCATCCTTCATGCAACAAAGGGCTCGGGAGAAGTTGCGAATGAAGCGCGCCGTACTGATGTCGCTTGCCGCGCCGCTGGCGCTGTGCGCCTGCATGATTATTACAGAGGATCGTGAACCCGCGCGCCGCGTTGAAGTTGTGCAGATTGAACGCGTGGTTTTACAGCCGGCGGCTTCTGTCGCCGCCACGGATGGCGTTACGATCCATCGCGACGTCATCTACGGCCACCATGACGGCATGGCCAACGTGTACGACGTCATCAAGCCCGCGAACGCCAATGGGGCCGCCGTGCTCTACATGGTCTCGGGCGGATGGGTGTCGCGCTGGGCCGCGCCCGAAACACGCGTCGCGCAGTTCAAGGCGCTGCTCGACAAAGGTATCACCGTGATCCCGGTCCACCACGGCTCCGCTCCGCGCTTCAAGGTTCCCGAGGCGCACGCCGACGTTAAGCGCGCCTTGCGCCACGTCTCCCTAAACGCCTCCACCTACGGCGTCGATGCAAAACGCCTCGGCGTCTTCGGCGGCTCCGCGGGCGGACACCTCTCGCTCATGCTCGGCCTCAACGGCGATGATGGCGACCCCACAGCAACCGACCCCGTCCTGCGCGGCTCCGCCCGCATCAAGGCGATCGTCGCCTACTACCCACCCGTCGATCTTCGCCGCATGACCGGCCCGAGCGACCGCTTCCCCGCACTCGACTTTCCCAACGATCAGGCCGCAGGCATCTCGCCGATCCTTTTCGTCGACGCGAAGGATCCGGCGACGCTGATCGTCCACGGCGACGCCGACGAACTCGTACCGCTTGCTTCGGGCCAGTCGATCCACAACGCGATGAAGGCCGCCAACGTCAAGACGAACCTCGTGGTGATCCAGGGCGGCGACCACGGCTTCAGCGAACCAGCCCACCGCGCCGAGGCCTACGCGGCGACCGCCAGATGGTTCGCCGAGAACCTCTGAGCCTCGCTGCGGCCGGTTCCCGCGTTGCTGAATCCCGACGCATTGCGCGTTAACTATTTTGGCGTGCAAAACAGCCTCTGGCGGGCATCGCCGTTAAGGTGCGATTCACTGACGCGGCACATACTGCCTAGCGTAGGAGTGTGCCATGAGCGCCGTTGGAACGGGCGCGATCGGACCCGTTTCGGTCCGGTACGCCGCACAGATCAGACAACTGCTTTTCGCGCAGGCGATCCAGCGCATCGCCGCCGATCAGGAAGCCGCGCGCGCGCAGTCGAACGCTGATCGCGCCGCTCACGTCGAGCCCGCGCGGAAGTCCGAGGCGCCAGAACCCGTCAAATCCCCCGAAGCTGTCGCCACGCCGGCTTCCGCGCAACTGGTCGATATCCAGGCCTGATCGCCTGCGCAGACATCCGTCCGCTGGCCGCCCCGGTCCAACGCCGCTAGACCCGGCCTATGCCGCCTCCCCCTGAAACGCTCACACCCGCCTACCAGCGCTTCAGGCAGTCGATGATCCTCGACTACGACAAGTGGAAGGAAGGCACGCCCTACGACCTCGCCGCCCTCGCAGGGATCACAGCTGAAGAACGCGACCTCCTCACAGACGAGATCTGCCAGCGCGCGACGCTTGACTGGCGCGACGTCGAAGCCCTCCGCACCCTTGGCACGCCAAAAGCCATCAGCCGCATCGGCAAGGCCGCCGAGCTACAGACCGACGGCGCCGGCATCGAAGCCTTCCGCGATGAAATCGAAATACACGGCTGGACCACCGACATCGAACGCCGCTTCATCGAGAAGCTCGAAGCCGCCGCCTCCATGACCGGCGCGCTCGATCGCCTCTACGACATAGCCGAAGCGCACCCGACCAGAGCCGTCATGACCCAGATCTTCCGCAACGCCCGCATCTCCAGCGACCCGACGGTCCGCTACTCCACGGGCGCCTTCCTGCTGTAACTCGCCGGCCACGTCGAAAGCCGTTACGTGTTCGATACGGACCACCGCCCGCACCTGCTCAATCTCAACAGCGCCGACTACAAGACTTACACGACCGCGGTCGCGTGGCTCGAGCAGAAGATGGCGAACCCAAAAAGCTGACGCGGCGCCGACTTGCCCGCGTCGCCAACAAATCGTTCATCCCCCGTTCGGCTGCAGCGAAACATCCTGCAAGCATGGCCAGACATCTCGCAATCGCGGCGCTTGCCGCCGCAATGTTCTGCTCGCTTCCCGCAGCCCACGCGCAGGAAGATATGCCGGAACTCGATGGCGGTCCGCCGCCGCTGCAGATCCCGAAACCTGCGCCGAAGCCGATCGCGCCAAAACCCTCCCCGCGCACCAACACCACCGACGCCAGCAAGCTCAAGGCCGAACAGGCGCTGCTCGCCAGGCAGGCCGAAGCCCAGAAAGCAGAGTAGCTCCGCCTCGACCGCCAGGCCGCCGAACTGAAAGCCGAGCAGGCTCGCCTCGATGCGCGCGCCGCCGCGATCGCAGCCGAGGAAGCGCGCCTCGCCCGCCTCCGCGCCGAGCAGGAGATCGCCGAGACGAGGCTCGCCGAACGCGAACGCCAGCGCGTCATCGCGCCGCCGATCGAGTCAGCCGAACTTCCCGAAGAACCAGCCTCGCCTCGCGCCCGCCCACGCCTCTCACGCATGAACTACGAGCCCGCGCGTCGTGCCTGCACCCGCGCCGGCATGGACGAAGCCCTCGACAGGGACTTCTATTCCGCCCGCTATCAGTCTGCCCCACGCCTGTTCTACCGCGAACTCCGCGGCGTGATGCGCATGGACGACCGCCGCGGCTATGTTCTCGTCGACACGCTCTGCGAGCTCGACGACGACGGCCTGGTGATAAATTTCGAGATGCTGCGCTAGGCGCTAGCCCATCCGCTTCAGCGCGCAGATCTTGTTGCCATCCGGATCGCGCAGATAGGCCAGATACATTTCCCCACCAGCGCCCTTGCGGATACCCGGCGGATTCTCGATCGCTGTGCCGCCATTGGCGACGCCGGCAGCATGCCACGCATCCGCCTGCTCGGGGGTCTCGACCGCAAAGCCGATCGTGCCGCCATTCGCGAAACAAGCCTTCTCGCCATTGATCGGAACGCTCACGCCGAACGTGCCCGTCTTGGTGCGCCAGAAGACGCGCCCCTTGTCGTCCACGAATCCCGCCTTCACGCCCAGTGTCCCGAGCACGGCGTCATAGAACTTCTTCGACTTCTCGGGATCGTTCGTCCCGACCATCACATGGGAAAACATGCCACTCTCCATCCGCGCCCGTCCGGCGTATGGCCGGACATGCGCGAACAGGCGCGACTTGGCAATGCTCTCGTGAGGATAGCTAGTCCGGCCTGGTCGACGCGTCTCCGTCGACCGCATCCGCCACCGAGTCCGCATCGTTCGCGCGCTCGGTCCCGACCGTTTTGTCGATCGCCGCGCCGGCCTTTTCCATCGCGCCATCGCCAAGGTCGCGCTCTCCACGCACGTCGTCGATTGCGTTGTCCACGTTCTCGCCTGCTTCCTCGCATGCGCCTAGGCCGGCAAGGCCCAGAGCGGCCACGGCCACCAATGCAGCTTTCATCATGCGCAGTCCTCCGTCTCGGCGCCCCGCGCCCCGGGTCCGGTACATCAACGCGCCAGAGGCCGATCGGTTTCCTGCCCCATAACCTCAAGGTTGACCTCCCCACCCCCGCGCGGCCACTGTCCCCAAGGAAAGCGCGGGACCTCCGGCATGCTCGACGGCATCTTGAAGACCATCACATCCGGCGCGTTCCTCGGAACGCTGGGCAAGGGCGTCGCCACCGCCGCGTTCATCATCGCCCTGTCCGAAATCGCCAAGCGTTCGACGTGGCTCGCAGCAGCCCTCGTCGCCCTCCCGCTCGCCACCATGCTGACCGTCGCCCTGATCGCCCTCGATTCGCAGAAGGGCGGACCTGAGATCGCCACCACCTTCGCCCTCAAGACCTTCCTGCTGTTCTGGCCCGGCCTCATCTTCTTCATCGGCCTGCTGGGCCTGCAGAAGCTCGGCCTCGCCTTCTGGCCGGCCTTCGGCGGCTCGGTCATCGCCTGCTTTCTTGCGACCTGGGGGTTCTCCGTCCTGCTGACGTCGCAGGGCTGGATCGGCAAGGACTAGCGCGTGCCAGAACAGAAACCCAACCGCGCCACCATCCTCATCGTGCTTGCCGCAGTGGTGCTGCTCGCGCCCCTTCTCGGCGTCTATGCGTTCTCGCCGCTGATGTTCGTCTGGGGCATCGAGCCCTACCAGCTCGCCGTCGCAGTCGGCGTGATGCTGGCCGAAGCCCTCGCGGTAGGCGCACTCGCCTGGCTGGTCATCCGCGCGCCGAAATAGCCGCTGCCAGTTGCTGCATCAACGCAGGCGCGATGGATACTGCAAGGAGCCCGACGGCCACAATTGTCACCGTTACGCTGACAAAACACTTCCAGCCCTACGGCATCCCGGAACTCCGACAGCACAGCGGGAGAGACAACATCTCTCAGGCGTCAGCGTCCGTGAACTTTGCCGACAATAGATCGTCTTTATCCGGAGTATGTGACGCTATCCATCCTGCGCAGGAACAAACACCGGAGAACGGACTAACACACGTTAGCGGCCGCACCCGATTGAGCCGCCCGACCAGCACGCCGCCCACATCCGGCGGACCGATCGAGCGTACTGTCAGAGAATGTTGAACAGGTAGAGGACGAGGATGATCGGCAACGGAAGGCCGAGCGCCCACAAAGCAAGACCTTTCAACATCGTTGTCTCCCACATCCTGTCCGCCAGGAACATCTGGCCACACCAACGCCTCACACATACATTCGTCACGCAGAGCTCCTCCGCAGCACCTCCACGCCCACCTTCGCCGGCGGCTTCCGCAACAGCTCGCCCACGGCCCACACCAGCGCATCAACACGGTCCGGCGACCGCGAGCGCGGCTCGCCCCCCGCCGCCCCGAACGAGCACATCTGGTCCTCCAGCTCCTTCATGACGCCGACATGCCACACGCGCCTCTGGCCAAGTATTGCCGGCACCGGCTCGGCGCGATCGCGCTTGCCCATCGACGCATGCTCCAGCTTCACGCGAACAGCGCCCTCGCCCGCCACATCCAGCACACATTCACCATCTCCCCGCACTGGTTCGACTCCGCGACCACCAGCCGCGCCATGCGCCTCCGCGGCCGCACGCTTCGCCCACGCCGCCGGCCGCGGGCCGCGAGGGTTACGAAACAGGCGCGCCGTCCGCTGAAACCCCCTCGGAGGCCAACAAAATGCGGAACGCGGCGCGTCCTCACGCTAGGACAACGTTTCCAACCCGCCCGCCATGGTCCTAGGGTGTCCGCAGACTCGATAAACGAACACCTAGGGAGGGATGTTGGGCATGCGTACACAGCGAACGATCACAACCGTCGCTTTCAGCGCGGCGCTTGTTCTGGCGCTTGGCGCCTGCGCCACCGAGCCGGCGTATGTCATTCCCGCCACCCCGGCCGAGCGGCTCGCGGCCATGCGGCCCGTGACGCAGCAGATGCTACAGAAGCCCTCGCCCGGCGACTGGATACAGCTGGGCCGCACCTATGACGGCCAGAACTACAGCCCCCTCACCACCATCACCCGCACCAATGTGAAAGACCTCGCGCCGGCGTGGCGCGCCAAGCTTGCGCCTGGCCTCAGCATGCCCAGCCTGCTCGTGCATGACGGCGTGATGTTCCTGCACACCGCGCCCGACACCATACTCGCGCTCGACGCCGTCACCGGACAAGAGATGTGGCGCCACACGCACCAGCCGGAAACCGGTTCGACGATGAAGATGGGCGTCGGCCTCGGCGGCGGGCATGTGTATGCGCCGACCTCCGACCTGCACGTCATCGCGCTCGACGCGCGCACCGGCGCAAAGAGGTGGGACCACAAGATCGAGCTGAGCGCGCCTGCCACAAGCCGCATGGTGTTCAACCTGCGTAGCGCCCCCTTGGTGGTCGGCGACAAGGTGATCCAGGCCGTGACCGCCAGCGCGGGGCCGGGTGGCGGCTTCATCGTGGCGCTCGACATCGCGACCGGCAAAGAGGTGTGGCGGTTCCACACGCTCGCGCGTCCCGGCGCGCCGGGCGGCAACACCTGGAACGACATCCCGCTGGAAAAGCGCACCGGCGGGTCGGTGTGGGACAAGGGCACGTATGACCCGGAGCTGAACCTTCTCTATTTCGGCGCCGGGCCGACCTATGACACCGCCGTGCTCGCGAAACGGTCGGAGCTTCCCGGCGTCACGAATGACGCGCTCTATACCAACGCCACGATGGCGCTCGATGCCGACACCGGCCAGCTCAAATGGCACTACCAGCACGTCTCCAACGACCAGTGGGATCTCGACTGGGCGTTCGAGCGAACGATCGCGACGGTCAAGGTCAATGGCCGCGACCGCAAGGTGGTGATGAATGTCGGCAAGATGGGCGTGCTCGATGCGCTCGACGCCGCAACAGGGGAGTACCTATTCTCGATCGATGCCGGCACGCAGAACATGATCACCGCGATCGATCCGACGACCGGCAAGAAGACGATCGATCCGCAGCGCTATCCCGATCCGGCGCGGGATACGATCTACTGCCCGAGCCCGTCGGGCGCGCGCGCATGGCCGCCAACATCGTTCAGCCCGTCGACGGGGATGCTGTACCTGCCGCTGACCGAGTGGTGCGCGAAAATGGGCAATCAGGGCTCGGCCCTGCTGAGCGCGCCCGGCGCCAAGATATCCGAAGCCGATCACCCCGACGCGGTTGCGGACGGAAAGATGGGTCTGCTGCAGGCGATGGATGTCAGCGGCGGCAAGCGGGCCTGGCGCCGCGACCTGGAGTCGCCGATTTCCACGTCGGCGCTGTCGACAGCAGGCGGCGTCGTGTTCGTCGGCGACCTCGACCCCGCCCTGAAGGCGTTCGACGATCGCGACGGCACGCTGCTGTGGAGCGCCAGGCTGGATGGCAACCCGAACTCCATCCTGATGACCTATAGCGTCGGCGCGACCCAGTATGTCGCCGTCATCACCGGCATGGGCAACTACCATATCGGAGCGATGGCGCCCCGCTACGACCGGTTCCGCGTCTCGCGCGGCCTCCCCGCCATGCCGAAACCCACCGCCGAGCCTGCCGTGCACGTGTTCGCGCTGGGCAGGTAGCACGGATCGCCCACCCCTTGGCGCCTACCCGCATCGGCGTAGGCTGCCCGAAAAGAGAGAGACGCCATGGCACACGCCTACGAAGACATCCTGTATTTCGCTGAAGACGGCGTCGCGTGGGTCACGCTCAACCGGCCAGACAAGCTCAATGCATGGCGCGGCGAGATGGACCGCGACGTGCGTCATGCGATGCGCGTCGCCAGCGACGATGAGAGCGTCCGCGTGATCGTGCTCACCGGCGCGGGCAAGGGCTTCTGCGCCGGCGCCGACATGGGCATGCTGCAGACCATCCAGTCCGGCGACGCCGCCACCTCCCGCGGCGCCGTCAACGCCGCCCAGCCCTGGGACGCCACCGCGGACAAGAATTTTCAAAAGCAGTACTCGTGGTTCCCCGCCGTCCCCAAGCCGATCATCGCGGCGATCAACGGCCCGGCCGCCGGCCTTGGCATGATCATGGCGCTCTATTGCGATATCCGCATCGCCAGCGACACGGCGAAGTTCACCACGGCCTTTGCGCGCCGGGGGCTCATCGCCGAACACGGAATCTCCTGGCTGCTGCCGCGGCTCATCGGGTTCAGCGCGGCGGCGGACCTGCTCTATTCATCGCGCGTGATCACGGCGGCGGAGGCGCTGCAGATGCGGCTGGTGAACAGGGTGATCCCGGCCGCCGATTTCGCCAGCGAGGTCGCCGCCTACGCCCGCATGCTCGCCCACGAAGTCTCGCCGCGCTCGCTCCGCGAGATGAAGCGCGAGATCTGGGCCGCGCAATTCCAGACCCTCGGCGACGCCATCGAAAGCGCCAACGCCGACATGGCCCCCAGCTTCAAGTCGGAAGATTTCAAGGAAGGGGTCGCGCACTTCGTGGAGAAGCGCCCGGCGAAGTTCACGGGGAGGTAGGGCTCGCGCCCTCGGGCGTCTGCGGGCGTGACTCGGTTGCTGGTGGACAGACCTCGTCGATCCGTGACCTCAGCGCATCGACGAGTGCGGTGTAGGCTGCCCCCGCCGAGCGGAATGCTGCGGGTCCGTTGGACAGCGTTTCGTTCAACGTTTCCTGCAGCGTCAGGCAGTCGTCCACCTTTGGCAGGACGCGGCGGATCGATTCTGCCGCGAGTCTGGTCGTGTACTGGAACAGGTCGCGTTCGCCTTGGGGACCGACCGCGACGTCGCGCAGCATCTCCAACAAGGCGACAGGAGAGGCGCTCACACGCGTTTCCGCAACTTCGATGAGACGCTCCTTGAGATCTCGCATTCCAGATGTGTTACGCAGTTCGAACATCAACACACGGATATCATCAAGCTCGATACGATGAGCGCGCGCTTCGTGTTCTACAAGCGCTTGCTCGATCGTGCGGAACAGCAGGAGGTCGTTGCGGTGTGTCGCCGCGATGTTCTGGGCCACCACAATCGCGGGATCGAGTGTCTGCCCGCGTTGCTGGAAAATCTGCGCAATGAATGCCTTCTGTGCGGGATCGTCATTGGAGCCAGCATATATCTGACGAAGTCGGGTAAGGTCGTAGCGGCGGAAATCAACGAGTTCTGTATCGGTCAAGCGAGACAGGTTGAACTTGTGTTCTGATCCATCAATGCGTGTCTCCCGTACCGCACGCGCTAGCGCGGTCTTTTCCACCAACTCGTCGAGCCGGTTGATCTGGCCCACAGCAAACAATGACTTCTGCTGGGAGTTGCGGCTAGCAATGCCGATGGCCTGAAGCAGAGATGCGATCAGGATGAGGTCAACAAGCGCGCGAGCGAGGAAGATCGCGTGCGCTCCATTGGGCCAGTAGGGTTGGATCGAGAGTTCGGTTGGACGCACCTGATAGATGTCCGCCCAGTCGATAATTGGCAGCGCTTTGGCAAGTTCAAAACCAAAGTATCCGAACTACATCCCGAAATCGCCCGGCGTTGCGACGCGCGCCCCTTCATCGCCAAGCTGAAATATCTGCGTCACGCCTTGATCGGCCTGCATCCATGCGATTGGAAGCAGCACGAGCACGAAAATGAAGCCAAGCAGCGTTTCGTCCTTGAAGTCCTCGCGAAATCCCACACGCTGCGGAGCGAGCGGGCTGAAGCCCGTGATTGACGCCATGTCGCGATCTTCCTCGACCCAGGCCCACAGGCGTGAAAGCGAGAGAGCGACGACAAGGCCAATGACGACGGGCAACGGGGGCGGGTAGAACAGGATGGTCGCGAGAATTGCGCCGAGCGACTCGGCGTTGCGATAGCTCTCGAGTCGCTCCTCGATGGCTTCGGCAGCCTCGGCCGCTGATGCGCCCTGCCGACGCGCTGCGTTCTCAGCAGCGCGCCGATTGCGCGCACGATGGTGGGCGAAGAGCGCGGCGTTCCAGACGCGCGGAACGAAGGCCAGCGCGAGAAAGCCGAAGAACGCGACGCGCTCAGCCTGGTCCGCCAGCATGTTGCGGCCACTGAGGTTGTCAGCAATGGCAAGAGATGCGAGCACAACGAGGATCGCCGACGTAATCATCGGCATCAGCAAGCGAGGACCAGATGCGACGGTTTCCTCGCCATCAAGCGCGAAAAGCAGGATCGGCAGCCACAGTATGTTGGTCGCGGCGAGGAAGTACCAGCCAAGCTGTGTATTGATGAGGTTACCGGCGCCAACGACCGCCGTGGCGGCGAGCAGCACAAACGCGCTTGTCAGGCACCAGAGCGTCAGAAGCCCTGACCTCGTGCCAAAAACCCATGCGTTGATCTTTGGTTGCTCAGCAACGCCACCGATCATCGGTGGTTTGACACCCGCCCCGTCCGCCATACCCATCCCCAGGAGGCTTTTGCCTCTCTTTCCAGCGAGGGCACACTACGCTGGGCGCCTGGGAAAGTGCAACTAGCACAGGTTAGGGTTAACCCCCGTCCCTCGCCTCCACCGCCGCGAATGCGCTCGACAGGCGGCGGTAGAAGTTGAGGCGGTCCATATCCTCGTTGGAGAGATACTCCTCGGCTTTCTTGGCGCCGGGAAGAGGTTCGGGCGTGATGCCGTCGTGGGCGACCTGCATCATGTTGGACCAGATGCGGGCCGACATTTCGCCGCCGGTGATGCGGGCCATCGGCGTGTCGTCGTCATTGCCGACCCAGACGCCGCCGACGAAGCGCGTGGTGTAGCCGAGGAACCAGGCGTCACGCCATGCCTGGCTGGTGCCGGTCTTGCCAGCAATGTCCCAACCGCCGAAGCGCGCGGCGCCGCCCGTGCCGTTCACGACTACGCGGCTGAGCATGCCATTCATCTGCGAAGCGAGTTCTTCCGGATAGATGCGCGGGGCCTGTGCGGCAGGATTGGAATAGAGAAGGTCGCCCTTCGAGTTGCGGATCTCCTCGATAATGTAAGGCGACATCTTGAGACCGCCCTTGGCGAGCACGCCGAACGCCGCAACCATTTCGTAAAGCGTCACTTCATCGGAGCCGAGCGTGATCGACGGATAGTTGTGCAGGGGCGACGTGATGCCGAATTCACGGGCGAGGGCCGTCACTTTCGGGATCCCGATCTCGTAGCCGACTTGTGCGGCGACAGTGTTGAGCGATTCCGCCAGCGCTTCGGAAAGGGTGACAGCGCCGCGATACTCGCCGCCATAATTGCGCGGGCGCCAGTCCTGGATCGTCACCGGCATGTCGAAACGCACGGTGCCGGGCGTCAGGCCGTCTTCGAGGGCTGCGGCGAAGACGAACATCTTGAACGCCGAGCCGGGCTGGCGGCGCGCCTGCGTTGCGCGATTGAATTTCGATTTCTTGTAGTCGCGCCCGCCGACCATGGCGCGGATCGCGCCGGTCGCGTTGTCGACGATGATCGCCGCGCCTTCAGACGCCCGCCGATCGCGGCCCATGGTGGCGATGCCGTTCTCGACGGCTTTCTGGGCCGCCTGCTGCAGCTTCATGTCGAGCGATAGCTTGATGACCATGTCCGGCGGCGGATTGGGCAACAGGTCGGCCACGCGCTCAACCGCGTAGTCCAGGGCGTGGCTGGTGAAGGCGTCCGACGTGGGCGTGACGAAGACGAGCGGCTGTGCAGCCGCCTCGTCGCGCGCCGCCTTTGTAATGAAGCCGGCTTCCACCATCTGGTCGAGCACATAGGCCTGGCGCTCTTTCGCCTTGGCGCTCTGGGCCTGCTGGGCGAGGCGCGAGGGCGCCTTGGGGAAGGAAGCCAGCATCGCGGCTTCGGCGATGGTGAGGTCGGCCGGCGCCTTATTGAAGAAGGTGTGCGCGGCGGCGTCGACGCCCCACGCGCCGGCGCCGAGATAGATGCGGTTGAGATAGAGGTCGAGAATGTCGTCCTTGCTCAGCAGGCGTTCGAGGTCGCCGGCGAGGCGCGCTTCCTGCGCCTTGCGCTTGATGGTCTGGTCGGGCGTGAGGAACAGGTTCTTGACCAGCTGCTGCGTGATCGTCGAGGCGCCCTCCACCGTGCGGCCGGCGCGGGCGTTGGCCAGCATCGCGCGGACGATCGCCGACATGTCGACGCCGGTGTGCTCGCGGAACCGCTTGTCCTCGGCGGCGATGAAGGCGTTGGTGACGTGCGGCGGCAGCGTCTTGGCCGAAACGGCGCGGCCATAGCGGAAACCACGCACGGCGATAGTCTTGCCCTGGGTGTCGATGAATTCCACCGCTGGCTCGCGGTTCATCGTCCACAGCGTCTCGCGGTCGGGCAGCGCAGGCATCTGCGCGAACAGCGAATTCCACAGCAGGCCGAAGGTGATCAGGCCGACGGCTGCCGCCGTCCCCACGATCTTGACGATCGGCGGGCCCCATTTCATGAGCGGGCTGCTCACTGCGTGCGTCGCCATGCTCGTGCCGTCAGCCTCCAGAGGCGATGCGTGCGTCGCCGCCCCCACCTCCACATAGCATCACGCCTCGGCATGTCACGTAGCGCGCGCCGCGATGGGCGCAATGGCTCAACAGCGGGAGATTTCCTGCCTAATAGTCATACTTCCCGCCGCCTGCATCGTCCGGATTGGACGTCAGCCGTGAAGGCGGAGGCGGCGGCGGAGAAGGCGGATTGTAGCGATTGCCGCCGGATGGCGCCGCGGATGGCGGCGACGCGCTTTGCGGCCGGGGCGCTGGCGGAGGAGACGCGCTCTGGGGCCGCGCAGCCGGCGGCGGCGGAGGAGACGCTACGGGCGGCGGATTGTAGCGGTTGCCGCCTACCGCAGCTGGCGGAGGCCGGGGCGACGGCGGCGGCGTGGCGCCCGGAGACGGCTTCTGCCCGCCGAACAGCGGAGGATAGGTGTTCGGCGCGTTATTGTTGTCGCGATCATCGCGCTCGCGCGCCCGGAGCAGGCCATCGCCCCCACCATACCGCCAACCGCGATCCCAGTGATGGTCGTAGTAACTGTTCCAGCCATAGCCGCGCCCACCGCGGATCCAGTCGAGCCGCTGCCAAGCCGTGTCGTACCACACACCCCAAGGGTACATGCGGCGATAGTCTTCGTAAGCCCAGATATCGTCCATCATGGCCGCATAGCGCCAGGCTTCGTAATCACGCTCGCGCAGGTCGGAGATCTGCCGCGTGGCTTCCACGCGCCAGCGGCCCCAGGGCTGGGACTGCAGATAGAAATCGTAGGCACCGATCGAGTTGTCGGCGAGCGCGCGCCGCCACGCCTCGTCGTCGCGGCGGTAGATCAGGTCGATCTCGCTGCGCGCCTCGTCCAGCCATTCCGACCGGGGATGGACGCGCATGAATGCCTCAAGCTCGCTGGGCGAGCCGGAACGTTTTGCTTTCACGAACGCGCCCTGGTCGGTGTTCCATAGCGCATCGAGTCGCGCGCGGGCATTGGCAGCGTTGGCGCCGCGCGGCCAGTCGTCGAGGAAAACTTCGTAAGCCTCGATCTGGTCCATGGCGCGAACTTCGGCCCAGTCGGCCTTTTCCTCGGCAGCGAGGCGCGGGGCGGCCAGAACGGCGCGACGCGCGTCAGCCGACTCCGCATTTGCGCCCCACGGGAAGCGAGCGAGATAAGCGACATAGCCATCCTCGGTGTCGGCCCGCTTTGCGGACGTGTAGGCCTCCGCCTCGATGCGGATCAGCTCGTCCGTGCGACGCTGGGCATTGACCACATACTGCCCATCGGGATGGACGCGCATGTATTCCGCATAGGCGGGCGGGGTATCAATGCGGGCCGCCTGGCTCCAGTCCATCTGGTGGAGCTCTTCCGGCGTCGGACCGGTTTCGCACGCGGCAAGCAGCGCGATCGCAGAAACCGCGGCGGCAAGCACGGCAATCCGGCGATGGCGTTTGGTATTGGCAGACATGATCCAGTCCTCCCGACTCTCTGGACTATATGAGGATTTATGAACAGGAGTGGAATGGCACCAGCCACCATACGCCGAAACCGGCACGCTTGACGAATGCGCCCTCAAAGCGCCCCATCCGCCAAAAGAAACCGGGAGGAAACCATGCCGACAAGACTGCTCAGCGGTGTCGCAGCCGTCGCCCTGCTTGCCTCGTGCGTTAGCGCGCCCGGGGCTGGCGACCCGGGCATGTCGGCAGAAATCAGACGCACCGCCTATGGCGTGCCGCACATCAAGGCGAACGACTATGCCGGGCTCGGCTACGGCCTTGGCTATGCGGCGGCAGAGGACAATGTCTGCGAGATCGCCGAGCGCTTTCTCACCGTCTCGGGCGAGCGCGCGAAATTCCTCGGCCGCGGAGAGAACGACGCCAACCTTAACAGTGACCTCTACCACAAGCGCCTGATCGCCAGCGGCGAGCTTGAGAAGCTGCTCGGCGGACCGGTCAACTCGCCCGACACGCCGAGCGCGGATGCCCGCGCTATGGCGCGCGGCTACGTCGCTGGCTTCTCGCGCTACGTCCGTGAGACCGGCGTCGCGAACATCACCGATCCACGCTGCAAGAATGCGGGGTGGGTTCGGGAGCTGACAGAGACGGATTACTGGCGGCACCAGCTCGCGGGCCAGGTCGTGACCCAACTCAACGGTGTGGTCAGCGCGCAGCCACCGGGCGTGGGCGATCAGGCCTCAATCGCGGACGATCCGTTCATCGAGACGACCCAGCTGGGCAGCAATGCCTATGGGCTTGGAAGAGAAGTGACGCAGTCCGGGCGCGGCATGCTGCTCGGCAATCCGCATTATCCGTGGGACGGGATGAACCGCTTCTACCGGATGCACCTCACCATTCCTGGCAAGCTGAATGTCGTCGGCGCGGGTCTCGTCAGCAATGCCTCCGTAGGCATCGGACATACCGAGCACATCGCGTGGACGCACACCGTCTCGACGGCGCGCCGATTTGGCATGTTCGAACTGACGCTCGATCCGAACGATCCGACGCGGTACATTTATGACGGCGTTTCAACGCCGATGACGAAGATGGAGGTTACTGTCGAGGTGAAGGGCGAGGCGCCGGTAACGCGCTCGCTATACACGACTCGCTTCGGTGCAGTGGTCGAAACGCAGACCTTCCCGTGGACGAAGACGCAGGCCTACGCCTTGCGCAACATTCCTCAGGGCGTTCGCTCGGCGGACCAGTACATCGCGCTGTGGCAAGCCAAGAACGTGCAGGAGCTGAAGGCCGCGCTCGGCAAGTATCAGGCAACGGGATTCAACACGACTGCCGCGGATGCGGGTGGCGAATCCTTCTTCGGCGACATGGGCATGATGCCCAATGTCTCGAAATCGCTTGGCGACAAATGCGCGAAGTCCGACCTAGCAAAGAAACAATGGGCCGAAACGCGCGTTCCCGTGCTCGATGGCTCAACTTCCGCCTGCGAGTGGGCGACGGATCGCGACTCCACCGCTCCCGGTGTGTTCGGGGCCAACAGCACGCCACACCTGTTCCGTTCCGACTATGTGAGCCAGAGCAATGACAGCCACTGGCTGACCAACCCGAACCAGCCGCTCGCCGGCTTCAGCCCGATCTTCGGCGATGAAGCGACGGCGCGCTCGATCCGTACGCGGCTCGGCATCGACATCGTCAATGACCGCGTCGCGGGCAAGGACGGCCTGCCCGGCGCGAAGTTCAATCTCGCGACGCTTCAGGGCGCCCTCTACCAGAACCGCCACCTCGGCGCAGAGATTGCGCGCAACGATCTGGTGAAGCACTGCAAATCACTTGGCGATGAAAAGCTTGGGCCCGCCTGCGCAGCTCTCGCCGGTTGGGACATGAAGGTGAACCTCGACAGCCGAGGCGCACACCTGTTCCATCTGTTCGCCGAGAATGGGGGCCTGCAGTTCAAGGTCCCCTTCAATCCGGCCGATCCAGTCAACACGCCCAACACGCTCGACATCGCCAACCCGAAAGTGACCGAGGCGCTGCGCAAGGCGGTCGATCGTCTGGCCGAGCTGCGCATCCCGGTCGATGCGCGCCTCGGTGACGTTCAGCGCGAGACGCGTAACGGCGAACGGATCCCGATCCATGGCGGCGCCGGCCCGGAAGGCGTCTTCAACGTGATCACGGTCGAAAGCCTCGAACCCGAACTCGGCTGGACCAGCATCCGCCACGGCTCAAGCTGGATCATGACGGTCGAATTCACCCCCGACGGCCCGAAAAGCCAGGGCATCCTGACCTACTCGCAATCGGTGAATCCCAACTCGCCTCACTATTCCGACCAGACCCATGCCTATTCGCGGAAGCAATGGGATAACCTTCGGTTCAGTGAGGCTGAGGTTGACGCGGGGACGGTGTCTCGGAAGACGATCAGCGAGTAGGCGAGATACGCCTAATTCAGCGGCCTTGGCTTGACGCTACGGCTTGACCTCCAGCCCGGCTTCCTGTCCATGCGCGCATGGCCGGACCTCCGATTGCTGTTCTTCGCGGCGTGATGCTGACGCTGGGTGCTGCGCCCCTGTTCACGGGCGTGGACCTTGCGCTGGCGCGCGGGGAACGGATGGCGCTTGTCGGACGCAATGGCGCGGGCAAATCGACGCTGATGCGTATCCTCGGCAGGGCGCTCGAGCCGGACGATGGCGAGGTCTTCATGCAGCCGGGTGTGGTTGCGCGCCACCTGCTCCAGGAGCCTGACTTTTCCGGCTACGCCACCGCACTCGACTACGTCTCGGACAAGCTGGACCCGGACATGTTCTACAGGGCGGAGTCCGAACTTGGCGCGTGGGGCGTGCCATTCGACCTCGACCTGACCAAGGCTTCGGGCGGACAGTCGCGGCGCATCGCGCTCGCGCACGCCTTCGCGCACGATCCGGACATCCTCCTCCTGGACGAGCCGACGAACCATCTCGACGTGCCGGCCATCGAGCTGCTGGAACAGGAACTCAAGGCGTTTCGCGGCGCAGCCCTGATCGTCAGCCACGACCGTCGCTTTCTCGAAAACGTGTCCACGGCCGTGGCGTGGCTGCGCCAGGGCGTCGTGCGCCAGATGGACCAGGGCTACACCGCCTTCGAGGAATGGGCTGAGACCGTCGAAGCCGACGAGGAGAAGGCGCTCGACAAGCTAAACGTGCAACTTCGGGCCGAAGAGCGCTGGATGGCGCGCGGCGTCACGGCGCGCCGCAAACGAAACATGGGCCGCGTTCGCAAATTGCACGACATGCGCTCGGAGAAGTTGCAGCGCCGGATTGCGTTGAACGATGCCGCCAGCACGGCCAGCCTCGCGATCGATTCCGGCGCGCAGTCCGGACGACTGGTGATCGAGGCGAAGGGGCTGACAAAGCAGTTCCAGACCTCCACCGGCGTGCTGCCCATCGTCAACGATCTCTCGCTGCGCGTCATGCGCGGCGACCGCCTCGGCCTTGTCGGCCCGAACGGCGCAGGCAAGACGACGCTGCTGCGCCTTCTGCTGGGCCAGATCGAACCGGACAGCGGCAGCCTGCGCCTCGCGAAAAATCTCGAGATCACCTATCTCGACCAGACCCGCGCCACGCTGAGCCCGGAGAATACGCTGTGGAACACGCTGGCGCCGCTCGGCGGCGACCAGATCATCGTGCGTGGCTTCCCCAAGCACGTCGCCGCCTACGCCAAGGACTTCCTGTTCGAGAGCCGCCAGTTGCACCAGCCCGTCGGAGCGCTGTCGGGCGGCGAGCGCAACCGGCTCACCCTGGCGCTGGCGCTGGCCAAGCCGTCCAACCTGCTCATCCTCGACGAACCGACCAACGATCTCGACATCGAGACGCTGGACCTGCTGGAAGACATGCTCGCCGAGTATGACGGGACGCTCCTGCTGGTCAGCCACGACCGGGCCTTCATCGACAATGTAGTTACTTCGGTGCTGACCCCGCAGGGTGGCGGCCAATGGCTGGAAACGCCGGGTGGCTACACCGACTATCTTGCGCAGGCGGGCGCCGCCTCGCCCGCATCGCGACGCACGGCCCACAAGACGCTGCCACCGCTCGCAACTGCGGCAAAAGCACCGGCCGCCAAGCTCAGCTACAAGGAAGCGCGCCGGCTGGATGAACTCGAGCGCCTGATGCCGGAACGCCAGGACGAGATTACCCGGCTGGAAGACGAGATGGCTGACAGCAGCCTGTTTACCAAGGATCCGAAGGCATTTCACGCTCGCGCCAACCGGCTCGCAGCGGCCCGGAGCGAGATCGCTTCCTATGAAGCCGAATGGATCGTTCTTGAGGAAAAGCGTGAGGCGCTGGCCCGAGGCTGAGGCCGCCGGACGTCGGCCGACACCCCGTTTCGGGTGCGCTGGACCGCAAATTACTGAGCGGAAGCAAGCGTTTTCTTAACCGCGTTCAGTTATTGTTTCCCTACCCACGGGAGACCTCCACATGGCGGCCAGCGCCAACAATTTCGCGCTCTTGCTAGACCTCGCCAAGGAAGGCTCAAGTGAAAAGCGCCGTGAACTGCTGCGCCAGATCACGGATGTGTTCCTCGCCCACCCGACGGACAGATCCGAAAAAGAGGCCATGCTGTTCGACGAAATCGTCGGCGCCGTAGCCTCCGACCTCGAGACCCAGGTTCGCATCGAACTCTCACGAAAAGTTGCGGATAGCACGGGCCCGCTCCGCCGCACCGCCCGCCGCCTCGCGATGGACGAGATCGAAGTCGCCCGCCCCGTGCTGGAGCGTTCGCGCTCGCTGACCGAGAGCGACATTCTCGAGGTCATCGACAAGAAATCGCAAGACCACATGCTGGCCGTGACCAAGCGTCCGGACATCGGCGAGAAAGTGTCCAGCGCCCTCGTCAAGAAGGGCGAAGACCACGTCGTGGTCTCGCTGCTGCAGAACGCCACCGCGAAGATCGATCGCGAGACCTATGAGCGCGTCGCCGAGCGCGTCGAGACAAGCCCGGTGCTGCATGCCCCCTTCGTGCGCAATGCCAACGTGCCGCTCGACATGCTCAACACAGTCTATCTTCGCGTCGAAGGAGACCTGCGGCGCGAAATCATGCGCAAGTTCCACGGCGTGTCCCCCGCCGAACTGGAAGCGGCGCTGGAAGCAAGCCGGACGCACCTGTCGTCCGCCTACGGCGCTCTGCCGTCAGACTATGCGCTGGCCCAGGATCACGTCTCGAAGCTGTCGAAGGCAGGCGCGTTGAAGCCGGCCGTGCTGGTTCAACTTTTGCGTGAAGAACGGCGCACAGCCTTCATGATCGCATTTGCCCAGATGGTGGATGTGGATTTCGAACTCGGCCAGCGTCTCGTCGACGCGCAGGATCTCGACGCCCTTGCAATGCTGTGTCGGGGCGCCGGTTTCGACCGCGGCCTGTTCGTCACGATCTGCATCATGGTCGCCAACGCCGGCGGCGGCCTGAGCAAGACCGAGGAGTTCGGACAACTCTACGAACAGGTGCCCGTCGCCGCAGCCCAGCGCGCGCTGCGATTCTGGAAAGTCCGCGCCAAGAACATCAACACGCAGGCGGCGTAGACTCTCCGCGCGCATCTCGCACAGGGCGATTTTCGCCTACTGGCGACGCTGCCTCGCCCATTAGCAGTTACACAATTGCTCCCTCCTGACCGCTCGCCTAGAGTTTGCGCAGCGGGGGAAAAGGGACGTCTATGCCTAACCCCGTCATCCGTTCGCAGGCGATCAGCATTGGCGAACTTCTGCGACTTGGCGCTTTCAAGCCGGCCCGCGTTCAGCGCGATTACTGCTGGAAAGAGAATCAGCAGGCCTCCCTGCTGCAGGACCTGATTTCCGCGTTCGGCGAGTTCGGCCTGGACCCCGAGGGCGACCAGGATCCCGACCCTGAAACACACGATGTCGGCGCCGACACGCGGTTCGAAATCGCTGACTACAATCGCGAGCTGGAAGCCACCGAACCCTACGTGTTTGTCGGCACGGTCGTGCTGCACCAGGCCGCGCAGCATTTCGACATTTATGACGGCCTCCAGCGCCTCACCACCTTCACCGTCTTCTTCGCCGTTCTGCGTGACCTCATCGAGGCCGATCGCAAGCATCCGGTGAACTC